>Ga0075369_10000288_pt1 | contig 14920 bp, 11 predicted proteins | sample EndMethybrTD3034_FD_71400 | JGI IMG/M metagenome (GOLD analysis project Ga0075369, IMG submission 71400) | Populus endosphere microbial communities from Tennessee, USA - Endosphere MetaG P. TD hybrid TD303-4 | ecosystem: Host-associated > Plants > Roots > Endosphere | place: USA: Tennessee...
GAGACCGCGCCTTCATAGTCGCGGCGGGTGTAGCCGGCCTTGTTCTTGACCAGCGAGGGATGGTGCAGCTTGGGCTTGGCGATATACGTCATGACGCCGCCTTCTCGAACGGAACGACCTTGAACTGAGCGAGCTTCTTGGCGATGTCGGCCGCGATGAAGCGCGCGGTGATGGGAGTGCCGTCATAGTGCAGCACGGGAACGAGCTTGCGCGCGTCGAGCGTGAACTCGTTCATGATCATCGAACGCAGCTGGCCGTCGCGATTCTGCTCGACCACGAACACCTTGTCGTGCTCGTGGATGAAGTCCTCGACCGCCTGCGAGAACGGGAAGGCCCGCACGCGCAGCGCGTTGACGTGGTTGCCGGCCTCCTCGAGATGGTCCAGCGCCTCGGCCATGGCCGGGCTGGTCGAGCCGAAGTAGATCACGCCGAAGCGCGTCGCCTTGGGCGAGGAGTAGCGCAGCGGCTGCGGCGCGATCTTGGCCGCCGTGTGGAACTTCTTCTGCAGCCGCTCCATGTTGCGCACATAGACGGCGCCTTCCTCGGAGTAGCGTGCGAATTCGTCCTTGGTCGTGCCGCGGGTGAAGTACGAACCCTTGGTCGGATGCGTGCCGGGATAGGTGCGGAACGGGATGCCGTCGCCGTCGACGTCGAGATAGCGGCCGAAGGTCTTGCCGGCGTCGAGGTCGGCCGCCGTCATCACCTTGCCGCGGTCGTAGACGCGCTTCTCGTCCCACACGAAGGGCTCGCACAGGCGGTGGTTCATGCCGATGTCGAGATCGGTCATGACGAACACCGGCGTCTGCAGGCGGTCGGCGAGATCGAGCGCGTCGGCCGTGAAGTCGAAGCACTCCTTGGGATCCTCGGGGAACAGCATCACGTGCTTGGTGTCGCCGTTGGAGGCGTAGGCGCAGGAGAGCAGGTCGGACTGCTGGGTGCGCGTCGGCATGCCGGTCGACGGGCCGCCGCGCTGCACGTTCACCAGCACCGCCGGCACCTCGGCGAAGGAGGCGAGACCGATGAACTCGGTCATCAGCGAGATGCCTGGGCCCGAGGTGCTGGTGAAGGCGCGCGAGCCGTTCCAGCCGGCGCCGATCACGATGCCGATCGAGGCGAGCTCGTCCTCGGCCTGGACGATGGCGTACTTGGCCTTGCCGGTCTCCTTGTCGTGGCGCAGCCGCTTGCAGTGCGACTGGAAGGCCTCGGCCAAAGAGGAGGAGGGCGTGATGGGATACCAGGCGCATACCGTGGCGCCGCCATAGACCGCGCCCAGCGCGGCCGCATTGTTGCCTTCGACGAAGATGCGGTTGCCGACGTTGTTGGCACGCTTGACCTTGAGCTTCACCGTGCCAGGATCGATGTGTTGGGTCGCCCAGTCGCGGCCGAGGTTCAGCGCCTTGACGTTGGAGTCTAAAAGCTTCTCCTTGCCCTTGAACTGCTCGCCGAACAGCTTCTTGATCTCCTCGGGGTCGATGTCGAGCAGGATCGACAGCGCGCCGACATAGATGATGTTCTTGAACAGCTGGCGCTGGCGGGCGTCGGTGTAGGTGGCGTTGGTGATCGCCGTCAGCGGCACGCCGACGATGTTGATGTCCTCGCGGAACGCCGAGGCCGGCATCGGCTTGGTGCTGTCGTAGAACAGGTAGCCGCCCGACTCGATCTCCTTGACGTCCTCGACCCAGGTCTGCGGGTTCATCGCGACCATCATGTCGACGCCGCCGCGCCGGCCGAGATAGCCCTTCTCGGTGACGCGAACCTCGTACCAGGTCGGGAGGCCCTGGATGTTCGACGGGAAGATGTTGCGCGGGCTGACCGGCACGCCCATGCGCAGGATGGAGCGGGCGAAGAGCTCGTTGGCGGAGGCCGACCCGGAACCGTTGACGTTCGCGAACTTGACGACGAAGTCGTTAACGGCGGCTAGTGCTTGCGGCATGCGTGCTCCGCTTGAGTCATTTCCATGTAGTACTTGCGCATGTCCCACGCGCCGGTCGGGCAGCGCTCGGCGCACAGCCCGCAATGCAGGCAGACGTCCTCGTCCTTGACCATGACGCGGCCAGTCTTGAGGTCGTTGCCGATATAGAGGTCCTGGGTCGGATTGACCGCCGGCGCCATCAGGCGGGTGCGCAGGTCCTTCTCCTCGCCGTTCTCGGTGAAGGTGATGCAGTCCATCGGGCAGATGTCGACGCAGGCGTCGCACTCGATGCAGAGCGTGCCGGTGAACACCGTCTGCACGTCGCAGTTCAGGCAGCGCTGGGCCTCCTCGAAGGCGAGCTTGGGATCGAAGCCCAGCTCGACCTCGGCCATGATGTCCTTCAGCGCCTCGGCCTTGGCGCGATGCGGGACCTTGAAGCGGTGGTCGATGGTGGGAGCGTTGTCGTAGCTCCACTCGTGGATGCCCATTTTTTGGCTGACGATGTTGACGCCCGGCGCGGGCCGCTCGTCCGGGTCCTCGCCGATCAGCATCTTGTGGATGGAGATCGCCGCATCATGGCCGTGTGCGGCCGCCCAGATGATGTTCTTGGGCCCGAAGGCTGCGTCGCCGCCGAAGAACACCTTGGCCTGCGTGCTCTGCAGCGTCGCCTCGTTGAGCTTGGGCAGGCCCCAGCGGTCGAATTCGATGCCGGCGTCGTTCTCGATCCAGGGGAAGGCGTTCTCCTGGCCGATCGCCACCAGCACGTCGTCGCATTCGTAATGCTCGTCGGGCTCGCCCGACGGGATCAGCGAGCGGCGGCCCTTGGCGTCGTACTCGGCCTTGACCTTCTCGAACAGCACGCCGGTGATCTTGCCGTCCTTGTGCGTGACTTCCTTCGGCACCAGCATGTTGAGGATGGGGATGTCCTCGCCCATCGCGTCTTCCTTTTCCCAGGGAGACGCCTTCATCTCGTCGAAGCCGGAGCGGACGATCACCTTGACGTCCTCGCCGCCGAGACGACGCGCGGTGCGGCAGCAATCCATCGCCGTGTTGCCGCCGCCCAGCACGATCACGCGCTTGCCGACCTTGCTGATGTGGCCGAACGAGACCGACGACAGCCAGTCGAGCCCGATATGGATGTTGGCCGCGGCTTCCTTGCGGCCCGGCACGTCGAGGTCGCGGCCGCGCGGCGCGCCGGAGCCCACGAACACCGCGTCGTAGCCCTCGGCCAGGATCTTCTTCATCGAGTCGACCTTCTGGTGGCGGAACTCGATGTTGCCGATGCCGGTGATGTAGCCGACCTCCTCGTCGATCACCGACTCAGGCAGGCGGAAGTGCGGGATCTGGGTGCGGATGAAGCCGCCGAGCTTGGGATCCTGGTCGTAGATCACGATCTCGTAGCCCAGCACCGCGAGATCGCGCGCCACGGTGAGCGAGGCGGGGCCGCCGCCGATGCAGGCGATGCGCTTGCCGTTCTTCGCCGGCGCCTTGGGCAACGCAGCCTTGATGCCCTCGTCGTCCTTGTAGTCGGCGGCGACGCGCTTCAGCCGGCAGATCGCGACCGGCTCCTTCTTGCCCTTGACGAGATGCTCGTCCTCGACGCGGCTGCGCCGGCATGCCGGCTCGCACGGTCGGTCGCACGTCCGTCCCAGGATCCCTGGGAAGACGTTGGACTTCCAGTTGATCATGTACGCGTCGGAGTACCGCCCGTGAGCGATCAGACGAATGTACTCGGGGACCGGGGTATGGGCGGGACAGGCCCACTGACAGTCGACGACCTTGTGAAAGTAGTCGGGATTCTTGATGTCGGTCGGCTTCAACAGAAACTCCAGGCGGCCATCACCGATGACTTGGCGGGTGCCGGGTAAATGACAGTTCAGAGCATAGCCCAAAAGGGTCGCGCATTGGGTATATTCGCAATGGTTACGTCAAGAACCTTGTGCGTTAACCGCTTGGGACGAAACAACAAATCCACAGGCATTGCATGGCTTTTCAAGGGCGAAGGCGATAGGCACTGGGCGACGCACCAGCCGCGCGCCGGAACATCGCGCTAAAGGCACTAACGCTATCGTAGCCCAGATCGATAGCCACCTGCGTCACTGGGGCGCCACTTCCCAGCCGTCCCATCGCTTCGAGGACGCGCGCCTGCTGGCGCCAGGCGCCGAAGGAAAGGCCGGTTTCGCTCTGGAAGTGCCGCGCCAGCGTGCGGGCGCTGGCATTGAGCGTCGCCGCCCATTCACCCAGCGTGCGTGAATCGCCCGGTGCATTGAGCAGCGCCTGGCAGAGCGCGCGCAGCTTGGCATCGCTCGGCATGGGCAATTGAAGGGGCAGGGACTGCAGGCCGCGGAGTTCGGCGATGATCAGCGCCACGACATGGCCGGCGGGCCCTTTCTCGTCATAGTTCAAAGGCAGTTCGGTGGCGCGCACGATCAATTCGCGCAGCAACGCCGATACCGGCAGCACGCGGCAGACCTCGGGCATGAACTCGGCGGCGTCCTCGCGCAGATAAAGAGTCCGCATGGTGAGATCGCTCAGCATGATGATGCTGTGGCGCACGCCGGCCGGCATCCACAAGGCGCGCTGCGGCGGCACCATCCACATGCCGTCATCGGTCGAGACGCGCATGGTGCCGGCGGTGGCGTAGATCAGCTGGGCGCGCTCGTGGACATGCGGCAGCACCTCGAAGCCCAAGGCGAAGTCCTTGGGCATGGCCGCGACCGCCCGCGGCACGCGCTGGTAGTCGAGCGGGTCGGTCGACCGATTGGGGACGGATTGTCTATTTCGCGACATAAGTTGGCAGTCTAGCGCAAGACAGACAAAGCCGCCACGCCTAGTCTGGCGGCAGGAGGAAACGCGCAAAATGAGTCACAGCAGTCCGACGGCGATCCTGCTCAACATCGGCCACGCCATGGATCACTGGCTGATCGTGGTCTTCGCCTACACCTGGGGCGTGATCGCGGGCGTATGGGGCGTCGATTGGACCGAGCTCACGCCGTTCAACTACGGCGCGCTGTTCATGTTCGGCATGGGCTCGATCGTGAGCGGACGCCTCGGCGACCATTGGGGTCGCTGGATCATGATGGTGATCTTCTTCGCCGGCATGGGCGTGTCCTCGCTGATCATCGCGCTGTGCAGCAACAAGTGGCAGATCGGCATCGCGCTGACCCTGATGGGCGCCTTCGCCTCGATCTACCATCCGGTCGGCATCCCGATGCTGGTGCAGAAGGCCAAGAACTACGGCTTCACCATCGGCGTGAACGGGCTCGCCGGCAACATGGGCATCGCCATCGCCGCCGGCGTCTCGGTCTATATCGCCCAGCGCTTCGGCTGGCAGATGGCCTTCATCATCCCCGGCGTGATCTGCCTGATCTGCGCCGTGGCCTTCGTCGCCCTGGTGCCGCGCGAGCAGGAGGCGCCGGCCAAGCGTAAGCAGAAGATGATCGACCTGCCGCCGGCCGTGATGGCGCGCGTGTTCGCCATCATGACCTTCACCGCGGTGACCGGCAGCATCATCTTCAACTTCACGACCAACGGTAACGGCGAGCTTCTGCGCGAGCGCGTCAAGGGCGCGGTGCAGGATCCGGCCGAGCTCGCCATGATGCTGTTCGTGATCTTCTCGCTGGCCTCGCTGGCCCAGCTCGTGGTCGGCAAGCTGATCGACCGTTATCCGCTGAAGAATGTCTACGTGCCGATCGTGCTGCTGCAGGTGCCGCTGTTCCTGATCGCCTCGCAGGTCCAGGACTGGGCGCTGTTCATCACGGCGATCGGCTTCATGCTGCTGGTGTTCGGCGCCATCCCGTTCACCGATGCCATGATCGTGAAGTACATCGACGACCGCATGCGCAGCCGCGTCACCGGTGCCAGGCTCGCGATCGGCTTCGGCGTCAGCTCCGTCGTGGTCGCCCTGATCGGCCCGCTGGTGAAGGCCGCCGGCTTCCCGGTCGTGCTGATGGTGCTGGCGGGCTGCGCGTTCCTGGGCTTCTGCGCCATCTCGATGCTGCCTGGCGAGCGCGACATGAGCCAGGCGACGCTGAAGCCTGCAGAGTAACCGAACCTCTGCGAGTGACTCATGACTCTCATTCTCTGATCTTCCGCCGCAAAACGGTCGTCGTGGCTACGGGAGCCGCCGTTCCATCCCACTTCGGAGGGGCGGTCAGAAATTCCGGAACGGAGCGAAGAGCGAATGGGTTCAGAGCCAAATCCCTACACTCGCCGCACCGCCCCTCCATCGACCGGGATCGCAGCACCATTGATATAGCGGGCGAGCGGCGAGGCGAGAAAAGTCACGAGATGCCCAATGTCGTGAGGCTCACCGAAGTAGCCAGCGGGAATGTTCTGCTTGATGAACTCAGCCTTCGATTGCTCTGTTGGATGAAGTTTTTGAATCTGAGCCGAGTTAATGCGACCCGGGGCGATCGTGTTGACGGTGATACCGTGCGCGCCGAGTTCGGAGGACAGTGTTCGGGACCAGCTGACGAGAGCTGCTTTGGCGGGCGCAGCGCCGTTGAGCTTTGGCGCAACTAGTGCGCCGGATATGTTGACGATCCGACCCCAGTTTTGAGCTTTCATCCCAGGCACGATGAGATCTGTCAGTCGCCGTGCTGCGAGGAAATTGAGTGTAAGTGCCTCGTCCCAGAACGCATCGTCTGCTTCTCCTGTGATGGGCCTCGCGCCACCGGCGTTGTTGACGAGGATATCGACACGCCCGCCAAGAGCTGCCAAGGCTTCGGCTGCGATCTGAGCGGGACCGCCATTCGCACAAATGTCCGCGACCACGATCGCCGGACGGCCACCGGAACAACAGGCCAGGCGTCCGGCTACTTGCTCCAGCGCCGCTGATGTGCGCCCGCTGATCGCCACATGCGCGCCAGCGTCTGCAAGCGCCGCCGCGATTCCGCTGCCGATACCGCCACTTGCGGCCGTTATGAGGGCAGTCTTGCCTTCGAGGTCAAGTTTCATTGGTTCTACTCAGTGCATGGATGACGCAGTGCAGGTCACTTTGACGGCAACTCGAGGTGCCGCCACTCATTGTGCGGTGCTCTGGATCATTTTTTGAGAACGCATCGTATTCCGCCGCTCGGATCAACAACATCACCACGATAACGTGGGATCAAATGCACATGCACGTGCATTCGGTTTTGTCCGGCGGCTCGCCCAATGTTGACGCCGATATTGTAGCCATCCGGCGAATGATCTGCCGCAATCTTGCTTTGCGCGCGATCAAGAAGTGATTGTATTTCGGCCTTCTCCTCGGTGGTCATGTCAAAATAACTCGCGACGTGTCGGCGCGGTATTATAAGGACATGTCCACGGCTCAGACTGTTATTATCGTGACGAACATACGCGAGCGAGCCCTCTAGCAAGACGCGTTCGGGCCGGCACAACTCGCAATCCGCAGTCGCCATGGCATCAATCCTTCTCAATTAGTGTCAACGCATCACCGCGCGCGCGAATCTCGTTATTGGCTCCTTGTCGACTGACTGGCAGCAGCACCGACGGTCGATCGTTCTGTTGAAGCCAAGAGACGACTTCATCTGCGCTCTTGTCTGGCGGAAACACTGGATAGAAGACCTTTGTGACAACGCCAGCATCGACGACGAGCGCCATCCGGCAAAGCAAAGTCATGCCGGCTGCAGTAAAGGTCGGAAGGTTGATCGCTCGAGTGAGAGCGAAGTTTGCATCGGAGAGAACGGGAAAGGGCAAATGGAAGCGGTTGGCGGCTTCACGTTGGTATTCCGTGTCCTGTGTTGACAATCCAAAGACATGGGCAACACCCAACTTCTTCAGTTCGTCAAAATGATCGCGGAACGAGCAAGACTGATGGGAACAGCCCCAGGCGCCGGGAATGCCGGCCCATCCCTCGGGAGGGTCCTGTCCTGGACGACCTGTCCGAGGATAGACATAAACCACTGTTCGATCCGCGAGCGTCGCGAGGTCGACTGCTCCGCCGTCGGTCGCGCGTAACGGCAAGCTGGGCAGCCGCAAGCCGACAAGATGTTTCGCGGCACCATCATCTGAAGGTGGGGGAAGATTGTCGGGTAGTTTGCCTGGATCGAATAGGGTCGCCGTCATGGTGGTTCTCCTGGTTAGACTTGCTCACTGGGTGCGTCGTGGCGGGAAAGGCAGGCTTGGTTCTGCGCGCACTTGATCTGCGGTGCTCAACCTGACGGCGCCGCGCGATCATCATTGTCGCGATATCAACGCCATCGTCGGGCTGGGATCAGCGCCTTCATGCGCTGCAGCGGCAGGACGATGATGGTCAGCCCGCACAGGATGAGCACCATGCCGTCACAACGTGCTGGGCTGAAGACTTCGCCGAAGATCAGCCACGACGCCACGACGCCCGTGCACGGCGTGAGCAGTGCGAAGGGCGCCACAACGGCAGCCTGGTAGCGCTGAAGCAGATGGCCCCAGGCGGCATAGGCTATGGCAATCCCCAGGAAACCGGAATAGATGACCGCGCCGATGCTCAGCCACGAGGCGTTCACGACGGCTTCCACGATGGACTGCTGATCATAGATGCTGGAAAGGAGCAACGCCGGTAACGGCGGAACGAGGCTGCACCAGATCACCAGTGGAAACATAGGCACCCTGGGAGCGCGCTTCACCAGAACATTGCCGACCGCCCAGCTGAAGGCGGCAGCAACGGCGAGGCCGAGGCCGACGATGTTCAGGTCCGAGTCGACGGTCATGGCGATGAGGGCGAGGCCAGCGAATGCGATCACCATGCCGATCAATTGCCGCACACCCGGAATGTCCCGCAGGAATACGGCACTGAGCAGCACCGTGAAAAACGCCTGTATCTGCTGGCTGACCGACGTGAGTCCCGGCGGCATTCCGTGGGTGAATGCGAGAAGCAGCAGCAGGAACTGACCGGTGAAGAGGGTCGCGCCGATCGCGATGAGCGACGGCCATGGCAGTTTAGGCCGCGGCACCATGACGATGAAAAAGCCGACCATCAGAAAGCGGAGCGCGGTCATCTGCGTGGCCGAGAAGCTCTCGAGTCCGAACTTCGCGACAACGAAACCGAAGCCCCAGATAACGGAGGTAAGCGCAGCCAGCAGCATGTCGCGGATTAGCATTGCACGTTCGCCTTTGCGTATCGACCCAAGTTGCGCTGGAACTCATGGCCTGATGCATTCCGCGTTGTCGTTCAGACGAACGAGCATTTCAGATTCCCTTGTGGTCCGAAGCAGGATAGAAAAAGGTGGTCTTACAAAAAGGGCTACTTGGCACCAAGGCGGCATACCACTTGGCTAAGCCGGGCAGCTGGGTTTTTGAGCGAACAGCTGATTTTTCGAGAGGAGTGCGTGAAGAGCCGACAAAGCTGGGCAGAGCTTATGCGTTCGAGATCGACCGCGCGGCAGACGCGCCGGTGCCGCGGGGCAGGCAAAACCCCAGCAGCGGCAGCGATGCTTGGGTGCAGCCTAGTCCCCGCTGCAGAATTTCGTATTGTCTTGGGCTGACCCGCCAATAGTATCGCAACGCCAGAGGCGGAGCTGCGACCCCTTCAAGCCGGCAAAGGGCGACAATGTCAGTTGAAAAGATAGACACGCTTGTCGTGGGTGGAGGCCAGGCGGGGCTGGCCATGAGTGAGCATCTGAGCCAGGTGGGCGTGCCTCATATGGTCGTCGAGCGGCATCGGATCGCCGAACGCTGGCGCTCGGAACGATGGGACTCGCTGGTCGCGAACGGCCCGGCTTGGCACGATCGCTTTCCGGGCCTCGCATTCTCTGATGTCGACCGGAATGTCGGTCCAGACGATTTCCCACCCAAGGAAACGGTGGCGGACTATCTCGTCGCCTATGCCAGGAAGATCTCGGCGCCCATCCGTTGCGGTGTCGAAGTTCTGAAGGTCGAAAGAAGGGTCGGTCGTCCTGGCTTCCGTGTCGAAACCTCCACAGGCGTGATCGAGGCCAACAGCGTCGTCGCGGCAACCGGCTCCTTCCAGCGTCCCGTCGTTCCTGAGCTGGTTCCCCGGCAAGCCCGCGTGGTGCAAATGCACTCCACGGGTTACCGCAATCCGGCCCAGCTAACCGAAGGAGCGGTCTTCGTCGTGGGATCCGGTTCCTCAGGGACCCAGATCGCGGAAGAACTGCTCGAGTCCGGACGGCGCGTCTACCTCTCGATCGGCCCGCACGACCGTCCGCCGCGGGCCTATCGCGGACGCGACTACTGCTGGTGGCTCGGTGTCCTGGGCAAATGGGACGCCGTCGCCCGTGAGCCGGGCAGGGAACACGTGACGATCGCCGTGAGCGGTGTACGCGGCGGCCATACGATCGACTTTCGGCGTCTTGCAGCGAGCGGAATGATTCTGGTTGGGCGGACGGAAGCCTACGCCGATGGCGCGATCAGCTTCGCCCCGGACCTTTTAGACAATCTCGAACAGGGCGACCAGAACCTCCGCTCCCTCCTGGATGAAGCCGACGCATATGTCGTTCGCAACGGACTCGACCTCCCGGAAGAGGCGGAGGCAAGGACCGTCGGGCCAGACTCCGATTGCATAACCAATCCCATCTCAGTGCTCGATCTGGCGAAAGCGGGAATCGCCACCATCATCTGGGCGACGGGATTTGTTGCCGACTACAGCTGGATAGAGCTCGATATTTTCAACGAGGACGGCAGGCCGAGACATCAGCGTGGCGTCTCGGCGGAGCCGGGCCTGTATTTCCTCGGCCTGCCCTGGCAGTCGCGACGCGGCTCCTCTTTCATCTGGGGCGTGTGGCACGATGCCAAGTATCTGGCTGATCAAATCGCCAACCAGCGCAAGTATGTCGACTATGACCTCGCAATGCGGGGGAGCCGGCCTCAGCTGCGGTAGTCCGCGTTGATCGCGAAATAGTCCTGCGTCAGATCGCAGGTCCAGATCGTGGCGCGGCCCGGGCCACCGACGCCGACGTCGACCCTCATGTCGATCTCGCGTGACTTCATGTAGGCGGCAATCGTCGGCTCGTCGTAGCTCGCCGCGCGTTCGCCTTTCTCGGCGACGGCACGGTTGCCGAACCAGATCGAGAGGTTGTCGCGGTCCGCGGCCTCGCCGGACTTGCCGACGGCCATGACGACACGACCCCAGTTCGGGTCCTCGCCGGCAATCGCGGTCTTGACCAGGGGTGAGTTCGCGACCGACAACCCAATGCGGCGCGCAGCGGCATCGCTTTCCGCTCCCTCGATCACGAGTGTCACGAATTTCGACAGGCCTTCGCCGTCCTTGGCGACCATGATCGCCAGCTCCTTCAAGAGGTCGTGCACGGCCGCCGTGAAGTCGGCGAGCATCGGGTCGCCGACCTTGTCGACCGGCCGCTGGCCGCGCTTCGCCGCGGCGCCCGTCGCGAATATCAGGCAGGTGTCGCTGGTGGAGGTGTCACCGTCGATCGTCATGCAGTTGAAGCTGGTCGCCGCGCCGCTGCTCATGATCTGCCGCAAGGCCGGCGTCGAGACCGCCGCGTCGGTGAACAGGAAGCACAGCATCGTCGCCATGTCGGGCGCGATCATGCCGGCACCCTTGCAGAAGCCGTTGATCGAGACCTCGACATTGCCGATTCGCGCTTTGCGGGTCGCGAGCTTGGGATAGGTGTCGGTCGTCATGATGGCGCGCGCGGCTCTGGGCCAGGCGTCGGCCTTTGCCGATGTCACGAGGCCGTCGAGCAGATGGCGGAACTTGCCGGCCTCCAGCGGCTCGCCGATGACCCCGGTCGATGCGAGGTAGACCTCGTCCTGCTCGCAGCCCGTGGCTTTCATGGCGAATTCGGCGGTTGCCTCGACAGCATCGCGGCCCTTCTTGCCCGTGAAGGCGTTGGCGTTGCCCGAGTTGACGACGAGAATGCGCGCCTTGCCGCCTTCGAGGCTCTGCCGGCACCACAGCACGGGCGCCGAGCACGTCTTCGATTGCGTCAGCACGCCGGCCGCGGCGGTGCCCGGATCGAGCACGGCGACCATCAGGTCATCGCGGTTCTTGTAGCGGATTCCGGCCTCGCAGGCGGCGAAGCGGACGCCCTCGATCAGCGGCATGTCGGCAAGCTGCTTGGGGGCGAAGGGGGAGATTTTGGCGACGTCGTGGGTCATGGCTCACACTCTCTCGGACACAAAAACAAAAAAGCCGCGCTCAGGGGCGCGGCTTGCGGACGGACGCAGCATGCGTCATCGCACTCGCGCTCTTCGGGCGGTGCGTCGGCGGCGTCGGATGTGCAGCCGGGGGTTCGTCATGGCGTCGACAAGTGCGCTATGTTGAGAATTGGGTCAAGCCGATAGTCTGCAAAACAAGAACGGGTGGAAACGATGCTCAAGCGACGCAGCATGCTGGCGGGCACCGCCGGCTGGACAATCGTTGGTGCCTCGGCGGTGTGCGCGCAGGCGTGGCCGACCGGCCAGGTCAAGATCGTCGTGCCCTACATTCCCGGCGGCGCCACCGACACGGCGGGCCGCCTGGTCGCCGAGAAGATGACGGCGCTGCTCGGCCAGCAGGTGATCGTCGAGAACCGCGGCGGCGGCAACACCATCATCGGCATGGAGCTGGTGGCGAAGTCCAAGCCAGACGGCCAGACCCTGCTGCTGGGCACGACGACGCTCGCGACCAATGCCGCGCTCGGGCTGAAGCAGCCGTACGACCCGCTGAAGGACTTCCAGCCGATCTCGACGATCGCCGACATCCCCGACCTGATCGCCTACAACAACGACGTGCCGGCCAGCTCCTGGCCCGAGTTCGTGGAGTGGGTGAACAAGCAGCCGCAGAAGGTGCGGTTCGCCACGTCGGGCATCGGCAACCAGCCGCATCTCTGGATGGAGCTCTTCAAGACGCGCAACAAGCTCAACCTCGAGGTCGTGGCCTACAAGGGCTCGGCCGAGGCGATCCGCGACGTGCTGGCGGGTCATGTGCCCATGCTGTGCGACGTCGTGCTGCCGACCGGCAATCATGTGAGGGCCGGACGCATGAAGGGCCTGGTCGTGGCCTCGGCCGAGCGCTCGCCGATGTGCCCCGACGTGCCGACGGTGATCGAGCTCGGCATGCCCGACATGGTGAGCGCGGTATTCTACGGCCTGGTCGCGCCCGCCGGCGTGCCGCGCCCGGTCGTCGATCGCCTGAACGGGCTCTGCCAGGAGATCATCAAGGACCCCGAGGTGAAGAAGAAGTTCGGCGACCTCGGCTTCTTCATGACCGGCAGCACGCCCGAGGCCTATCTCGAGAAGCTGAGGTTCGAGACCGCGCGCTGGACCAGGGTCGTGAAGGAGAACGACATCAAGGTCGAGGGCTGAGGCGGTTCGTCCGCCAATCTGATTAAGCTGACAAGCTGTAACGGTTTCCGCTGAGGAGTCGTCTCCCCTGCAGAGGAGGCTGCTGCACCGGTATTACAACTGTAGTGCTTGACAATATATCATTATAGTTATATATCGTGAGGTATCAGACAGCGCCACCTCAAGGAGACCTTCATGTCCAATTTCGGGTTTGATCCTCTGTCGCCGTGGCTACGTTTTCGCCCGCCGCCGGAAGACCTGCCCGGATTTCGGGTCCGCCCGGTCGATGTTTTGTCCGACGGCGTGCCCGGTCTGGCTAACTGGCGGCCGCCCACGACACCCACGGCTCAGTCGGCGCCGGACAGCGCTCCGCCTGCAACAGAAGCCGCATCTCTCCCCTGGTGGGAGCAGTCAACCGGCCCCAACACGATCTCCGGGGCCGGATCCGAGTCACAGTGGCCTTGGCTTCGTGCGCCGACCGATGAGGTTCCGAGCTTCCGACTCAATCCTGACGGCTCGGTCCGGACCGACGGGCAGGGCGGTCAAGTCAGGCTGATGGCAGGGGCGTTCGCACCCTTTGAACCGCAGGAGCAGCCGAACGACGTTGCCGGGGGCAATGGCGCGACTTCCTCTAATGTCGTGCCATCCCTGTCTGCCGGAGCGCAGCCATCAACGACTTCGGCCGCGGCCATCGCCGTTCCCGCCGCCCTTCCCGCAAGTGCTGGCGGGGCGATCGATCTTGCGGGCCTTATTGCGCGCGCGGCCCCCGTGCTGGCGGACGCGGTCCCCTCATTGGCGGGCTTAGGGTCTGCTGCCCTGAGCTCGTTGCCATTCCTCCTCATCCCAACCAACACACAGTCGGAGACCACTGATCTTGGCGACGGCCTTCGCGCCCGCGTCCGTCCTGGCCAGAAAACCGTGGAGATCGAACGACGTGTCGACAATGGCTTGTTGGGCACCGGTTTCCTCGCGAAATGGGAGACCTTGCCCGTAGAAGCCTGGCAGCAGATGGGTAGGGACGGCAGTGTCAGTACCGTCATCAATCATGAGCAGCTCAATCGGGCGCTTGGACGAAGTGCGCCGGCGGAAGCCAAGGACGGTGGCGCGAGCGCGATGGCGCAGTCGCCGAAGGACAGCGAGCCGCAGCAACTGCCGCCATCTGCTCCCGGCTCCGGCGCAGAGGAAGTCGACAAGCCCGGCATTGGCAACCCTCCGGCGACGGGATCCCTGGCGCCGACTCGGACCGACGCCAAGGCCCTTGAAGAGACGAAGCAACGCGATCCTGAGGAGGAGGAGCGCTTGTTGGCCTGCCGCGCTGTCAGGGCGCTGCCTGGACAACCGGCACCCCCAGGACAGTACGGCGGGCCCGGAGGCATCACGACCGCCGTTGGCATTCGTGTGGCGCCGGGCTTTCCATCGCCCAAGGGCGGTTACGGTTACAGCCCCAACTATTTGCGCCACTGGAATGGCTACAGAGGGGAACTCGAACTCAAGAACCGAATCGAAAGTGCCGTTCCTTACGAGAAGTTCGTCCACTACGGGAATCCAGCCGGAGATCAGGGGCCAGATGTTCTGACGCTTGGCCCCGACGGTCGGTTCATGGAATGGGACTCTCGCTCGCGCATGGCAATGCGACGGCTCGGGCCGAGCATGGCCGGTTCCGCGTCCCTCGAACCAAAGGACGTAAAAATGTATGTGTGGAATGCGATCCGCTCGCGCGCCATAACGCCAGATGCTGGTTACAGAGCGCTGCAGGAATTGAAGGACGGCAACTACAAC
>Ga0075369_10000289_pt1 | contig 14900 bp, 16 predicted proteins | sample EndMethybrTD3034_FD_71400 | JGI IMG/M metagenome (GOLD analysis project Ga0075369, IMG submission 71400) | Populus endosphere microbial communities from Tennessee, USA - Endosphere MetaG P. TD hybrid TD303-4 | ecosystem: Host-associated > Plants > Roots > Endosphere | place: USA: Tennessee...
TCGAATTGGTCGGCTGTGGTGGCGGATAGCCGTAGTACCCGGGATAGGCACCCTGCGGTGGCGGATAGCCGTAGTACGGATAGGCACCCTGCGGTGGCGGCGGGTAGGCGCCGTACGGCGGGGGCGGACCGGTCATGGTCGAGTCAGTCGAGCAGGATCGACGTGATCTGGACGCCGTCCTTCGGCTTGCCGTCCTGGCTTCCGTCGGCAGTGCCTGCCGCGGCGATCTTGTCCAGCGTGGCCAGGCCGGTCTGGTCGATGGTGCCGAACACCGTGTAGTTCGGCGGCAGTTGCGAATCCTTGTACACCAGGAAGAACTGGCTGCCGTTGGTGCCAGGGCCCGCGTTGGCCATCGCCAGCGTGCCTCGCGGATACACCACCGGTTGGCTCAGCTTGGGATCGTCGGGCTGGAACTGGCTGGTCGGGTATTCGTTGTCGAACTGGTAGCCCGGCCCGCCGGTGCCCTGGCCTGTCGGATCGCCGCACTGCAGCACGCCCAGCCCATCGGAGGTGGTCAGCCGGTGGCATGGCGTGTCTTTGAAGAAGCCTTGCTGGGCAAGGCTGGCGAAGCTGTTCACCGTGCACGGTGACTTGGCGTTGTCGAGTTGCAGCCCGATATTGCCCTGGTTCGTCGTCATGCTGGCGCTGACCTGAGCCGGGTCGGTCGGAACCTTGCCGGTGCGGGGCGGGTTGTTCGGCTTGCTCGCCTTGTCCGGTGACGCCGGGTACTGGCAGTTCTCACCCAGGCCGGCCGGAGCCGCGAACGGCGGCAGCGCGCCGGGCGCTGGGGGTGCCCCCGGCGTCGACGGCGCCGCGGCCGAGGTGGACGGCGTCGTTGCGGCCGACGCGAGCTTGTCAGAATCCTTGTTGGTGACGACGACGGTGGCCACGATGGCGCCGATCACGACGATCGCGGCCACGGCGGATCCGACGATCGTGTAGATGCGGCGCTGACGTTCCTTCGCTGCCCGGCGCTCCAGCTGCCTCTCGAGTTTGCGCTTCGCTGTTGCACGCCGTTGTTCGTTGGTCGGCACCGCCGCAGTCCTCCTCATGATCTGATCAGTCGGCAACGAGTGTGCCAGGCGTTGCTGAGTGCGGGGGTAGAGACCCTGCTGAACAGGAGATGGGACACTGGACGCCGTGTTGATCACCGGATTCCCGGCCGGCATGCTGGCGTGCAATTGCTACGTGCTGGCCAAGCGAACCGGAGCCGACGCCATCATCGTCGACCCTGGCCAGCGGGCGATGGGACCGCTGCGGCAGATCCTCGACGAGAACCACCTCACGCCGGCGGCGGTGCTGTTGACGCATGGGCACGTCGACCACATCTGGTCGGCGCAGAAGGTCGCCGACATGTACGGCTGCCCTGCCTACATCCATCCCGAGGATCGGTTCATGCTGACCGATCCGATCAAGGACTTCGGGCCCCGGCTGGCCCAAGTCGCGTTCGGCGCATTGTTTCGCGAACCCAAAGAGGTCGTCGAGCTGGACCGCGACGGCGACAAGGTAGATGTGGGTGGTGTGACGGTGACCGTCGACCACACGCCCGGCCATACCCGCGGCTCCGTCGTGTTCCGCGTATCCGACGGGCCCGAGGAGGTGGTCTTCACCGGTGACACGTTGTTCCGCCAATCGGTGGGCCGCACCGATCTGCCCGGCGGCAGCGGCCGTGACCTGCTCGGCTCGATCGTGACAAAACTGTTGGTGCTCGACGACGACACCGTGGTACTACCGGGGCACGGTGAGAAATCCACGATCGGCTTCGAACGCCGCACCAACCCATTCCTCGAAGGCTTGACCTAGTGACAGACTTTCAGGCGCCCAAGGGCGTCCCGGATTACCTGCCGCCCGACTCGGCGCAATTCGTCGGCGTGCGCGATGGCCTGCTCGACGCCGCAAGGCGGGCAGGCTACGGCGATATCGAGCTGCCGATCTTCGAAGACACCGCGCTGTTCGCCCGTGGCGTGGGGGAGTCCACCGATGTGGTGTCCAAGGAGATGTACACCTTCGCCGACCGCGGCGACCGCTCGGTGACGCTGCGCCCTGAGGGCACCGCGGGTGTGATGCGTGCGGTGATCGAGCACGGCCTTGATCGCGGGCCGCTGCCCGTGAAGCTGTGCTACGCGGGACCCTTCTTCCGCTACGAGCGCCCGCAGGCCGGGCGCTACCGGCAACTGCAGCAGGTCGGGGTGGAGGCGATCGGCGTCGACGACCCGGCGCTGGACGCCGAGGTGATCGCCATCGCCGACTCCGGGTTCCGCTCGCTGGGGCTCGACGGTTTCCGGCTCGAGATCACGTCGCTTGGCGACGACAGCTGCCGACCGGAGTATCGGGAGTTGTTGCAGGACTTCCTGTTCAAGCTCGACTTGGACGAAGAAACGCGGCGGCGCGCCGAGATCAACCCGCTGCGGGTGCTCGACGACAAGCGTCCGAAGATGCGGGAGATGACCGCCGACGCGCCGGTCATGTTGGACCACCTCTCCGATGTGGCCAAGCAGCACTTCGAGACGGTGCTCGCACATCTGGATGCTTTGGGTGTGCCCTATGTGATCAACCCGCGGATGGTGCGCGGGTTGGATTACTACACGAAGACCACGTTCGAGTTCGTCCACGACGGGCTTGGGGCGCAATCAGGGATCGGTGGCGGGGGCCGCTACGACGGGCTGATGCATCAGCTCGGCGGAAAAGACTTGTCGGGTATCGGCTTTGGTCTCGGCGTCGATCGGACGGTGCTGGCGTTGAAGGCCGAGGGCAAGACCGTCGGCGGCACCACCCGCGTCGACGTGTTCGGTGTGCCGCTCGGCGAGCAGGCCAAGGTGAAGCTGGCCGTGCTGGCCGCGCGGCTTCGTGCGGCCGGTGTACGCGTCGACCTGTCTTACGGCGACCGCGGCATCAAGGGTGCGATGCGCGCCGCCGACCGCTCCGGCGCCTCGATCGCATTGGTCGCCGGTGACCGTGACATCGAGGCGGGCACGATCGGTGTGAAGAGCCTGGCGACGGGTGATCAGGTCGACATCCCCATCGATCGCGTTCTGAACGAAGTGCTTTCGCGCCTCAGCCTGGCCTAGCTACCGTTTCCGCGAGCGACCGTGTCTGTACGCGACACGCCGCGATAATGCGTACGAATGCGGTCGCTCGTGCTGATTTTGCGGGCCCGAATCCCCCCAACGACTACCGTGTCAACATGTCGTTGATCGCCCTCGAAGAGCATTACGCCTGGGATCCGGCCAGCGTCGGCAACGTCGTGGGCACCTGGTTGCAGTCCAACAACACGGTCGCCTACGAGCGGTTGTACGACCGGGGCCCGCTTCGTCTCGAGCAGATGGATGCCGCAGGCATCGATTTTCAGATCCTGTCGCTGTTCGACCCCGGCGTGCAGGACGAGACCGATGTCGCGCGCGCCACCGACTTGGCCCGCCGCGCCAACGATGACCTGGCCGAGACGGTGCGCGGAAACCCGGGCCGATTCGGCGGTTTCGCGACGCTGGCGACGCAGGATCCGGACGCCGCGGCCGCCGAATTGGAACGTGCCGTTTGCGAGCTCGGCCTCGTCGGTGCATTGATCAACGGCCACTGCCAGGGGCGCTATCTCGACGATCCGGCCTATGAGGGGCTCTTCGGGTGCGCGGAGGCAATGAGTGTTCCGATTTACCTGCACCCGACCACGCCGCATCCCGCCGTCATGGAGGCCTGGTTCGCCCCGTATGTCGCCGACGGCCTGCACCTCGCATCTTGGGGGTTCGCCGCCGAGACGGGAACCCACGTGCTGCGGCTGATCTACTCGGGACTGTTCGACAAGTTCCCGCGGCTGCAGATGATCATCGGGCACCTCGGCGAGATGCTGCCGTTCGCCGCTTATCGGGTCGACCGCTATTACGGGCTCGGCGGCGCGGGCTCAGGACACAGACTGAAACGATTGCCTTCGGAATACCTGCGCAGCAATTTCCACGTCACCACCAGCGGCAACTTCTGCCCGCCTGCCTTCGCGTGCACGCTCGAGGTGATGGGCGCTGACCGGGTGATGTTTTCGGTGGACTATCCGATGGACGACAACCAGGCCGGAGCGGAGTTTCTGGCGTCCTATCCGATGGACGACCTCACCCTTCGGAAGGTCAGCTCCGAGAACGCGATTCGGCTTTTCGGCGCGCGAATCCCCGAGAGTCTTGGCGTTTAGGGCCGATCAGACGGCGAAGACCTGGCCGTCACGCGCGACGGTGACCTTGCCGGAGTAGTGCTTTCCGATGGCATCGAACCATTGCGAGTCGGGCAGGTCGGTTGGCGAATAGTGGCTCAGGATCACGTGTTTGGCGTTGGCCGCCGCGGCGACTTCACCGACTTGCTCAGCCGAGGTGTGTGAGCTCACCAAGTAGTTCGGCGGGAACCTGTTGTGGTAGTACGCGTCGTCGAGGCTGAATTGCGCCTCGTGCACGAGTATGTCGGTGTCCTTGGCGAGGGCGATCAGGTTGTCGGACTTGGTGGTGTCGCCGGAGAAGGTCACTGAAACACCGGATTTCGCCAGATCGAAACGAAAGCCGAATGCCGGGTAGATGTCGTAGTGGGAGACCAGTGTCGCGGTGACGACTACGTTGTCGTCCGACATGACGGGGAACGGGGCAGTCTTGGGCGACCTGTTGAGGTAATCCGACCCCGGTGGCACCGCAATCTCGGTGACCTTGGCGAGGTCGCCGATGTCGTCGATCCCCATGTCGCGGATGAAGATGTTGTTGGTGTAGGCGAACGCCTGCTGCAGCGCCCGGGTGGTGGCGGCGAGCCCGGGGGCGGGGTTCCTCGGGTCGATTGTGGCGGGATTCGAGTTGCCGACCTGGCTTGGCGGCAGGCCGCCGGCGGGACCTGGACCGTAAACCGTCACCGGTGCTTTACCTTTCGACGCCGTATACCCGCCGGAAAGGAAGAAGCTGAAGTAGTCGACGATGTGGTCGGTGTGCAGGTGGGTGATGAACATGCTCTTCAGGTCGTCGAATCGCAGCCCCGCGTTGGTGAAGGCGTTCAGGGAGCCCAGACCGCAATCGATCTGATAGACGTCGCCGCCAATTTTCAGTGCCGAGGAGATTCCGGTCTTGTTGGGGACCGGCGGCGGTCCGGCTTGGACCCCGAGGGTGATCAGCGCATTCTCGGGCAACGCCGGAGTGGCCTTTGGCGCTGATTTTGGAGCGCACGCCGCTGCGCTGAGAACGGCTCCGCCGATGAGGGCCGACATCGAGGCCGCGAGCATGGACCGGCGCGCGATCTCACCCGATCCGTGCGCGCAATGGCAAACGGAGGCGTCCTCCACTTGCTCAGCCACGCGTCACGACTGCGGTCAGCACTTCATCGACATTGCCGATACCGCCGTCGAATGGGTTGCCGCGCTTGAGAACCTTTGTTCCACCCGGTGTGATCGCGACGAGTTTGGGTGAGCTCGAACCGATTTGGAACTTGCGCGCAAAGCGCACCTGGTCTAGTGGCACGACCGCTCCGCCGCCGTAACTGAACAACCCCAGCTTGCGGTCGATGACCGCCACCGGGCGGCAGTCGTGCAGTGGCTGGCTGCGGCGGCGACGAATCTTGCGCACCACCACAAACGTCAGCGCTGCGAAGACGAGGCCGATGGCCAGGAAGGCCACACCCAGCGCACTCGAGGGAATGCCCGTGACGAGCGCGACGAGACCGAAGCCACCGACAACGAATGTCAGCACACCGAGCACGAATGCCAATACCGTCAGCGCACCCGTACAGCGGTCGATAACCAGAATCCGACGGCCGTCATCGGTGACGACGAGGCCGCCCGTGTCGGCGAGTGTCCGGGTCTCGGCTGGTGCGGCCATGTGTTGCAGCGTGCCATTAGCCGCCCCGACTGTGCGCGGAATCGCGGAGACGCCGCTAGATGGCCATCGCGGCGCGGACGTCGGCTTCCGACGCCGAACCGCCGGTACCGCTGGAGGTGACGCGGCCCGACTCCAGAATGTAGTAGCGCTGCGAGGATTCCAACGCGAACCCGATGTGCTGCTCGACAAGCAGCACACCCAGGTTGCCGCGCTTCGTCAAATCGGTGATCGCGGCCTCGATCTCGGCAACCACCGACGGCTGAATCCCTTCGGTCGGCTCGTCGAGGATCAGGCACTTGGGGCTGGTGATCAAAGCCCGGGCGATCGCCAGCTGCTGCCGCTGACCGCCCGACAGCAGGCCCGCCCGTCGGGTCAGCAGCTCTTTCAACGCGGGGAACAGGTCGAGCTGCTCGTCGATCAGCTGCTTGCCGTTCTTGCGGCCGTCGGCGACGACCTGAAGGTTTTCGGCGGTCGTCAGCTGCCCGAACGACTGCTGGCCCTGCGGCACATACGCCAATCCACGTGCCACCCGTGCGCTGGGCCGCAGCTTGGTGATGTCGTCGCCGTCGAAAAGAACGCTTCCCGCCGTGCATTTGAGAAGGCCGACGGCTGCGCGCAGCAGCGTGGTCTTGCCGGCACCGTTGTGGCCCATCACCGCCGCAACTCCATCCGACGGCACTTCGAGGCTGACCCCGTGGATTACCTCGGAGCGGCCGTAGCCGCTGTGGACGTCGACAAGCTGGAGCATCAGGAGCTCTCCTCGATCAGTTCGTCGGGGATACCGTCGGCGCCAGCGGCCGCGGTGCCGAGGTAGACCTCCTGCACCTTCGGGTTCGCCTGCACCTCGGCCACCGAACCTTCGGCGATGACCTGTCCACGGGCCAACACGGTCACCGAAGTCGCGAACGCGCGCATGAAATCCATATCGTGTTCGACGACGACGACGGTGCGCTCACCACCGATGCGGCGCAACAGGTTTCCGGTCTCCTCGCGCTCCTCGTGGCTCATGCCGGCGACTGGTTCGTCGAGCAGCAGCACGTCGGCGTTCTGTACCAGCAGCATGCCGATCTCCAGCCACTGCTTCTGCCCATGGGCCAAAACGCCGGCAGGCTTCTCGGCGAGCTCTGTCAGCCCGATGGTCTCAAGGGCTTCCTCGATTGCGGGCAGCACGCCCCGGCGCCGCCGCAGCAGCGTCCACGGCGAGCGGCCGGCGCCCGCCGCGATATCCAGGTTCTGCAGCACCGTCAGCTGCTCGAAGACACTGGCGGTCTGGAACGTCCGGCCCACTCCTCGCCTTGCGATCTGGTGCACCTTCTTGCCAAGCAGCTCCACACCCGACTTGTTGATCGACCCGGTGGCAGGCACCAGCCCGGTGATCGCGTCGATCACGGTCGTCTTGCCCGCGCCGTTGGGGCCGATCAGGAATCGCAGGTCGCCCTGGAACAACGTCAGGTCGACGTCGCTGACCGCCTTGAACCCGTCGAAATCGACTGTCAGACCGTGAACTTCGAGGTACTCGGTGCCCATCCCGACGTTGCCGCCTGCGACGGGCTCCACCTCAGAAGTGGTCATGACTGCGCCCCTACCTTCTCGGCGTCCGTTTCGCTGTCGGGATCGACGACCGGTTCGGAGTCAGGCGGAGACTTGGGTTTGCGTGCGCGCGACCGCTTGAGCAGTGCACCCAAACCGGCCAGCCCGGCGGGGAAGAAGCCGACGACGACGATGAACAGCAGACCCTGTGCGTAGGTCCACTCCGACGGAAAGCGTTCGGAGAACAGGCTTTGCGCCCATGCGACGCCGATTGCACCGAGCACCGGTCCGAGCAGCGTAGTGCGCCCGCCGATGGCTACGCCGATGAGGAAAACGATGGAGGGCAGGATGCCGACCTGTGACGGTGCGATGAAGCCGACGATCGGCGCGAACAGTGCCCCGGCGATGCTCGCGAAGAACGCGGCGACGGTATAGGCCACGACCTTGATGTTGGCTGGATCGTAGCCCAGGAACCGCACGCGTTCCTCGCCGTCGCGCACCGCGACCAGCAGCTCGCCGTAGCGGCTGTACATCAGCTGGCGCACCACCGCCACTACGATCAGCAGTACCGCTGCGGCGATGAAGTACAGCATCCGCTTGTTCGCCGGGTCCTTGAGCGCGAACCCGAAGAACGTGCGGAAGTTGTTGAGCCCGTTGCTGCCTCCGACACTGGTCTGTCCGACCAGCAAGATGGCCAGGGCCGCAGCGAGCGCCTGCGACAGGATCGCGAAGTAGGCGCCCTTGACGCGGCGCTTGAACACCCCAAGCCCCAGCGCCGATGCGATGACCGTGGGTACCACCACAATGGCCAACAGTGTGAAGGCGGGGGAGGCGAACGGCTCCCAGTACGCGGGCAATGCGCGCACGCCGGCGATCTGCATGAAATCCGGCACACTGGTGCCGCGCAACTGGGCGTCCGCGATCTTCAGATGCATGCCCATCATGTAACCGCCGAGCCCGAAGAACACGCCCTGGCCCAGCACCAGCATGCCGCCTCGACCCCACGCCAAGCCGATGCCTACGGCCACGATTGCGAAGCAGAGAAACTTCCCGAGCAGACTGAGTCGGAAATCCGAAAGCAGTGCGGGCGCCACCGCGAACAGAACCACCGCCGCGACACCGAATCCGGCCCATGTCTGCCATCGGCCCAACAGGGCTCTCATACGAGACTCCTTGTCCGGACGGTGAACAGACCCTGCGGGCGGACCTGCAGGAAGATCACGATGATCACGAACACGATCACCTTGGCCAGCGACGCGGTGGTGTTGTACTCGATGAACGAATTCAAGAAGCCCAGCGCAAACGCCGCGATAACGGTGCCCTTGATCTGGCCGAGTCCGCCCACCACCACGACCAGGAAGGCGTCGATCAGGTAACTCTGCCCAATGGTCGGGCTTGTCGAGCCGATCAACGTCAACGCCACACCGGCTACCGCGGCCAGACCCGAGCCGATGAAAAACGTTGTGATATCGGTCTTCCTGGACGAAATCCCGCTCGTCTCGGCCAGGTCTCGGTTCTGCACCACAGCGCGGATGCGACGTCCCATCGGGCTGACCTTCAGGACGGTCGCCAGCACTGCGACACAGACGATCGCCAGCACCAGGATGAAGATGCGGGTCTTGGGCACGACGGCACCGAGGATCTCCATACCGCCGGATAACCATGTCGGCGCTATGACGTTGACCGCCGGAGCACCGAAGATGTCACGGGCGACCTGCTGGAGGACCAGTCCGACACCGAACGTGACCAACAGTGTGTCCAGCGGCCGGTCGTACATCCGCTGGATCAGCGTGACTTCCAGGAGCACGCCCATCGCACCGCCGACCAGGAATCCGACCACCAGTGAGATCAGCAGGGACACACCGGCGCTGGAGATGAGCTGCTGCACCACATACGCGGTGTAGCAGCCGGCCATGATGAACTCACCGTGCGCCATGTTGATGACGCCCATCTGACCGAAGGTCAGCGACAAACCCAGCGCAGCCAACAACAGGATCGAGCCGAGGCTCAATCCCGTTGCCAGTTGCCCAATCAGGACATCCATGTCCGGCTCAGCCGGACAGGCCCGCGGCCCACGGGTACGACTTCAGGTATGGGTCCGGTGTGATCGGGCCGGGCGACTGCCAGATCGTGTAGATCAGCCCGTCGGGGTGGATCTCACCGATACGCGCGGTCTTGGTGATGTGATGATTTTCGCCGTCGATGGTGACCAACCCCTCGGGCGCATCGAACGTGACACCGCCCGCATTGTCCTGAATCGCTTTGACGTCGAACGACTTCGCCTTCTCGACGGTGTTCTTCCACAGGTAGACCGACACGTAGGCGGCCTCCATCGGGTCCGACGTGGGCTTGTCGGCGCCGTACTTGTCCTTGTACGCCTTGACGAACGCCTTATTCACAGGGTTGTCGACAGTCTGGTAGTAGTTCCACGCCGTTAACTGGCCCTCAATGTTCTTCGCGCCGATGCCCGTCACCTCTTCCTCGGCGATCGACACCGAGACCACCGGCATCTTCTGCGGCGTCAGACCGGCGTTGGTGTACTCCTTGAAGAACGCGACGTTGGAGTCACCGTTGAGGGTGTTGAACACCGCGCCCGCGTTCGAGCCACGGACCTTGTTGACGATGGTGGAGAAGTCCGTCGACCCGAGCGGCGTGTAGTCCTCGCCCTTGATCTCGATGCCGTTGGCGGCGGCATATGCCTTGATGATCCGGTTGGCGGTCTGCGGGAAGACATAGTCGCTGCCGACCAGATAGAGCGACTTGATGCCCTTCTCCTTGAGATAGTCGAGCGCGGGCACGATCTGCTGGTTGGTCGTGGCGCCCGTATAGAAGATGTTCTTCGACGACTCCAGGCCCTCGTACTGCACTGGGTAGTACAGCAGCGAGTTGGCGCCTTCGAAGACCGGCAGCATCGCCTTCCGGCTCGACGACGTCCAGCCGCCGAACACCGCCGCCACACAGTCACTACTGATCAGCTTCTGAGCCTTTTCGGCGAATACAGTGGGTTCGGACGCCCCGTCCTCGCCCACCAGTTGGATCTGCTTGCCGAGTACGCCGCCCTTGGCATTGATCTGCTCGACGGCTAGATCGATCGCGTGGCGCACGGTCACTTCCGAAATGGCCATGGTGCCGGAGAGCGAGTTCAGCGCACCCACTTTGATGGTCGGGCCAGACGTGTCCACGCACGATGCGGTGTTTGCCGAATCCGATTCGGTCGCCTTGCTTCCGCACCCCGACAACAACAGGCTGGTTACGGCGACGACGCTTCCCGCAGTGAGAACCGATCGTTTCAACGAGGAGCGTCCTTGTAGTCGCATGGACAGCCTTTCTGGAAGTGAGCAAGGCTCATCAGCCGATGAGCGTCGAAAAGAACCCGGCACTTGAGACACCATGCGGGTGTCGAATCGGGACGTTAGATCGCCTGTGTTTCTGTGAAATGTCTGCGCGTGACGAACAAATTAACCCCTCGCTTGGCCGGTATTAGTTTGCCGTTTGCCCGGCGGGGCGTAGCTGGCCTGTCACCGCTGTAACAATCCGGTACCCTCCGGCGATGTGACGGTCATGCGAACAAGGACAACCAGAGTCGGGGCTGTGTTGATGGCGGCGGCAGCGTCAATTGCGGTGGGCCAGGCCACGGCGAACGCCGAGCCGGCCGCTCACCAGGTCCGTTACACGTTGATATCGGCGGGTCCTGCAGATTTCGACCTCTACTATCTGACGGCTCAACCTCCGAGCAAGGCGGCTTACGATGCCGACGCGTATGCGTTCCTGAAGAAGGAGCAGATAAGCCTGGCGCCTGGTGTGCCATGGGTGTTCGAAACCACGATGGCGGACCCGAAATGGGCGGTCTTCACCGTGAGCAGCACCACGCACGGGGGGCAGGCCGCGCCGAATCCTCACTGCGACATCGCCGTCGACGGTCAGGTGGTAGTGCAGCAGGACGCTCCTTACAACCTGCAGTGCAAGCTGCCAGGCAGCCCGATCTAACTCATCTAGCTCGCGAAGACGTACACCCACGCCTGCTCGCCTGAGCGCAGCGGTACGGCCACGCGCCGATAGTCGTCGACTTCGTACTCGTCGGCTGCGGCCAGATCCGTCTCGCTGACCGTGAATACCGTGCCCTCGATCGCCGCGCCGGCACGATCGCTCGGCAGCAGGATCGGATGACGGTCGCTGCCGCTGGTGGCGATCACGTGCGGATCGGTGATGGTGACGTAATCCAGTTCGTAGCCGACGATGGCGTCGGGCCTGCCGTCGAGCTCCCGGCCGAAGGTGCTCAGCTGCACTTCTCGTTGACGCAGCGTGCCGTAGGAGAACAACAGTTCGGTCCGTTCATGCATGACGGCTAGTAAATCAGCGTACGTTTGGCAGCGCCGCGCCGGCAAAGAGTCGGCAGTCGGCGGGGGGAGTTCCGATGACGGTCAACGAAGACAAACTCAATGCGTTTGTGGGCAAGGCGGTAGGCGATCTCGGGGCCGCCATGAGCGCGGTGCTGGTGCTGATCGGTGACGAACTGGGGCTGTATTCGGCCCTGGCCGAAGGCCGATTGACCGTCGAGGAGCTGGCGAAGCGGACCGGCACCAATGAGCGGTATGTGCGCGAATGGCTCGGCAATCAGGCCGCGGGCGGATACGTCGAGTACGACAGCGGAAGCGACGAGTACTACCTCAGTGAGGAGCAGGCGCTCTGTCTGGCGAACCCGAACGGACCGATGGATCTGCCAGGTGGCTACTCGGTCGTTGAGGACCTCTTCGGAGTCAAGCAGCGGGCGGTGGAGAACTTCCGAAGCGGCGAAGGCATGGAATGGGGAGAACACCATCCGTGTTTGTTCCGGGGCACCGAACGGTTCTTCAGGGCCGGGTACAACGCGAGCCTGTTGTCGGACTGGCTGCCTGCGCTCGACGGTGTCGTCGACAAGCTCAAAGCCGGAGGGCGCGTCGCCGATGTGGGATGCGGGCACGGAGTGTCGACAATTCTGATGGCACAGGCATTTCCGAAATCACAGTTCGTCGGCATCGACTATCACGACGCGTCGATCGAGACCGCGCGCGAGCATGCCGCGGAAGCGGGCCTGACCAACGCAAGCTTCGAGGTGGCCGACGCGACGTCGTACGAGGGCAGCGACTATGACCTCATCGCCTTCTTCGACTGTCTGCACGACATGGCGAATCCAGCCGGTGCGGCCCGTCACGCGAGGCAGGCGCTGAAACCCGATGGCCATTGCATGTTGGTCGAGCCGTTCGCTGGGGATAGCCTCACGGACAATCTCAATCCGGTCGGCCGGGTGTTCTACGGGGCGTCCTCGCTCATCTGCGTGCCCGTCTCACTCGCTCAGAACGGTCCGGCACTCGGGGCCCAGGCGGGCGAGGCCCGGCTCACGAATGTGATGGTGGACGACGGCGGCTTCAGTAGCTTCCGTCGCGCCACGGAGACTCCGTTCAACCTGGTGTTCGAGGCCCGGCCTTAAGCGGTTGACCGCACCGCGCGCACGAACGACGCTACGGCGGCGCCGATTTCGTCGGGGCTGTCCTCCTGGATGAAATGCGACCCTGGCACCGAAACTTCGGTCTGGTTGGGCCAGGTGCGCACGAAGTCGCGGACGCGACCACGGATGAGTGCACCGGGCTCGCCGTTGATGAAGAGCTTGGGCACATCGGATTCGGTTAGCCATGCCCCGTATTCCTGGACGATCTGCACGACGTCGGCGGGTTCACCTTCGATCGGGATATTCCGGGGCCACGACAACGTCGGGCGCCGATCCTCGCCTGTGTTGAGGAACGGCTTGCGGTAGTGGTCCATTTCCTCGTCGCTGAGCGTGCGCTGAATGGCGCCGGGCAGCACAGCCTCGACGAACATGTTGTTGTCCAGCACCATCGCCTCGCCTTGCGGAGACCGAAAGCCCTCAAAGACAGCACGAACCGGGTCGGGGAAGTCCGACCAGTCGATCGGCATCGCCACCGCTTCCATGTAGGCGATGCCTGCCACGCGGTCGCGGTGTTGGTTGGCCCAGTCGAAGCCAAGCGCCGAACCCCAGTCGTGCAGAACGAAGATCACCCGGTCGCCGAGGTCGAGTGAGTCCCACAGCGTGAACAGGTAGTCGCGCTGTTCGGCGTAGTGATAGCGATCGGGTCCGGAGTCGTCCAGCTTGTCCGAGCTGCCCATGCCGATGAGATCGCACGCGACGAGCCGGCCCAGCCCCTCCAGATGCGGCATCACGTTGCGCCACAGATACGACGACGTGGGGTTGCCGTGCTGGAAGACGATCGCGTCACCATGGCCCTCGTCGACGTAGGCCATCCGCTTGCCCTTGACCTCTTTGTATTGCAGCTGCCCGTACGGCTTGGCTCCCGGCATGGCTGTCTCCTCAATCTGGTTGGTTGGCTGAGAGTTTGGCGGCGGCTTCCCTGGCCACCCGCAGGATTCGTGCCGAAAACTTCGGGTCGGCGACGGCGCGGGACAACGCCATCCCGCCGACGCACACCGCCATCAGGGCGATGGCATCGTCGAGCCGATCGTTGGATTCGTCGTCGCCGCAGATCGCAGCCAGCGAGGTGCGCAATTCGCGCTCGTAACTCGCCCGGAACTGATCGGTGGCGTGCGCGGCATCCGAACTGAGCGTTGCGAAACCGCAACTGGTGGACAAATCGTCGCGGTGGGCGGTGGTCAGGTAACGCTTGGCCAGGCCCGTCAGCCGCTCGCTCCACGACTCGCCGGCCATCGGTTTGATCCAATGTCGGCGGCCGGTGGTGATCGCCCGCCCGAACGCAGCGCTGGCGAGATCGTCCTTGCTCGAGAAGTGCGAGTAGAACGCGCCGTGTGTGAGCCCGGCGTCGCGCATCACCGGAACAATTGCCGCGCCGTCAATGCCTTCCTCGCGGATCCGGCGCGCAGCGGCGTCCAGGATCTTGTCCAGTGATTCCCGCTTGCTGTCGGCGCGGGTGCCTGCGACCTTTCGCATGATGGGCATCATGCTAGTCGCATGATGCCCATCATGCGAGTGTCTTTATGTCCTCCGTCGACGGGGTATCCCAATCGATGGTGTAGCCCTTCTCAGCCGCCATCGTCGTCGCATTCGATGTCTTGACCAGCAGGGGAAGCAGCACCCGCATGAATCGCTGCGCGATCGGGCCCGGCGCCTTGGCGTGGCTGATCCGTGCGCCGCGTGCGGCGATCTTCTCCACCCTGGTCCGGCGCAGTCGCTCGTAGCCGTCGAATGCGGATGACACGTCGGGCAGATCGCGCAGGCAGCGGGCCAGTGCGACGGCGCTCTCGATGGCGAGCGACGCGCCCTGGCCGGTGCTGTTCGAGGGTGCATGTACCGCGTCTCCGACGAGCACCATGCGACCACGGTGCCAGTGGGGGACCGGCGGCATGATGTGCAGCGCGCCGACCACCTGCAGGCTGTCACGCGTCGTATCGGCGGCCAGTCGGGCGCCTGGCACGTCGTTCGCGTAGGCGGTGCGCAGAGTGTGCAACCACTCTTCGGCTGGCACCGCGCGGGCTTCCTTCAGGCTCATGTATTGGGCTGACGGCAGATTCGCGCCC
>Ga0075369_10000291_pt1 | contig 14885 bp, 16 predicted proteins | sample EndMethybrTD3034_FD_71400 | JGI IMG/M metagenome (GOLD analysis project Ga0075369, IMG submission 71400) | Populus endosphere microbial communities from Tennessee, USA - Endosphere MetaG P. TD hybrid TD303-4 | ecosystem: Host-associated > Plants > Roots > Endosphere | place: USA: Tennessee...
GAAGCTCTACTGAGCCGGTTCGCGGCGAATGGCGCCCGGCACGGCCAGACGGCCGTCGCCCGTGCGGACCAGCGACATGAAGCGCGGGCCCTCATAGGTCTGGCCGACATAGATCCCTTCCTTCTCGAGGAAGATGAACGAGCCCTGGTAGGCGCCAACCATGCCCAGGCTGTTGGACTGGCCCATGCGGACGAAGCGGATGCGCACGCCCTCGAGCGTGGCGGCGCATTCCTCCATCTGCGGCACGTCGCGGGCCACCGGATTGAAGCGCAGCGTGCCGTCCTTGTTGGTCGCCACCTGGAAGCAGACGCCCTGCTCGAAGGGCGCCTTGGTCTGCTTCTCGCAACCCGTGAGCGCGAGGCTAGAAACGGCCAGGACGGCGGCGACGGCGAGGACGGTCTGCTTCATGGATTACACTTATAAAACCTATCAGCCGTTCGGGATAGAGCAGTTGGAGCCCTGCTCGAACACGGCGTGGAAGCTGCGGTTGTCGGACGAGATCTCGACGCGGCCCGGCACCAGACGCAGAGTCTCCTCGCCCCAGCGGCCGTAGGTGGCGCCACCGGTCCGCTCGCAGCGGCCATTGAACAGCTGCTGGGCGCAGGCGTTGAGGGTGATCTCGCCGGGCAGGCGCCGCCACTCGTTGCCGGCGTAGCGCCAGCAGGCGGCCAGCGGCGCGTTGGCCGAGGCGCCGGTCGGCGTCGAGGGCGTAGCCGAGCTGGACGGCGTTGTGGCCGCCGGCGCGGTGACGGTCGGGGTCGGCGGCAGCGGCGTCAGGACGGTGCCGGCCTGGTCGGCGGCGGCCAGGGCGCCCGTCTCGTCGACGCCCACGTCCAGGGCCCCGGTCGCCACGCCGTTCTTCTTGGCGCATTCGGCCAGGGTGATCTCGCCGACGAAGGCCCCGCCCACGAAGCAGCGCAACGGGCGCGCGGGATCCAGCTTGGTGTCGTCGTCGCGTCCGGTCTCGACAATCAACCCGGCGCGCGAGGCCGGCGGCTCCTCGGTCGGCTTCTTGTCGTGGCCGGACATCACGGCCACGGCGATGCCCAGACCCGCCAGCAGCGCGAGCGCCGCGCCGCCGCCGAGGATGACCCGTCGATCTTTCAGAAAGTCCATGGCCCCTGGCTACGACGCGTCGATGACGCTTTCAAGCTCGGCCACCTCAAAAGAGGGCTAGCTTCCGCCGGTCAGACGGTCCAGCGCGGCCTGGTAATTGGCCAGCTGGTTGGTCAGATAGGCCGGGACCGTGCCGCCGGTCTTGCCCGAGGTCGTCCCGGTGTCGCTCTTCACGCCCAGGGCCGCGTCGGAGATCTCGCGATAGGCCGTGCGGATCTGCGAGAGCGCGCGGGTGATGACCACGTTGGCGTTCTTGCGTCCCGTCTCGCTGGTCAGGTCCAGCTCCGGCGGCAGTTGCAGGCCGTAGACCGGACCGTTGCCGTCGGCCGAGACGGTCTTGCCATCGTCGGTCTTGGTGGCGCGCACGACGCCACCGCCCAGCCCCAGGGCGGTCAGCACGTCGGTGCCGCCCTTGCCGGCCACGATCTCGATCGTCGAGGTGTTCGAGGCCGGGCTGATCTTCAGCACCCGGCTGTCGCCGCTGGAACCGATCTCGACCTTGGCGCGGAAGCCGGAGGCGCGCTTGATCTTGTCGGCCAGGGTCTCGAGCGTGTCGCTGGCCTCGATGGTGATCGTGGTCAGGGCGCCGCGCTCGCGGGTGCGGATCTGGAAGGTGTCGCCGGCCCGGGCCGCGGTCGCCGAGACGATGCGGTCGGACTGGGTGAAGTCCATCTTGCCGGCGGGCAGGCCGAACAGGTCCAGGGCCGAGGCGCCCGACGACGAGACCGCCACCGAGGTCGGGGTGGCGTAGCCGTCCTTGCCGGTCAGGCGCTGGCTCCAGTCGACATCGCCCGTGCCGACATTGACCTGGGCGACGTAGCCGTCCTTGGTCCCGACCGTCGTCTGGCCGTCCAAATTGGCGCCGGCCGAGCCGACCAGCCAGGCGGTGCCGTTCTTGACGTCGAAACCGGTGACCGTGTCGTCGCCGGTGCCGCCGTAATAGGTCAGGGCGTCGGCGCTGTTGCTGGAGATGTCCAGCGACATGCGACCAACGAAGGCGTCCATGCCGCCCGACGGCGCGGTCGTGGCGCCGTTGATCGACATCAGGTTGTTGGCCGTGTAGCCGCCGACATAGAGCTGGCCGCCGTCGATCTTCAGCCCCACCAGTTCGCCGCCTTTCAGCGAGCCCAGGTCGCGCGTGGCGCCGGCGGTGGCGGTCGCGGTCTTGGTGTAGGTCACCGGCACGGACTCGTAGGCGCCGTACTGGTTCAATTGGGTGACGTTCTCGGTCACCACGCTGGTGGCCACGTCGAAGCTGCGCAGCATCGCCTCGCCGTTCTCCTTGGAGCCGACGATGACCTGCGAGCCGTTGACGACGATGTCCGAGACGGAGTCGTTCTCGGTCGTGCCGAACTTCTGGGTGAACAGCGCCTTGGGCTGGCCGTTGGAGTCTGTGGCGAAGGCCGACAGATAGGCGTCCCAGCCGCCGCTGGGGTCCGAGCCGGTCGCCCCCGGCAAGTCCGACTTGCTGCGGCCGCCGACATAGAGGACGCCGTCGGCGCCGAAGGCCAGGGCCGTGGCCTCGTCCTCTTGCAGACCGCCGCGACGCACCGTCCACTGCTCGTCGCCCTTGGCGTCGTAGCGGGTGACGAAGCTGTCGCTGGTGGTGGCGGTGTCGCCACTGTTGATCGGGCCGTTGACCGCGCCGGCCAGGCGTCCGGTGACCGAGCCGGCCACGGCGACGCTGCCGTCGTCGGCCACGGCCAGGGACAGGCCGCTGGCCTCGTCGGTCGCGCCCAGGGTGCGGGCGTACAGCAGGTGGCCGGCGCTGTCGTATTTCAGCAGCGCGACGTCGCTCTCGCCCTTGATGACCTGGCCGCTGAGGTCGGTCTTGCCTTCGACCTCTGTGTCGACGTCGGCCAGCATGTAGATCGAGCCGTCCGCGCCGGTCACCGACTTGCGGACGCCCGAGATCGTGCCCTGCAGGGTCTCGGTGAAGACCTTGCCGCCCGGCGCGCCCGCGCCCGCCCCGCCGCCCGTTCCAGCCGCGCTGTACTTGGTCAGGGTCGTCTCGTAGACGGCGTCGTCGGTGGTCGTGTCCTTGTCCGGGTCCGGATCGCCGGCCTTGGTCGTGACATAGACCGCCGGCGCCGTGGTCGGCGCGCTGAAGGTCAGCTGTTCGGCCGAGTCGCCGTTGATCTTCAGGGCGAAGTCGTCGCCGGTCGCCGGCAGGGTCACGGGCTTGCCGGCGACCTGGACCGTGCGTTCCTCGCCGGTCGTGCGCTGCAGCGAGATGGTCGTCCGGAAACCGGCGTCCTTCAGCTTGTTGTTCATGTAGCTGACGACGTTGGACATGGTCCGGGGCGTCGAGCCCATCTCGGACAGGTCCATGGTCACGTTGGTGCTGACCCCGAAGGTCTTCACCGCGACGTCGAACGACACCGCGCCCTGGAACTGGGGCGGCTCGTCGTCGATCTGGCCGCTGTAGAGGGTGTCGGTCGTATAGCTGTAGGTCGCCTTGGGCACGCCCACGGTGCTCTTGTCCGTGGTCATGACTGCGCCGGTGGTCAGCCGCGCCTGGTCCAGCGACAGGTTCTGGACGTAGCTGCTGATCTCGCCCAGCCCCTTCATCAGCGCCGTCTGCAGACGCGTGACCTCGCCGTCGGTGACGCCCTTCTCGCCGGCGCGGGCCGCCAGCGCCGACAGGGTGTTCAGGGCCTGGTAGGTGGCGAACAGCTTCTTGTAGTCGCCGCTGGCGCCCTTGAGCGTCGTGGCGCTGGCCGCCTCGTCGACGAACTTGCGGCCGTTCAGCGCCGAGCGGACCAGGTCGCTGGCCGCAGGCGTGGCGCCGCTCAGCCACGGCGCGGTGGGCACCACGGCCTTGGAGCCCGACGCCGAGGTCGTCGTTCCAGACGCGGCAGCAGCCGTCACGCCCGATCGGGCCTGATAGTAGCTGAGCAGAATGCTGGAATCGAACGTGATCACGGCCTGTCCTGACGGGGACTCGGAATCCCCCGCTCGTATCCTTGCCAGTCCGCCGCTGACGTCCCGTTAAGAATTGACGTTAAGCCGCGATAAGGTTTGCGTCCGAAAGCGCCCGGCGCGCGTCCTCGCGCAGCTCGGTCCATTCCGAAGCCAGGATGCCCAGCAGCACGACGTCGCGCGGCCGGCCGTCCTTCAGCACGTGACCGCGCAGATAGCCCTCGCGGCGGAACCCGGCGGACGACTGCGCCTTCAGGGCGGCGTCGTTGTCGGCCATGACCTCGGCGAACACCTTGTGCAGGCCCAGCTCGCCGAAGGCGCGGTCCAGCCCCAGCACCTGGGCGGCGCGTCCGACACCCCTGCCCCGCGCCTCGGCCGAGCCCAGGAACCAGTTCCAGCTGGCGCGGCGGTGGTGGCTGTTGAGTCCGGTCAGCGTCAGCAACCCCATGGGCGCGTCGCCGCGGATGATCATCCAGCCGCGCATGTCGGGATCGGTCCGCAAGGCCTTGAACCAGGCGGCGTGAGCCTCGCGGCTGGGCAGATCGGCGTCCGACATCCAGCGATCGACCTCGGGCTCTGAACGCCACTGAAAGAGGACCCCTTCGTCTTCGTCCCGCAAGTCGCGCAACTCGATCATGCTCGTCGCCGAATCCCCAGCCAGCCCGGGAAGAGCTTAGCCCCACGACGACGCCTAACCTAGCGTTACGAGCCCTTGAACAGAGACAGGATGATCTGCGGCGCGCCATTGGCGATCGACAGGGCCTGAGCGCCCAGTTGCTGCTTCACCTGCAAGGCTTGCAAGCGGGCGCTTTCCTTGGCGAGGTCGGCGTCGACCAGGTTGCCGACGCCGGTTTCCAGCACGTCGTTGAGCTTGCTCACGAAGTTGCTGTGGGCGTCGATCTGCTTGGCCTGGGTGCCGATGTTGCCGACGGCCTGATTGACCGCGCTCATCGTGGCGTCCAGGCGCGTCAGCACCGCCGAGGCGTTGGCCGGCGTCAGGATGTCGTCAGTCGCCGCCAGGGTGTTGATCGTGCCGCCCAGCGACAGGTTCTGCAGGCTGAGCGTGATGGCCTGGGCCGCGTCGGCGTCGGCCAGGAAGGTCATGTCGGCGGCCTGGCTGCCGTCCAGCAGGTTGGCGCCGTCGAACACGGCGCTGGAAATCACCTGCTGCAGGTTCTTCAGCAGCCCCTGGAAGTCGCTGTTCAGCGAGATCAGCGACGTCGTGGTCAGGGAGGTGTCCTTGGCGGCCACCACCTTCTCGCGCATCAGCTTCAGAAGGTCGGAGACCGACTCGCCGGCGGCCAGGGCCACGTCGGCGATCGAGGTCGCGCGATCCAGGCTCATCTTGACCGCGCCGAGCGCGCTCATGTCGGCGCGCTGCTCCTGGGCGATCGACCAGACGGCCGCGTTGTCCTTGGCGGTGGAGATCGACTCGCCCGTGTTGATGCGGGTCTGCACCGCCTGCATCTGATCGTTGGTGCGATTCAGGTTCTGCAGCGCGATCAGCGCGGGCTGGTTCGTATTGACGCTCAGCGTCATGCGCGGCCTCCGATCGGCGATTTTGCCGTTGGTTGCGACCGCGCGCGATTCGGCGTGCGATCCGTTCGCCGCCGAAATTGAGGTCAGAAAGTAAGATTATGGTTAACGCTTATAAACCATGTCTGTTTACGGGTGCGGCTCGCCGTCGCACCCGCCCTTCCGCCTGACCCTATGTAGCCCTCAGGCTTGGCCGTCGAAGACGTCGCCGGACGTGTAGCTGGTCGCCTCGCGCAGTTTCAGGACCTGCTCGCGCGGGTACTGATTCAGCGTCTCGCCGGTGCGGCGGTCGACCGTCTTGTAGATGTAGTCGCCCGTACCGTCGTCCTGCTCGATGACCAGACGCAGGTCGCCCGGCTGGGGACCATCGTCGACCGGATGAACCGGCTCGGCTTCGTGGACCGATTGCGGCGCGGTGACTTGCGCGCTCTCGCCCGAAACGGTTTGCGCGCCCTCGGACAGGTCCGGGGCGTTCGAAGAAGCGACGAAGTCTCTGATGGCCGACAAAGCGGCTTTTGGTTCCATGTTCTCATTACCGGCGCTTATGGGCCGGCCCTCCTCTTCTGTTGAAATTTCTCCCGTGCTCGCCCTCTAGGAAAGGCGGAGGCGGGTCACGCGGACCCGCCTCCTCCCGTTCCTTAGCGGAACAGGCTCAGGATCGACGAGGTCGACTGGTTCGCGATCGACAGCGCCTGCACGCCCAGCTGCTGCTTGGTTTGCAGCGACTGCAGCTTGGCGCTTTCCTTGGCGAGATCCGCGTCCACCAGGTTGCCGACGCCGGCGTCCAGGCTGTCTTGCAGCTTGCCGACGAAGGTCAGGTGAGTGTCGAGGCCGGTCGACGACGTACCCAGCGAGGCCAGCTTGTTGGTGGCCGTCTGGATGGCGTTGGCGAGGTCCGTCAGCTTGGTCTTCGCGTCGGCGGCGTTGGTGATGGTCGTGCCCGTCAGGTTCAGACCCGCCAGCGACAGCGTCTGGGCGTTGACGGTGAAGCCCGAACCATCCGAGTTGGCCAGGAAGGTCAGCTTGGTGGTCGAACCGTCAGAGATGCTGATGCCGTTGAACTTGGCGTTCGTGGCGGCCTTTTCGATCTGGTCGCGCAGCGAATCGTAGTCCGCCTTCAGGGCGTTGAACGAGGTCGTGTTCAGCGAGGTGTCGGAAGCGGCCAGGGCCTTTTCCTTCATCTTGCCGAGCAGGTCGGTGATGGTGTCACCGGCGGCCAGGGCCACGTCGATGGTGGACTGACCGCGTTGCAGCGAGTCCTTCACGGCGTTCAGCGACGAAGCGGTGGACGATTGGGTCTTGGACATCGCCCAGATGGCGCCGTTGTCCTTGGCGCTGGCGATCTTCTTACCGGTGTTGATGCGCTGTTGAGTGACCTGCAACTCCGAGTTCGTGGTGTTGAGGTTCTGCAGGGCGATCAGAGCGCCGGCGTTCGTATTGATGCTATTCAGCGGCATACGAATAGGGTCCTTTTCAAGGTGTCCGACGCCATTTTGGCTGCCGGGAGCGTTTTGCTCGAAAAGGTCAGCAGCAATTGCCGGGCCAATTCTGCCGGGGTGCGACAATCCTGCTAAGTCGCTGAATTTTTTGCGTTATAGATCCATTAACGACGAAGCCTCCCGGCAATTCCTGCCGGGAGGCTTTCGACATGGGCAATTGTTGCCGGGCACTTGTTGCGCACCCAGCAGGAAAGAGGCGCCGGACGGCTTTTGACAGCCGTCCGGCGTATCGGGCTCACCCCTTGAACAGCGACAGAATCGACTGCGGGGTCTGGTTGGCGATCGAGAGAGCCTGCACGCCCAGCTGCTGCTTGGTTTGCAGCGACTGGAGCTTGGCGCTTTCCTTCGCCAGATCCGCGTCCACCAGGTTGCCGACGCCGGCGTCCAGGCTGTCCTGCAGCTTGCCCACGAAGGTCAGGTGAGTATCCAGACCGGTCGAGGACGTACCGAGGGACGACAGCTTGTTTGTCGCCGTTTGCAGCGCGTTGGTGAGATCGGTGATCTTCGTTTTCGCATCAGCAGCGTCAGTGAAGGTCACGCCCGTCAGGTTCAGACCCGCCAGCGACAGCGTCTGGGCGTTCACCGTGAAGTTGTCCCCGTCCGAATTGGCCAGGAAGCTCAGCTTCGTGGTGGTCCCGTCAGCCAGGCTGACACCGTTGAACTTCGCATTCTCCGCGGCCTTTTGGATTTGGTCGCGCAGGGATTCGAAGTCGGTCTTCAGGGCGTTGAACGAGGCGGTGTTCAGCGAGGTGTCGGAAGCGGCCAGGGCCTTTTCCTTCATCTTCGTGAGCAGATCGGTGATGGTGTCGCCTGCCGCGAGAGCAACATCGATCGTCGATTGACCGCGCTGGAGCGAATCCTTCACGGCGTTCAACGAGCTCGAGCTCGCGCTTTGCATCTTGGCCATCGACCAGATCGCGCCGTTGTCCTTGGCGTTAGCGATCTTCTTGCCGGTGTTGATACGGCTCTGGGTGGTGGCGAGCTCCGTGTTAGTTGCGTTCAGGTTTTGGAGCGCGAGAAGCGCACCAGCATTGGTGTTGATCGAGTTCAGCATTTGATACCTACCATTTTGGTCGGATTTATCCGGCGTATTGCCGGGCGGGCGTTTTGCCCGCGCGAACCATCGCAAGCGGCGGGCCAACCGAGACCAGCTCGGCGCCAACAGCTAAATTGCTGATTTTATTGAATTAGTGAAATCACTAAGCCCGAAAACGAAGCCGCCCGGCGAATGCAGGATTCGCCGGGCGGCAGGTTTTTCCGGAATGGGTAGGCAAGACGTTCAGTCTTGCGGAAACCGAAGAATCAGGCAGCGCGCAACGCGCCGCTCCTCGGGAAAAATCAGGCCGCGTCGGCGCGGCCGGACAGACCCTGCATGATCATGCGGTTAATCTCGATCAGGGGCTCGAAATCCTCCTCCTTGCGCATCACGGCGCTGGAGTGACGACCGACCCACAGGCTTAACGAGATGATGCTGGCGCGCAGTTCCATCGGAAGCTGATTTTCCGGCATGGAACAGTCGGTCGCCAAGGCCGACCAGACCTTGCGATTCCAATCCAGTGCGTCGATCCGCGTGTTGAAGTCGTCCACCGGGGCCTGCGACGCGTCCATGAGGGCGCGCGTCACCTGCCCGAACAGGCGGTACTCCATTTCACGGGGATTCTCAGCCCGCGTCGCCGCCTGCTGATACGCCCGAAGAGACATGCCCCAACCTCTCGTCTTCGTATTCAATCAACTTACGGCTCAGCATAAGAGCCTTGTAGTATTCACGCGCCATGACGTGTTTCGAAATGGCGATGCAGTCCTGAAGAACCACAGGATTGCGCACAACACCCATGAAATCGTTAAGGCGCGTCGCGAATTCCTCGTAGAACTTCTCCGCCACGCCCTCATCGAGGTACATCATCATCACCGGGAAATAGATCCGACGCGCGGGCGTCGTGACCTGATCCGGCTGCATGATGTCCTTCTCGCGAAGGACGGACGCCTTGTTCTGGAGCACCAGAACACCGCGCCGGTCTCCATTCTGGACCACGGCGCCGTTGAGAACGAATTTCTCGCCGGGCTTCAGCGACAGCTTCAAAGGCACTTTAAGGCCGCTCCTTCGTTGACGCCGCTTCGCCCGGTACCGTCGATGACGACGGCTTGAAGGGCAAGCTAGACGCGCACGTGTTAACGCTGTCTTGCCGCCCTTGCGACCGTGAGCCGCAGCTTAGGACTCAATTAAGCATAGCCCCTCAAAACATGGTTAACACCAGAGTCCGAGGTCCGCCGAAATGTCCCGCAAGAAAGCCCTGGAAAGTTCCGCGAGCGCCCTCGCCCAGGTCGATATCGGGGCGGCGGCGGTTCCGCATCCCGGTCTGATCGCCAATGCGGTGGGCGATTCGGCCTCGACCGAGGCCCTGGAGCGCCTGAACCGGCAGGCGCAGGAAACCAAGAAGGCCGAATACGCCAAGCCCCTGGCGCGCGCCATCCAGGCGGTGAAGCTGGGCGACTACGCCACGGCCGACAAGACGGCCCTGAAGCTGCTGGAGAAGGACGAACGCCTGGGCCTGGCCTGGCACATCCTGGCCATCGCCCGCGAGAAGACCGGCGACTTCGCGTCTTCCCTGCGCGCGTATGAGGCGGCGCTGAAGCTGCTGCCCGATCATGGCCCCGTGGCTGGGGATCTGGGGCGCCTGGCCTTCCGCATGAACATGCCGGAGATCGCGGCCCAGTTCTTTGCCCATTACCGCCTGGCCCGGCCCGACGACGTCGAAGGCGCCAACAACCTGGCCTGCGCCCTGCGCGAACTGAACCGCGAGAGCGAGGCGATCGAGGTGCTGAAGGCCGCGATCGGCGCCAATCCGACCTCGGCCCTGCTGTGGAACACCCTCGGCACGGTGCTCTGCAACGTCGCCGACAGCGCCGGCTCGCTGGTCTTCTTCGACGAGGCCCTGCGCCTGGAGCCCGAATTCGCGAAGGCCTACCACAACCGGGCTTTCGCCAAGCTGGACCTGGGCGATGTTCACGGCGCGCTGGAGGACTGCGAATCGGCCATGCGCCACCCCGGTTCGGCCGAGGACCTGGCGATGATGCGATTCGCCCGCGCCACGATCCTGCTGGGCCTGGGCCGCGTGGCCGAGGGCTGGGAGGCCTATGAGGCCCGCTTCTCGCCGGACATGAGCGAGGCGCCGCGCTTCCACATCCCCGGCGCGCGCTGGTCGGGCCAGGATCTGCGGGGCAAGACCCTGATGATCAGCGCCGAGCAGGGCCTGGGCGACGAGGTGATGTTCGCCAACATGCTGCCCGACATCCTGGAGCGGCTGGGCCCCGACGGCGCGCTGACCCTGGCGGTCCAGCGCCGCCTGATCCCGCTGTTCCAGCGTTCATTTCCGGGGATCGAGGTCACTCCGCACCGCACGGTGTCGTTCGAGGGCCGGATCTTCCGCACCGCGCCGGAAGTCGAGAACTGGGAGCGATTCGACTATTGGGCCGCGATCGGCGACTTCCTGCCCAGCCTGCGCGGCTCGGTCGAGGCTTTCCCCAAGACGACGAATTACCTGAAGCCGGATCCGGCGCGCGTCGCCTACTGGAAGGCTGAATTGGAGAAGCTGGGGCCCGCGCCCAAGGTTGGCCTGCTGTGGAAGAGCCTGAAGCTGAACGCCGAGCGCGGCCGCCAGTTCTCGCCCTTCGAAGCCTGGCGCGCGGTGCTGCGAACCCCCGGCGTGACCTTCGTGAACCTGCAGTACGGCGACTGCGAGGAAGAGATCGCCTTCGCCAAGGCCAAGCTCGGCGTGGACATCTGGCAGCCGCCGGGCATCGACCTGAAGGAAGACCTCGACGACGTGACCGCCCTCTGCGCCGCGGTCGACCTGGTCATCGGCTTCTCCAACGCCACCGCCAACCTGGCCGGCGCCGCCGGCGCGCCGATGTGGCTGATGACCGCCCCGGCGGTTTGGACCAAGCTCGGGACCGATCGCTATCCCTGGTACCCGCAGACCCGTGTGTTCTCGCCCGCCGACTTCAGCGACTGGGAGCCGGTGATGGCGCGGGTCGCCCAGGCCCTGTCCGACAAGGTCGCCGGCGCGAAATGATCCTCGCCGTCCTGCAGGCCCGGATGTCCTCGACCCGTCTTCCGGGCAAGGTGCTGGCGCCCGTGGCCGGCGCGCCGATGATCCTGCGCCAGATCGAGCGCCTGCGGCGGGCCCGGTCCCTGGACCGCGTCGTCGTGGCCACCTCAGTCGAGTCCGGCGACGACGTCCTGGCGCGAACCCTCGCGGCGGCCGGCGTGCCCGTCCATCGCGGCGACCTGGCCGATGTGTTGGGGCGCTTCATCGGCGCGCTGGACGCCTTCGGCCCGGCCGACACCCTGGTCCGCCTGACCGCAGACTGTCCGCTGGCCGATCCGGCCGTGATCGACACCACCGTCGCCCGCTTTCGCGAGACCGGCGCCGACTACGCGTCGAACGTCGCCGAGCCGCGCACCTTTCCCAAGGGGCTGGACGTCGAGGTGATGCGCGCCGACGCCCTGCGGCAGGCGGCGGCGGAGACGACCGATCCCTATGATCGCGAGCACGTGACCCCGTTCCTGTATCGCCATCCGGAGCGCTTCCGGCTGGCCGGCCACGCCCAGGACGCCCATGAGGGCGAGGTGCGCTGGACCGTCGATCGGCCCGACGACCTGGACTTCGTCCGCGCGGTCTACGACGCCCTCTACGCGCAGGATCCGGACTTCACGTCCGACGCCGTCCGCGCCTTCGTCCATGGCCGGCCGGACCTGGCCATGCTGGGAGGCGACCGCCGTGTCTGACGTGCGTCTGCGCCCTGTCGGCGAGGAGGACCGCGACCGGCTTCTGGCCTGGCGCAATAGCCCGCGCGTCGCGGCCTTCATGTATTCCGACCACCTGATCGCGCGCGACGAGCACGATCGCTGGTTCGACGGCCTGGCCGCCAACCGCCGCCGCCATGACTGGATCGTCCTGCTGGACGACGCGCCCGTCGGCCTGACCAGCCTGGTCGACATCGACCGCGACCAGGGCCGCGCCACCATCGCCCGCTACCTGGCCGAGGAAAGCGCGCGCGGCCTGGGTGTCGGCGGCTTCACCGAGTTCAAGGTCGCCGATCACGCCTTCCAGACGCTGGGCCTGCGCAAGCTGTGGTCCGAGGTGCTGGCGACCAACGCGGCCGCCCTCGCCTCCCACCTCTCCAGCGGCTTCCAGCGCGAGGCCTTGCTGCGCGCCCACGTGGTCAAGATGGGCCATCCCGTCGACGTGATCGGCTTGGGCCTGCTGGCCGAGGACTGGCGGGCGGACCGGCCGCGCGTGCGGGCCCGGCTGCTCGCCAAGGGCTTCAGCGAAGCCGCCCTCGACGCTCCGCTTTGACCCGGATCGATCGCGGTACTTGCCAACGGCGTTCGCGCCGGTAGTTTGATCCGTTCAATTTGAACAACTGTTCGAACCGGATCCGATTCATGAGCCAGCGCTTCGAAGGCACTTCCGACTACGTGGCGACCGAGGACCTGAAGGTCGCGGTGAACGCCGCCGTGGCCCTGGAGCGTCCCCTGCTGATCAAGGGCGAGCCCGGCACCGGCAAGACCGTGCTGGCCTACGAGGTCGCCAAGGCGATGGGCGCGCCGCTGATCACCTGGCACATCAAGTCGACGACCAAGGCCCAGCAGGGCCTCTACGAATACGACGCCGTCACCCGCCTGCGCGACAGCCAGTTGGGCGACGAGCGGGTCAAGGACGTCAGCAACTATATCAAGAAGGGCAAGCTCTGGGAGGCGTTCGAGAGCGAACAGCGCCCGGTGCTGCTGATCGACGAGATCGACAAGGCCGACATCGAGTTCCCGAACGACCTCCTGCAGGAGCTCGATCGCATGGAATTCTACGTCTACGAGACCGGCGAGACCATCAAGGCCAAGGTCCGGCCGGTAATGATCATCACTTCGAACAACGAGAAGGAACTGCCGGACGCCTTCCTGCGCCGCTGCTTCTTCCACTACATCCGCTTCCCCGAGGAGGCGACGATGCAGGCCATCGTCGACGTCCACTTCCCGGGCATCAAGCAGAAGCTGGTCGCCGAGGCGCTGCGCATCTTCTACGACATGCGCAAGGTGCCGGGCCTGAAGAAGAAGCCGTCGACCTCCGAGTTGCTGGACTGGCTGAAGCTGCTGCTGGTCGAGGACATCGACGACACCGTCCTGCGCGAGAAGGATCCGACCAAGCTGATCCCTCCGCTGCACGGCGCCCTCCTGAAGAACGAGCAGGACGTGCACCTGTTCGAGCGCCTGGCCTTCCTGGCCCGCCGCGAGGGCTCGGGGGCGCGTCCCGGCCAATAGCCGGCCGCGACCAAACAGCCGTTACCTTGAATTCACTGGACGCGCGCCGAGCGTGCGACCACCTTCCCGCGCGAACGAGGGAAGGTCCCAGGAAGCACCCATGCGTCATTCCAAATGGCTGGCCGCGGCGCTGACGATCGGCGTCGGCGCGACGGCCCTGACCGCCTGCCACCCCGCCCAGACCGATCAGCCGGACCGCCATGAGCGGCGCATCGGCCGTCGCGAGCCGATGCGCGTCATCGATCGCCTGGACTGCCCCGAACGCCAGGGCCAGCTGACACGCGTCAGCGTCGCCGAGGACGGCCAGTCCTGCGGCTACGAGTCGGCCGAGGCCACGGTGAACCTGCGCCTGGTCCGCCTGAACGGCGGCGACGCCGAGGCGGCGCTGGCGCCGATCGAGGGCGAGCTGAAGGCGATCATGCCCCCCCCGCCGGCCATGCCGAAGCCGCCGGAAAAGACGAGCAAAACCGGCAAGAACAAGACGAGCATCCACCTGCCGGGGATCAATATCGACGCCAATGACGACAGCGCCGACATCCGCATCGGCCACCTGACCATCAACAGCGACGGCGGCGCCGCCGAGGTGAAAGTCAACAAGAACGTCAACGTCAAGACCGAAGGCGGGGTCAACGTCTCGGCCGAAGACGAGCACGACGGCGACGTGACCATCAAGGCCGACGACCACGGCGCCGAGATCCGCGCCAAGAAGGGCGGCGACGCCGTGCGCTCGACCCTGATCCTGGCCAACGACAAGGCCCCCAAGGGCTATCGCCTGGCGGGCTACGAGGCGCGCGGCCCCAAGGGCGGGCCGCTAGCCGTCGCCGTCGTCAAGGCCAAGACCCGCAACACCGACGACCACGACATCTTCCGGGACATGAAGGCCCTGGTTCGCCACAACGTGGGCGGCTGAGGGCCCGCGCCGGTCCTACTGGACCGGCACGACCTCCATCACCTTGTAGGTCAGCGGACGACCATCCTCGTCGGTGACGGTGACGTATTCGCCCAGGGCGAAGCGGTGCTCGCCCAGGCGGTGCAGCGGCTCGTCGTCGGTGCTGTCCTCGTCGTCATAGTCGAAGAACCAGCGGGTCCCGCGCCTGTTCAGGCGGCCGTCCACGGCGTCCTCGTCCGGCGCGAAGCGGCGCACGCTGCACTCGCCCTTCACCTTGGCGTACTCGCCCTCGTCGATATGGCCGTCCTCGGTCAGAGGCGCGGTCAGGGCGTAGCCACGATGGTCGTCGCCGCCGGCGAACTCGGTGCCGGGATTGCGCGCGAGGCGCATGACGATACGGGACAGGGACATTCGCCAGTCTCCCCTTCTCTCTTGATTTGAATTGTCAGTGCGACAGGAACAGCGAGGGCCCGTCGCTGTTGAGCAGCGTGCGGGTGGTCCCCCCGAAGATGAACTCCTGCAGCCTGGGATGACCGAACGCGCCGGCGACCAGGAGGTTCGCCCCCGTGTCCTTCGCCGCCCCCAGCAGCAGACTCGCGGCGTC
>Ga0075369_10000292_pt1 | contig 14862 bp, 11 predicted proteins | sample EndMethybrTD3034_FD_71400 | JGI IMG/M metagenome (GOLD analysis project Ga0075369, IMG submission 71400) | Populus endosphere microbial communities from Tennessee, USA - Endosphere MetaG P. TD hybrid TD303-4 | ecosystem: Host-associated > Plants > Roots > Endosphere | place: USA: Tennessee...
GGTGATGACCACTGGGGTGATCAGGCTCTTGGCCCGCTGGGCTAGCAGGTCGAGGTCGAAACCCAAGAGCTTGTCGCCGGCCTTCACCGCCTGGCCCTCGCGCACGAACACCGAAAAGCCCTCGCCGCCCAGAGCCACCGTCTCCAGCCCCACATGCATCAGGATCTCGGCCCCGTTGGCCGCCCGCAGCGTCACCGCGTGCCGGGCCCGGTGCACCGTCGTCACCACCGCGTCGCACGGCGCGTGCAGCGTCGAGCCCAACGGATCAATCGCCAGCCCGTCCCCCAGCATCCGCTCGGAAAACACCGCATCCGGCGTCTCCTCCAGCGACGCGACCCAGCCCTTGAGAGGCGAGCGGAGAACGAGATTGGACACGGCGGATACTCTTCCTCGAAACCTAGTTCGCGGGCTTCACGGTCACCTGGTCGACCACCCAGAACGGATCGATCGTCTTGCTCGTGAAGCTGAAGCAAAGATCGACCTTACCCGGTCTGGCGGGCAAGCGGCCGCCGACCGTCGACAGGGCCGGATTTTTCGCCGCGTCGCCCAGCGGGATGGCGGCGATGCGCTCGCCCGCGCAGCCCAGGCGCACTTCCAGTTCGCCGCCCGTCGTGGCGGGGGCGCGCAGCGGGATGTTGTCGCGGTCCTTGCCGACCTGGAAATTGAACGGGATCTGGCCGATCCGGGCGCTGATCACCGCGCCCTTGGAGAGGTCCGCCCCCTCCCAGATCCAGCACGGGTTGAAGATGTCGACGTCGAACATCGCCCGCCTGTCGAAGTCGCGCGGGGCGTCGTCGATCATCAGCAGCGGCACATGGCTGGTGCAGCGCTTCAGCTGGCCACTGACCCGGGTCTGCAGCGCGGCCGGATCGACCGTCACCGTCTTCTCGCGCCCCAGGGCCTGGCCGTCCACGAAGGTGCGGGCCTTGACCGTCGTTCCCGCCGGCAGAGCCAGGGCGCCGGCATAGGCGGTCGAGGCCGCCGTCGGCGCCTTGCCGTCGGTGGTGTAGCGCACCTGACCCACGCCCAGCGGCGCGGCCAGGGCCAAGCTGGTCTTGCCCCCCTCGCCTTCCGACAGCGTCGGGCTGGGCTCGAACGGCACGGTGTCGGCGGTGACGCCCAGCACCTTCAGCCGCGCCATCTCGGCCGGCAGCCGGCGGGCGAAGTCGTCCCAGCTGATGTCCTCCTCTCGCGTCCAGGCCCGTTCGGCCAGGGCGATGGCACGCGGGAAGGCCATCTGCTGCATGCGGGTGTCGGTCTGCATGTGCTCGGTCCAGACATTGGCCTGGACCCCGAGGATGTGCTTGCGCTCGTCGGGGCTCAACTGGGCCGGGGCCGGGTCGAAGGCGTAGACGTCCTTCAGCGTGATGATCAGGCCGCGCCCGGTCGGCTCCTCCCACGAGGCGCTCTGGCGATGGTCCAGATAGAGGGTCGGATGCGGCGACAGCACCGTGTCGTGGCCGGCCTTGGCGGCGGCGACGGCGCCGTCGATCCCGCGCCAGGACATGACCGTGGCGTTGGGCGCCAGGCCCCCTTCCAGGATCTCGTCCCAGCCGATCAGGCGGCGGCCGCGCCTCTCCAGGCTCTTGCCGACTCGCTGGATGAACCAGCTCTGCAGTTCGTGCTCGTCCTTGAGGCCCAGGTCCTTGATCTTGGCCTGGATCTTCGGACTGGCCTTCCACTGGTCCTTTATGGCCTCGTCGCCGCCCACGTGGATGAAGGGCGACGGAAAGATGTCCATCACCTCGCTCAGCACGTCGTCGAGGAAGGCGAAGGTCGCGTCGTCGGTGTTGTAGAGCCAGGGGAAGACCCCCCAATCGCCCATATTGCTGGCGTCCGGCGCGGCCACGCCCAGCGCCGGATAGGCCACGATCGGCGCCAGGGCATGGCCCGGGGTCTCGATCTCGGGCACCACCGTGATGTTGCGGGCGGCGGCGTAGGCGACCAGCTCGCGGGCCTGGTCCTGGGTATAGAAGCCGCCGTACTTGGGATCCTTCGCGGCCGCGCCCGGATCATGCCGCCAGCCGGCGACCTGGGTCAGTTTCGGATACTTCCTGATCTCCAGCCGCCAGCCCTGGTCGTCGACCAGGTGCCAGTGGAAGGTGTTCATCTTGTGCGCCGCCATCGTGTCGATGACCGCCTTCAGCGTGTCGAGCGACTGGAAGTGGCGGGCGCTGTCGACCATCAGGCCGCGCCAGGCGAACCGCGGAGCGTCCTCGATCGCGGCGGCGGGAAGGGCGACCGGCCCCTGGGCGGCGTCGGGCGTCGCCAGTTGCCACAGCGACATCGCGCCATAGAACAGGCCCGCGCGCTGGGCCGCGGCGATGGTCACGCCGGCGGGTGAGATGTCGAGCCTGTAGGCCTCGCCGGCCGGCCCCTCGCGGGTCAGGACGATGGCGCCGGCGGTCGGAGGGCCTTCGACCACGGCGGGACGGAAGCCGCGCGAGCGCTGGATCAGCTCGGCCAGCTGAAACGCCACGCCCTTGGCCTCGACATCGCCCTTGGCGACGACGATGCGGGTCGCGGCGGAAAGCTTGAAGGTCCCCTCGGCGACGACGGCCTTGGCCGGCGCGGGCGTGATGGTGAGGCCGTCGGCCAAGGCGCCCGTCGCGAGCGCGGCGGCTCCAAGGCCGAGGGCAAGGGCGAACGCCGAGACGGCGATGATGCGGGTCTTGGTCACGCGGCCTCGCGAAGAGATAGGCGGCAAAAAGCGGGCGGGACAGCCGAGCCGTCCCGCCCTAGCTCCATGCTTGCAGTCAGGAGGGGTTGGATCAATCGCGCCGTGGTCGGAGGTCCCGGAAGCATCCGGGACCTCCGCCGCCGACATCGCTAGAAGCTGACGTTCAGCGTGGCCTGCAGCTTGCGGCCCGTGCGGTAGACGCCGCGCGGCAGCGAGGTCGTGTTGGCGTAGGCGTAGTACTCGCTGTCCAGCAGGTTCTGGCCCGAGACCGACAGCGTGATGTTCTGGTTCACCGCGTAGCCGACGGTGGCGTCCAGGGTCTTGGAGGCGCGGACGAACATGTCGTCGCCGCGATCCACCCCGGTGAAGTACTTCGACCGCCAGGTGAAGGTCGCCCGGGCCGAGAACGGGCCGGCTTCGTAGAACGGGCTGAGATTGACCTGGTTCTTCGAGCTGTAGGGCAACGGCGCGCCGCCCTGGCCCGAGGCGTCGGCGTAGGTGTAGTTGGCCAGCAGGCCGAAGCCGTGGGCGAAGTTCTGCTGGTAGGCGACCGCCAGACCCTTCACCTCGGCCGAACCCGCGTTGAACGGACGGCTGATCTGATAGGTCGTGACCTTGCCTTGTGACTGGTTGAAGTACGATTCCGGCTGCGTGCGCTGCAGGATGTAGTTGGAGATGTCCTTGTAGAAGAGCTCGGCCGACAGAATGGCCTGGGGCTGGAAGTACCACTCGGCCGAGGCGTTGACGTTGCTCGACTTGTAGGGCTCCAGGTTCGGGTTGCCGCCGCCGCCGGTCAGGATGCCGTCCGACAGCCAGAAGTAGTTGGTCATGTCGGCGTAGTTCGGGCGGGCGATCACCTGAGCGGCCGCGAAGCGGAACACCAGGTCCTCGCGCGCGTCGACGATGATGTTCACGCTGGGCAGGACGTTGTCGTAGCTCTTCTTGGTCACCTGCCAGGTCCAGTCGGCGGCGGCGTTGCAGGCCGCGCCGGGCTTGCAGACATAGCCGGCGCTGTTGACCGAGGTCTTCACGTAGCGGACGCCGAAATTGCCGCGGATGTTGTCGGCCTTGAAGCTGGCCTGGGCGTAGGCGGCGTCGATGTTCTCCTGGATGTTCCAGTTGCCGGCCGTGAACTCGGCGGCGGCGAAGATCGAGGGCTTGGGCATGGAAGCGCCCGCCGCCAGCCACTTGCCGCTCTGGACATAGTCGACCATCGACTGGCCGCTGATCCGGAAGCGGTTCTTCATCTGGTCGCCGACGCCGTCGAAGCCCTTCAGATAGTTACTGGGGACCTGGCTGGCGCTGAACAGCGAGGCCGGGGCGGCGACGCCGGTGATGGCGATGCCGGCGTATTGCTGGCCGGTCTCGTGCTCACGACGCTTGTAGCCGACCTGGACGCGCTGGATGACGCCGTCGAAGTCCTTGCCCAGGTCGATCTGGGCGTACTTCTCCTCGTCGGAGGTCGGCTTGGAGACCAGGTTGCCGCTCCAGCCCGGATCGGTCGCGAAGGCGGCCGGGTTGCCCATCACGTTGGTGGTGTAGGTCAGGCTGCCCGCGCTCTTGGGCGCGCCGCTGATGTCGACCGTGTAGTTGGCCCAGTTCAGGAACTCGAGGAACACCTGGCGCTTGGTGCCGCCATCCGCGGTGGACTTGCCGATCTCGCCGTTCAGGTCCCAGCCGTCGCCCTTGTAGCCACCCTTCAGATGGTAGGTGTCGGAGTTCAGCTCGGCTTCGCGGTACTGCACGTCCAGCACGCTCAGCGCGTTGTTGAACGAGGCCTTGGTGACCACGCCGTCCTTGACTGTCAGGTCGGTCAGGGCGCCCAGGCTGTTCCAGGTGTTGCCCTGGAAGGCGTACATCGACTGGTTGGTGTTGTCGTAGTCGGCCTTGATCTTCATCCAGTTGAACTCGAACGAGAGCTGTTCGGTCGGCTTGTACTGGAGGGCCGTGGTGTAGGTGGTGCGGACGCGGTCCTGCTCGAAGTACGAGGCGCCGAACGCGTTCGGGCTGCGGGCCGTCAGGTTGCTGGTCAGGGTCGTGGCGCACGAGCCCGTGCAGCCGCGGGTCCGCGAGTCGACCGGATTGTCCGGATTGCCGCCCGCCCACTGGTTGGCGGCGATGGTGCCGTAGCTCTCGACGCCGTCGCGGCGCAGCTGGTCCTCGGCGCGCTGGACCGAGAAGCTGGCGCCGAAGGTCTGGTCGGGATTCTTCCAGCTGACCAGCAGCGAGCCTTGGGCGTCGCCCTTCTTGGAGCGGTCGTTGTACAGATAGCTCACCGCGCCGGCGATCAGGCCCGACTTGAGGTCCAGAGGCTTGCGGGTGTTGACGATGACGGTGCCGCCGATGCTGCCTTCGTCGATGCGCGCTTCGGGCGACTTGTAGACGTCGACCTTGCCGACGATCTGCGGAGCCAGAAGGGCGTAGTTGAAGGTGCGGCCCGGAGAGTCGAGGATGAACCAGTCGGCCGAGGCGACGGTCTGGCCGTTGAGCAGGGTGCGGTTCAGCGCCGGGTCGGTGCCGAGGATGCTGACCTTCTCGCCTTGACCGAAGGCGCGGTCGACGGTGACGCCGGGAACGATCGTCAGGGCTTCGGCGACGTTGGTGCTCGGAAACTTGCCAACGTCCTCGGCGGTGACGACATCGACGATGGCGTCGGCGCGGCGCTTGGATTCGATGGATTGCAGCAGCGAGGCGCGGATGCCGGTGACGACCACTTCCTCGACGTTGTTGCTGTCCTGGGCCAGGGCCGGCGCGGCGATCATGACGGCCATGACGCTGGCGGATGCGGCCAAGACGGACTTATGGAACTTCTTCATAGTTCACTTCTCCCCATTTGCTCGGTCGCTTCGGACGCGAGCCGAACCCCAAAGACCAATCTGGTACCAATCTTTTCGGAGCGATCCCGAAAAGTGGCGCTTCTCAGGCCTCGGAAGGCGACTGTGACGGAAATTTTGCGGATGACAAGGCCAAAAAGAAACCAATTGCAGACCATGTTCTTATTGGTATGAAAATGGTCATATGCTATCGAAGCGGGCGCAGGGCGCCACGGACTTGGACGGGGAGGGCTGTGAAATGACGTTTGCTGAACGGATTGGGCGGCTCGACGCCGTCGATGATCACGCCCCGCTCTACAAGCAATTGCAGCGCGCGCTGCGCGAGGCGATCCAGAAGAAGGTGCTGGCGCCGGACGACGCCCTGCCCGCCGAGCGGGACCTGGCCGACGAGTTCAGCATCTCGCGCATCACGGTGCGCAAGGCGCTGGACGGCCTGGTCAGCGAGGGCCTGCTGACGCGCCGTCAGGGCGCGGGGACCTTCGTCGCCGCGCGGGTCGAGAAGAGCTTCTCCAAGCTCTCGTCCTTCACCGAGGACATGATCTCGCGCGGACGCACGCCGCGCAGCGAGTGGATCAGCCGCAGCGAGGGCCAGGTGACTCCGGAGGAGTCGCTGACCCTGGGCCTGTCGCCAGGGACCTCGGTCTTCCGCTTCGCCCGCATCCGCTACGCCGACGGCGCGCCGATGGCGGTGGAGTACACCACAATCGCCGCCTTCGCCCTGCCCTCCACCGAGGTGGTCGGCACGTCGCTGTACGAGGCGCTTGAAGCGACCGGCCACCGGCCGGTGCGGGCCCTGCAGCGGCTGCGGGCGGTGTTGTTCGCCGCCGAACAGGCGGATCTGCTGGGCGTTCCGGTCAAGGACGCCGGGCTGCTGATCGAGCGGCGCGGCTTCCTGAAGGACGGCCGGGCGGTGGAAGTGACCCAATCCTACTACCGAGGCGACGCCTACGACTTCGTGGCCGAGCTGAACGCCCTGTCCTAGGCCCGAGGAACAGAGCTTGGAGGCGACCGTCTTGACCCGATCCGAGACCCGCAAGGGACCGTCGCCGGAGTCCACGCGGATGTTCCTGGAGGCGGGGGAGGCCTCGTCGGTCGCCGCCGCGCTGCTTGCGGCCAACGCCGAGCGGGTCGCGGCCCTGGCCGCGCGGCTGCGGGAGACCCCGCCGCGCGTGGTGGTCACCTGCGCGCGGGGCAGCAGCGACCACGCCGCCACCTTCGCCCGCTACCTGATCGAGACCCGGGCCGGGGTGCTGACCTCGTCGGCGGGCCTGTCGGTCAGCTCGGTCTACGACGCCTCGCCCAACCTGGAAGGGGCGCTGGTTTTGGCCATCTCGCAGTCGGGCAAGAGCCCCGACCTGCTGGCGGCGGTGAAGGCGGCCAAGGCCGCCGGCGGCTACGCCGTGGCCCTGGTCAATGTCGAGGATTCGCCGCTGGCCCAGCTGGCCGATGCGGTCATCCCGCTGCGCGCCGGCCCGGAGCTCTCAGTGGCGGCCACCAAGTCCTACATCGCCGCCCTGGTCGCCATCACCCAGCTGATCGCCGCCTGGACGCAGGATGAGGCGCTGGAGGCGGCGCTGGAAACCCTGCCCGCCCTGCTGGCCAAGGCCTGGAGCCTGGACTGGAGTGCGGCCGTCGAACGCCTGACCTCGGCCAGCAACCTCTATGTCCTGGGACGCGGCGTCGGCTTCGCCGTGGCCCTGGAGGCGGCCCTGAAGTTCAAGGAGACCTGCGGCCTGCACGCCGAGGCCTTCAGCGCCGCCGAGGTGCTGCATGGCCCCATGGCCCTGGTCAAGGACGGCTTCCCGGCCCTGGTCTTCGCCCAGAACGACGAAAGCCGCGCCAGCGTCGACGCCATGGCCAAGGGCCTGGCCGAGCGCGGGGCCGACGTGCTGCTGGCCGCGCCCAAGGGCATGGACGGCGATGAAGCGGGCGTTCCCACCCTGCCCGCCGTGTCGGCCCATCCGGTGCTGGAGCCGATCCTGATGATCCAGAGCTTCTACCGCATGGCCAACGCCCTGTCGGTGGCCCGCGGCTACGACCCCGACAGCCCGCCCCACCTCAACAAGGTCACCGAAACCGTCTGATGCTGGCTGCTCTCGTCCATGGCCGCGTGCTGACGGCCGCCGGTGTCGAACACGGCAAGGCCGTCCTGATCCAAGCCGGTCAGATCGCCGGCGTGGTCCCGATGTCGGAGGTTCCCGCCTCGGCCGCGCGCCGCGACCTGGCCGGCGGCCTGCTGGTCCCCGGCTATATCGACACCCAGGTCAATGGCGGCGGCGGGGTGCTGTTCAACGACGCCCCGACCGTGGAGACCATCGCCGCCATCGGCGCGGCCCACCGCCGCTTTGGCACGACCGGCTTCCTGCCCACCCTGATCAGCGACGACCTCCATGTCGTCGACCAGGCGATGCGGGCCACCGAGCAAGCCATCGAACAGGGCGTGCCCGGCGTGCTGGGCGTCCACATCGAGGGCCCGTTCCTCAATCCCAAGCGCAAGGGCATCCACGACGAGGGCAAGTTCCGGGTCATCGACGAGGACGCCATCGCGCTCCTCTCCTCGCTGAAGCGCGGCAGGACCCTGGTGACCCTGGCCCCCGAGCGGACCACGCCGGAGATGATCCAGCGCCTGGCGAACGCCGGGGTGCATGTCGCCGCCGGCCACACCAACGCCCTCTATCCGACCATGCGCCAGGCCCTGGCGCAGGGCCTGACCGGCGTCACCCACCTCTTCAACGCCATGTCGCCGCTGACCAGCCGCGAGCCAGGCGTCGTCGGGGCGGTGCTGGAGAACCAAGAGGCCTGGGCCGGGATCATCGTCGACGGCCGCCACGTCGATCCGGTGACCCTGAAGATCGCCCTGCGCACCCGGCCCCTGGACCGCTTCATGCTGGTCACCGACGCCATGCCGACCGTGGGCATGACCGACAAGCGCTTTTCCCTGCAGGGCCGCCAGATCGTGGTCCGCGACGGGGTCTGCGTCGGCGAGGACGGCACCCTGGCCGGCTCCGACCTCGACATGGCCGCCGCCGTCCGCAACGCCGTCTCGATGCTGGGCCTGTCCCTCGAGGACGCGGTGATGATGGCCTCGGCCGCCCCCGCCGCCTTCCTGGGCCTCGACGGCCAGCGGGGACGCATCGCCAAAGGCCACGCCGCCGACCTCTGCTTGCTGGCCGACGACCTCTCCGTCTCCGCCACATGGATCGACGGGGACGAGGGCTGACAAAAAGGGCGCTGACCTCGCGGTCGGCGCCCTTCTCGTTTCAGCTCGGCGAGCCGTGAAAGCCTAGAACTTCCACTTCAAGCCCAGATAGTACTGACGGCCGTAGTGCACGTACTCTTCCGAGGACAGGCGGGTCGAGTCGTCCACCTTGCTGTCCTTCTCGTCGGTCAGGTTGATGCCTTCGAGGGTGACGGTGAAGTTGCCGAAGTTGTAGCTGACCTGGCTGTCGATGTTCAGGGTCTTTTCCTTGATCCGAACATCGTTGTTGTTGGTCGCCGACGGGGCCACCTGGATCAGGTACGGGTCGCGATACGAGGCCGAGACGCGGGCCTTGAAGTTGGCCTTCTCGTAATAGAGCGTCGCGTTGTAGGCGTCCGGCGACAGGTTGATCAGCGGCTGGGTGATCAGCACGGCCGGCGCCGTCTGGACCCGCGGCGTGCCGGCGTAGGTCGGGTTCTTGATCACGTACTGGATGTCGCTCTGCACGTGCGTGTAGTTCACGATGCCGCCGAAGCCGTCGAAGGGCGCCGGCAGGAAGGTGAACGGACGCTGCAGCGAGATCTCGTAGCCCTTCAGCTTGCCGCCGGGGCTGTTGATCTGGGTCGTGACCGTGAACAGCGTGTCGATGGTGTTGCCGTTCGTCAGCAGGCTGGTCGGCAGACCGGTCTCCGAGTACGGAATCGCGACGGCCGTGGTCTGGATGTAGGACTTGATGTCCTTCTGGAAGACGCCGACCGAGAACAGGGTTTCCTTGTCCGGATACCACTCGAAGCTGAGGTCCAGGTTGTTGGACAGCATCGGGTTCAGGTCGGGATTGCCGCGCGTCAGGGTCTGGGCCGACTGGCTGCTGGCCGTGTAGCCCGGGGTCAGGTTCTGCAGCTGCGGACGCGTCATCACCTTGGCGGCGGCGAAGCGGACGTAGAAGTTGTCCCACGGCTGGGCCGAGACGTTCAGCGACGGCAGGGTGTTGGTGTACTGGCGCGAGGTCGTCTGGACGGCGTCGGTGGGGACGGTGGTCGAGATCGTGCCGAAGGGCGTGGCCACCGGCGTGGTCACGCTGCCGGTGTTGTAGTGACCCAGGGCCGCCTGCTCGGTCTTCACCCAGCGCACGCCGACATTGCCGCGCACGGGGATGTTGGCGATGTCGTAGTCGAAGTCGCCTTGCAGGTAGAAGGCGGTGTCCTTCTCGGTGATCTCGCGCAGGGCGCCCAGCTGGTTCAGGACGCTGAGGCGGAAGTCGCCGTTGGCGTTGATGCAGTTGCAGTCGTAGCCCAGCTTGGCTTGCAGCTTGGCCAGGTCCGGAGCCAGCCACGAGGTCGGCACGCCCGCCGGCAGGTCGAGACCCCGGCCGAAGCCGCTGATCACGCGCGAGACGTCGGCGATCGTCGTGCCGGCCGGCAGGCCGAAGCCGGCCTCGGCCGTGAAGGTGGTGCCCGTCGTCGCGAGGTTGCGCGAGAAGAGGCGCTTTTCCCACGAGTTGAAGCCGTATTCCTTGTAGTTGCCGCCGTAGCGCAGCTTGAAGCCGTCCAGGATCTGGTAGTCGATGTCGACGTGGAACGTCTTGAAGGTGTTGACCGCCTTGCTGGGACGCAGGCGCAGCAACGAGGCGTCGCCCAGGGCGTTGCTGGCGCTGTAGGTGTAGTTGGTCGGGTTCGTCGGGTCGAAGCCGTAGTTGAAGTTCGGCAGCTTGTCGTTGCCCGAGTAGTCGTAGCTGTAGTTGTCGCTGTCGTAGCGATCGAACGAGAAGGTCGTCTGGACCGGGTTGTTCTGGATCGACCGCGACTGGCCGTAGCCGACGGCCAGGTGGCCGGCTTCGCCGAACTTGGTGTCGTAGGTCAGCGAGAACTGGTTGAACTCGGTCTTCAGTTCGTCGTGGCGGTACTCGACGCGGGCGTCGACGTCGTCGAACGTGCCCTTGATCAGGTTGCCCTTGCCGTCGGCCGTGAAGTTGACGACGTCGGTCTGGGGCAGACCCGCGCCGCTGCGGCTGAACGAGATGATCTCCAGATAGGTCTCATCGCGGTTGTTGGTGAACTTGGCCAGCATCGCGTCGAGGGTCAGGGTCGAGCGGTCGTTCGGACGCCACTGGATCGACCCGGTCACGCCCAGGCGCTTCTGGTCATAGTCCAGGCGGCCGTAGCGCGGGATCCGCGGGTGCCACAGGTTGTTGGCGGTGCCGGCGGCGGCGGTGACGGTCGGCGAGGTGCCGCCGGTGACCGTGCCGATCTGGGCGCATGTCAGGGCCGGGCCGCTGACCGGGTTGTAGGCCGCGCCCGAGCACGGGAAGGCGGTCGACGAGTTGAACTGGACCGACGGGTTTTCCCAGCGGCCGGTCGAGGAGCCTTCCTCGCGCTGGGCGCGGGTCGCGTAGGCCACCGACAGCAGGGCGCCGACCTCACCGATGCCGGTGTCCCAGCGGTTGCTGACCAGGAAGGTGTAGCGCGGGTCGCTCTTTCGCGAGAGGTCATTCCAGCCGATCTTGCCGCTGGCGCTCATCGTGAACTTGCTGAAGTCGAACGGACGGGCGGCCTGCAGGTCGACGATCGCGCCCAGCGAGCCTTCCTCGTTCATGGCCGAGGTCGACTTGCGCACGGTGACGCTGTTGAACAGCTCCGAGGCGAAGATCGAGAAGTCGAACTGGCGGCCGCGGTTGGCGCCGCCCGAGCTGTCCTTGCCGCCGGTGGTGGCCAGGGCTTCCAGGCCGTTCAGGCGCACGACGGTGAAGTCGGGACCCAGGCCGCGCACGGTGATCGTGCGGCCTTCGCCGCCGTCACGGTCGATCGACACGCCCGGCACGCGCTGCAGCGACTCGGCCAGGTTCAGGTCGGGGAAATCGGCGATGTCCTGGGCCTTGATGACGTCGACGAGGTCGTTTTCACGACGCTTGACGTCCAGGGCGTTGGCCAGCGAGGCGCGGAAACCGGTGACGACGACGGCTTCGACCTCATCGACGGGAGCCGCCGCCGCGGGCGCCGGGGTGTCTTGGGCGGCCGCCGCGCCGGCGAACGTCATCGCCAGAGCCAGGGCGCCAGCCGAGACGCCGTAGTGCAGGACGCGCACGCGTCCCGTGGTTTTCTTGGACATAGAACCTCCTCCCGTATCGACCATTGATGCGACGTCGACGCCGCCTTGGCCTTCGTTACGATCCCGCGTCCTTCCCACGAGACCGCCCCCGGCCTTTTAAATCTTAATTTTTGCCACCGGTGTCAGAACCGAACTATGGTTTTTGACACCGGTATCAGAGTGCTAACAAAGCCCGTGACGGCCGACAAGGCCACAAAGTGGCCATACCTTACGAGACTCGCGCCCCCGTTGCCTTTGCGACACATAGCGACGTTACGTCACAGGCCGTTTCGGCAAGCTTTCAGCCTTCGTCCGGGCGGTAATGGCTGACCTGGTAAAGACCTTGCAGCATGGCGTCGCGCTGCTCGACCGGCAGCTGGGCGCCCATGGCGCGCAGCAGCTTGAGCGCCTTGATGTGCACGTCCACGGCCTCCCAACGCCAGCCCCCGGCCTCGGCGCAGTCGTCGGCCAGACCGCAGAGCGACATCGCCGCCTTGTCGATCCCGGCGTCCATCACGAAGGCGCTGACGTCGATGATCCGCGAGGCCAGCAGATACAGATCCTCAAACGATTGCGACGCGCGATCCGGCGCGTCCTTGCCGAACCGGGCCTCGATGTCGGCCAGGGCCTCGTCCAGCGCGGCCATCGAGGACTCGCGCAGAGTCTCCACCCCCGCCTCGGCGGCGGCGATGGCGTCCTTGGCCAGCATGCCGCCGCGATCCTTGATCATGGCGGCGAGGCGGTTGGGGGGGCGGAATTTGCGGACGGTCATATCTGCACCTTGGCTGGGCGCATCAGGTTGGCGATTTCGTCATCCGACATGTTGGGCGTCTGCGCTTCGCCCACCTCCGCCGGGAGGTCGTCCTTGCGCCGTCCGTCCGTTCCCGGCGGCGGCCCCTCATGCTTGAAGCGTCGATCGGGCCCGATGTAGGTGTCGCACTCGATGAACATCCGCTCCTCGCGGGCCACCCAGAATATGCGCTCCAGGAGCACCTTGGGCGTGATCGGCTTGGCGACGACATAGTTCGAGCCCGCGTCGCGCAACTTGCGGATCTGCGAGGCGCGGGTATGGCCGGTGACCAGGATGACCGGAATGTAGCGGTTGGTTTCGCCGCCCTCGCGGCGCAGCCACTCGATGAACTCGATGCCGTCGGTCACGGGCATCTGCACGTCGCTGATGATCAGGTCGAAGGTCTTGGTGCGGACGAGCACCTGAGCGTCCGCGACCGTCTCCGCGCGAAGCAGCTGCTTGACGCCGAACCCCGAAACCACCTGCGACAAAATGTCCAACGAGGGACCATTGTCGTCCAGCACGAGCACCGTGGCTCGTTCGAGATTGATCCTTGCCGAGGGGAGAAGGGCGTCCGGCATCTGCCCCTAGAAGAAATCCAGTTCGCCGGCTTCGGCGCTCGCGCCGGCTTGTTCCTCGGCCCGCAGGCGCTTGGCCATGTCGGCCAGGCCCAGGCCGCTCAGCACGGGCGCGATCGAGACGCTCCACTCGCCGGACGCGTGGTGGCCGATCCGCTCGAGCACCTCGGACAGGCCGTGCAGCCGCTGGCTCAGTTCGTCCAGCGCCTGCAGGCGCGAGAGGTTCTCCAGCGTGGCGCCGCCCGTGGCGAGATCGCCGGCCAGGTGTTCGCAATCCCGGCAGATGGCGGCGGCCGAGGCCAGCTCCGCCGCCAGGCGACGCGACAGCTCTCCGACCGCGAGGTGTTCCTCGGGCGGGGCGATCGGCGACGACGGCAGCGGCGAAGCGGTCATGAGTGTCAGAACAGATCCACGTCGCCGCTCGAGGCGGCGGGCATCGGGGGCGGCACGGGACGACGGACGTCCTGCGGCGCGTTGTCCACGGCCACCAGGCGCTGGCGCACGCGACCCGAGGTCGGCCAGAACTCGACGCGACGGGCCGAGACCCCGCCGGTGCTGGACGAGACGATCGGGATGCCTTCGTCGCGCAGGAAGCGTTCGGCGAAGGCCGAGTTGCTGGCGCCGACGTCCGAGAGGCCGTCGAACAGCTTGGCGCCGCCGAAGATCTTGGCTTCCAGCCGCTCGCGGCGGGCGCCCTTCTTCAGCAGGTCGTTGATCAGCAGTTCCATCGCGTAGGCGCCGTAGCGCACGGCGTCGCCGCCGCCGCTGCGGCCGTCGCCTTCCGGCAACAGGAAGTGGTTCATGCCCCCCACGCCCGCTTGCGGGTCGCGGATGCACGCGGCGATGCAGGAGCCCAGCACGGTGGTCATGACCACCTGCGGGTCAGTCGTCACATGGCTTTCGCCCTGCGTGACATGGACCTTGATCGCGCGTTCCGGGTCGTCGGTGTGGGAGAATTGCGTCATGTCAGCTGCCCGAACACCTGTTCGATCTTCTCCCTCAAGCCCTGCACGGTGAAGGGCTTGACGCAGTAGTTGTTGACACCGAACTGCACGGCGCGCTGGACCAGTTCGCGGTCGGCGCGGCCCGTCAGCATGACGAAGGCGGTCTGGCGGATCGGCGGGTGCGAGCGGACCGCTCGCAGCAGCGCCAGGCCATCCATCTTCGGCATGTTGAAGTCCGAGATGACGAGATTGGCCGGCTTGGCCAGGAGGTTCTTGAGAGCCTCCTCGCCATCGGGCGCCTCACGGATGTCCTTGAAGCCGATCTGCTGCAGCGCATTGCGGATCAGGGCCCGCATGGTCAGCTGGTCGTCGACCACGAGAACGGAGATGGAGCTAGCTTGCGGCATGGTTCATCGCCTCGCGGAGGCCAGATCGAGGATGGATTGGCCCATGGAGGACAGGGAAACCTGCTTCTCCACCGCGCCAAGTTCGAAAGCGGCCCGGGGCATGCCGTAGACGACGCAGCTCGCCTCGTCCTGGCCCAGCGTCTTGGCGCCGGCCTTTCGCATGCCCAGAAGGCCCTGGGCTCCGTCGCGGCCCATGCCGGTCAGGATCGCCCCGACCGCCTTGTCGCCGACGGCCTGAGCCACCGAGTTGAACAGAACGTCCACCGACGGGCGGTGGCCGCTGACCGGGTCGCCCTGGACCAGGCGGCAACGCAGGCCGGCCGAGCGAACGACCTCCAGGTGCGTG
>Ga0075369_10000294_pt1 | contig 14826 bp, 14 predicted proteins | sample EndMethybrTD3034_FD_71400 | JGI IMG/M metagenome (GOLD analysis project Ga0075369, IMG submission 71400) | Populus endosphere microbial communities from Tennessee, USA - Endosphere MetaG P. TD hybrid TD303-4 | ecosystem: Host-associated > Plants > Roots > Endosphere | place: USA: Tennessee...
CTACGCGCTCAGCAACTCGTTCGGCTTCGGCGGCACCAACGCCTCGTTGATCTTCGGCCCCGTCTGATCATCGGAGCTGGGCGTGCTCAGCTATTTCCGTTGGGTCCTGTTCTTCGTCGCACTGTTCGTCACCCTGATGGGTGGCGCGCTGTGGCTTGGCAGTCAGCTGCTGGGGGCGGCAGGCCCGCTCGACAAGACGAAGAACATCGTCATCCCGCGCGGTGCCGGTCCGCAGACCATGGCCAAGGTGCTGAAGGAAGAAGGCGTCATCGACCACGAGCGGTTATTCCGGGTGGCGGTGATGATCGATCCAACGCCCAAGCCAATCAAGGCGGGCGAGTACGAGATCCCGGCGCACATCTCCATGCTGGCGTTGCTCGACCTGCTGCAGTCGGGCAAGCAGGTTCAACGCCGCCTGACTGTAGTCGAGGGCATGACCACGCCCGAGGTGATCGAGTTGGTGAAGAACACGCCGGCGCTTTCGGGTGAGATCACGCTCGACCTCAAGGAGGGCGATCTCCTGCCCGAGACCTACTTCTACTCGCGCGACGACACGCGCGACGGGCTGCTGATGCGCATGAAGGAGGCGATGGACAAGACGCTGGACGAGGCGTGGCGCAAGCGCGCCGCCGGCCTGCCGCTCGCCAACCGGCGCGACGCGCTGATCCTGGCCTCGATCGTCGAGAAGGAGACGGCGATCCCGGCCGAGCGACCCAAGGTGGCAGCCGTCTATATCAACCGGTTGCGCCGGCGCATGAAGCTCGAGAGCGATCCGACGACCATCTACGGCATTACCCAGGGTAGGGTGCCGTTCAACCGCGAGCTGACGCGCGCCGATCTGCAGTCGAACTCGCCGTACAACACCTACGTCGTCACCGGCCTGCCGCCCGGCCCGATCTGCAACCCCGGCCGCGCCTCGATCCTGGCGGCGACCAATCCGGCGCGCGACCGCGCGCTGTGGTTCGTGGCCGATGGTCAGGGTGGGCACACCTTCGCCACGACGCTCGCCGAGCACAATCGCAACGTCGAGCGCTGGCGCCAGATCCAGCGCGACCGCGCCGAGCAGCAGCAGCAGTCGCAGACGCCGCCGGGCACACCTCCTCCCCCCGGCCAGCAGCGTCCGGCGCCGAGACCGTGAGCCATGCCGTTTGTGCTGGCCCTGGTCCTCCTGGCCGCCGGCGCTCTCGGCATCGCCTGGTTATTGCGTGCCAATCCGTCCTCGGTGGCGCGCGGCATGCGCATCGCGCTGGTCATGCTGGGCGCCATCGCCGTCGGTGGTATGCTGATCTTCGGCTTGCGCTTCCTGCCGAGCCTGCTGCCGGAACTGTTCGGCCTGGCCGGCTTGGTGATCACCGGCCTGATCGCCCGCGCGCTGCGCAGCCGGCCGTCCGGCGGCTTCAGCTCGCCCGGCACGGGACGGCGCACCGAGGTCCGCACTTCCATCCTGCAGGCCTGGATCGATCACAGCACGGGTGACGTCGGCGGCACCGTGCTCGCCGGCCGCTTCGCCGGGCGCACGCTGGACCAGCTGTCCGACAGCGAGCTCTTGGATCTTCACGGAGAATGCCGGACCGACGCCGATTCGCTGCGCGTGATGGAGGCCTATCTCGACCGGCGGCTGAACGTCGACTGGCGGACGGCGCGGCAGCCACCGCCCCGCGGACCAAGCAGCGACATGACGCGCGAGGAGGCGCTTGCGGTGCTGGGCCTCGCCGAAAGCGCCAGCGAGGAGGAGATCAGGGCCGCGCATCGCCGCCTGATCCGCCGTACGCATCCCGACGCCGGCGGCACCGCCGACCTTGCCGCGCGCATCAACCGCGCAAAGGACGTTCTGCTCGGTGGTTAATAAGTGGTTGAACTTGCGGGGTCTTCTCGGGCGTGGCAACAACGGGCGCTCATTTTTCCTCCCCATTGTCATCGATGGGGAGGTGCCCGCGAAGCGGGCGGAGGGGTCATGAGCGTCGACGTGGCCGCCTATGACCCCTCCGTCAGCGTAAGACGCTGACACCTCCCCACGCTTCGCGTGGGGAGGGCGTATCGGAGGGGTCGACAAAGCATGCCGCAGCGCGTCCGCAAAGCCGTCTTGCCCGTGGCGGGGTTGGGTACCCGTTTCCTGCCCGCCACCAAGGCGATGCCCAAGGAGATGCTGACCGTCGTCGATCGGCCATTGATCCAGTACGCGGTCGAGGAATGCTTGGCGGCGGGCATCGAGGAATTCGTGTTCGTCACCGGCCGCAACAAGAGCGCCCTGGAGGACCACTTCGACGCCGCGTACGAGCTTGAGGACACGCTGCAGCAGCGCGGCAAGGTGCGCGAGCTGCAGCAGACGCAGGACGCCACCATCAAGCCCGGCAACGCGATCTTCACCCGTCAGCAGCGGCCGCTCGGCCTCGGCCACGCCGTATGGTGCGCGCGCGACTGGATCGGCCGGGAGCCGTTCGCCGTGCTGCTGCCCGATGAACTCACGATCGATACGCCGAGCTGCACGGCGCAGCTCGTGGCCGCCCACGGCAAGACCGGCGGCAATGTCGTCGCCGTGATGGACGTGCCGCGCGAGCAGACCAAGAATTACGGAATTGCCGCCGTGAAGGCAGAGAACAACGGGTTGGCCGAGATCACCGGCCTGATCGAGAAGCCCAAGCCGGAGGTGGCCCCGTCGACCCTTGCCATCATCGGCCGCTACGTGCTGATCCCGGAAGTGTTCGACCATCTCGACAGGCACGAGACCGGCGCCGGCGGCGAAATCCAGCTCACCGACGCCATGGCCAAGATGGTCGGCAACAAACCCTTCCATGCGCTGCGCTACAGTGGCCAGCGTTACGACTGCGGCAGCCGCATCGGCTTCCTCGAGGCCAACATCGCCGTCGCCCTGCATCGTGACGACACTGCCGCCGAGACGCGGGCGGTGCTCGGCCGCCTGTTGAAAGGCTAGCTGCCATGCGCATCGCCATGATCGGCTCGGGCTATGTCGGATTGGTGTCCGGCGCCTGCTTCGCCCAGTTCGGCCATGATGTCGTGTGCATCGACAAGGAGGAGGGCAAGATCGCCCTCCTGCGCAAGGGCGAGATGCCGATCTACGAGCCCGGGCTCGACAAACTGGTCGCCGACAACGTCAAGGCCGAGCGGCTGTCCTTCAGCACCAAGCTCGGCGATGCCGTGGCCAACGCCGATGCCGTGTTCATCGCCGTCGGTACGCCGACCCGGCGCGGCGACGGCCATGCCGACCTGAGCTACGTCTATGCTGCCGCCGCCGAGGTCGCCGAGGCGATTCGCGGCTACACCGTGGTGGTGACCAAGTCGACGGTGCCGGTCGGCACCGGTCGCGAGGTCGCGCGCATCATCCGCGAGACCCAGCCGTCGGCCGAGTTCGACGTCTGCTCCAACCCGGAGTTCCTGCGCGAAGGGGCGGCGATCGAGGACTTCATGAAGCCCGACCGCGTCGTCATCGGCGTCGAGAGCCAGCGCGCGCGTGACGTGATGGCGGGCATCTACCGGCCGCTCAACCTGATCCAGACGCCGATGGTGTTCACCAACATCGAGACGGCCGAGGTCACCAAGTACGCGGGCAACGCCTTCCTCGCCACCAAGATCACCTTCATCAACGAGATCGCCGACCTCTGCGAGAAAGTCGGCGCCGACGTCCACGACGTGGCGCGCGGCATCGGGCTGGATGGCCGCATCGGTCGCAAGTTCCTACATCCCGGGCCGGGCTTCGGCGGCTCGTGCTTCCCCAAGGACACGCTGGCGCTCGCCTATACCGCCCGCGAGGTCAACGCGCCGCAGACCATCGTCGAGCAGGTCATCGAGGTGAACAACGCGCGCAAGAAGCGCATGGCCCGCAAGGTCATCGATTTCTGCGGCGGCTCCGTGAAGGACCTGACCGTGGGCGTACTCGGCCTCACCTTCAAGCCCAACACCGACGACATGCGCGACGCACCCTCGCTCGACATCGTACCGGCGCTGCAGTCGGCCGGAGCGAAACTCCAGGCGTTCGATCCCGAGGGCATGACCGAGGCCGGCAAGCTCCTGAAGGGCATCAACTTCACCAAGACCGCCTACGAGGCGGCGTTCGAGGCCGACGTCCTGGTGGTGATCACCGAATGGCACGAGTTCCGCGGCCTCGATCCGCGCCGCATCAAGCAGGTCATGCGCCAGCCGCGCATCGTCGACCTGCGCAACATCTTCAATCCCGAGGAGATGCGTGGCCTGGGTTTCACCTATGAGGGGGTAGGGCGCCCCCAGCCACGCAACTGACGTCCCAGCAACCGGAGCCTTTTTGAATGAGCCAGACCGCGCACAAGTTCGATCCCAACATCCTGCGCGAGTACGACATCCGCGGCGTCGTCGGCAAGGAAGTGCATGCCGCCGACGCGCGTGCCATCGGCCGCAGCTTCGGCACGATGGTGCGCCGCAACGGGGGCAAGCGGGTGGCACTAGGCTACGACGGGCGTTTGAGCTCGCCCGAGCTGGCGGCGGCCTGCATCGAAGGCCTGACCGCGGCCGGCCTCGACGTCACCAGCATCGGCGTGGCGGCGACTCCCATGCTCTATTTCGCCGTCTATCACCTTGATGCCGACGCCGGCATCCAGATCACCGGCTCGCACAATCCGCCAGACTACAACGGCTTCAAGATGATGATGGGCAAGAAGTCGTTCTTCGGCGAGCAGATCCAGAAGCTGGGCGCCATCGCCGCCAAGGGTGACTGGGAGAGCGGCCAGGGCAAGGTCGAACAGAAGAACATCCTTGCCGACTATGCCGCACGCCTGCTGAAGGACGTAAAGCCCGGCAAGAAGCTCAAGGTCGCCTGGGACACCGGCAACGGCGCGGTCGGCGTGTCGATCCGAGCCGTCGTCGACAAGCTGCCGGGCGAGCATTTCGTGCTGAACGAGAAGGTCGACGGCACCTTCCCGGCGCACCATCCCGATCCGACGGTGCCCAAGAACCTCGAGCAGCTCATGGCCGAGGTGAAGAAGCAGGGCTGCGACCTCGGCATCGCCTTCGACGGCGACGGCGACCGCATCGGCGCGATCGACGGCAAGGGCCGCGTGCTGTGGGGCGACCAGCTCCTGGTGCTGTGGTCGCGCGACGTGCTCAAGAGCCATCCCGGGGCGACCATCATCGCTGACGTCAAGGCGAGCCAGGTGCTGTTCGACGAGATCGCAAAGGCCGGCGGCAAGCCCATGATGTTCAAGACCGGCCATTCGCTGATCAAGAGCAAGATGGCCGAGATCAAGTCGCCGCTGGCCGGGGAGATGAGCGGCCACATCTTCTTCGCCGATACCTTCTACGGCTTCGACGATGCGCTCTATTGCGGACTGCGGCTGCTCAACATCGTGGCCAACAGCACGGAGAGCCTCGCCGACATGCGCGACGGGCTGCCCCAGCCGATCAACACGCCGGAGCTGCGCTTCGACTGCGCCGACGAGCGCAAGTTCGGCGTGGTCGAGGAGGTGAAGGCGCGCCTGAAGACGGCGGGCGCAAAGTTCTCCGACATCGACGGCGTGCGCGTCAGCACCAAGGACGGCTGGTGGCTGCTGCGTGCCTCCAACACCCAGCCTGTGCTGGTCGCGCGCTGCGAGGCGGCCGACCAGGCCGGGCTGGACCGGCTCATGGTCGACCTGAAGGCGGCCCTGTCTGCGAGCGGTGTCACCCTGCCCGACGACGCGGGCAGCGGACACCACTGATGCTCTTGCCGGACCGTCTTTGCTGGGCGCGTCCCCAGCCATGAGCACCTTCTTCTTCTACGGCACGCTGCTCGATCCCGACGTCATGGCGCTGGTGATCGGCCGGCGGCTGCCGCCGTCGGCCTTCGTGCCGGCGATCCTGCCCGGTCATGCGCGACGCCGGGCGAAGGGCGCGACCTATCCCGTCGTCGTGCGCGATGTGGCCGATCGGGTGCAGGGCGTGGTGGTCGGCGGCCTCACGTCGCGCGACGTGGCGCGGCTCGCGGCCTATGAGGGGCAGGGCTACCGGATCGCGCAGCTGAAGGTGAGGGTCGGCGGCGAGCTCTCGACAGTGTCGGTGTTCGAGCCGATCGTGGCTCGCCTGCAGCCGTCGACTTCGCCGTGGGACTTCGCGCTATGGAAAAGCCGCCACAAGCGGCCCTTCGTCGGTCGGCTGAGGCGAGCTCTCAGCGCGCGTTAGGCGTATTCCAGGCGGTGACCTGGATCGCCGAGCAGTAGATCTTCTTCTTCTCCAGCCGCTTGCAGCCGTCGACGGCCTGCGCCTGGGAGAGGTTGGTCAGCCGGGCCCGATGGAAGGTCTTGTTGGCCATCTGCACCTCGTCGACGGCCGCCGTGATCGAGCGCATGTCGACCAGCGTTGAGGAGGCGCGTTCGAGGGCAAGCTGTGCCGCCTGTGGATCGTTGAACGAGCCGACCTGGATGACCCAGCTGCCGATCGGCGGACCGTTGGGCGCCGCGCTGCCTTCGGCCGGCGGCGGCACGGCGGGGCCGGCGACGCGCTGGCCGGCTTGCGCCTGGGGCTGAGGGGCAGGCGACGGTGCGGCGGCCGTGAATCCGGCCAGCGGCTGCGCATTTGCCACCGCAAGCCGCGGCGTGCTCTCGGGAATGACCAGGCTGGGATCGAAATTGGCCGAGCTGTAGCGGGCCGACGGCGGCTTGCGGATGTTGGTCCAGGCCGAGAGCCGCATGGTTGCCGCCGAGGCGAAGCCCTGATCCATCAGCATGGCCATCATGCGGTCGCGCTGCCCGGCGCTGTCGCCGCCCATCACCACGCCGATCAGGCGGCGGTTGTCGCGCATCGCCGACATCACGAGGTTGAAGCCCGAGGCGTTGGTGTAGCCGGTCTTGAGCCCGTCGGCGCCTTCGTAGGAGCCGAGCATGCGGTTGTGGTTCTCCAGGATGCGGCCGCGGTATGGCCAGCTCTGCACCGAGAACACCGGGTAGTAATGCGGGAAGTCGCGCATCAGCGCGAAGGCGAGCCGTGCCATGTCGCGCGCCGTCGTGACCTGCTCTCGGTTGGGCAGGCCGGAGGCGTTGCGGAACACCGTCTGCGTCATGCCGAGCTGGCGCGCCTTGCTGGTCATCATCGCGGCGAAGCTGGCCTCGTCGCCGCCCAGCGCCTCGGCCAGCACCATGGCGGCGTCGTTGGCCGAGCGCGTCACCAACGCCATCGTGGCGTCGCGCACGCTGACCGTGCCGCCCGGCGGCAGGCCCATCTTGGTCGGCGGCGCGTTGAGCGCGTTGATCGACACCGGCAGGCCGTCGCCCAGCGACAGGCGGCCCGAGTCGAGCGCCGAGAAGGTAAGGTAGATCGTCATCAGCTTGGTGAGCGACGCCGGATGGCGAAGCCCGTCGGGCTGATCGGACGAAAGCTCACGCCCGCTGGCGGCATCTAGGATGATGTAGGCGTCGCGGCCATCGACGGCTGGGTTGGCGACCCAGCTCGAGGCGGCGGCTGGCCGCACGGCCTTGGCTTTACCGGTCGGCGCCGCGCGTTTGACCGGCGGCGATTGCGCATTGGCATCGCCGGGCAGCAGCGCAGCAACAAGGAGGAACGCTGCGGCTAGCAGGGAGAGACCGGCCGCGATGCGACGGAGAGGGGATGTCATCGCAATTACGCCATTACCAAAGTCTATATTTTTGTGCCCAAGCAAAGACTTACAGGCAGTTTCTCGACAATACTCAAATTTGTGGGGTTATGCAACTTCTTAGCCGCCGCCTTGATGCCCAAGTTAGCATGGACGCTGGCTTACAAATTGCCTGCCCCCAAGGACGGAGAGCTCGCGATGAAATGGATGTTTATGGCTGCCTTCGGGTTCGCCTTGGCGGTGTCGTCGACGGCCTCGGCCCAGCGGCCCGACCGCTACGTCGATCCGCCGATCGTGCGCAGCTTCAACTGGTTCGCCTTTGTCGGCGGCGACGATATCCGGGCCAATTGCGGCAAGGACGGGCGCAATCGCATGCGCCTGATCTACAACGCGATCTATTCCGAGCAGGTCAGGACCTACGAGCTCTTCCTGCAGCCCGACGGAACGACGGGCCTCGGCATCGGCGTGCTGGCCGACCAGGGCGTGGTGTCGAACGTGCTGATGTTCAACGGCGGCGACGCGCTGAAGCCATGGAGCATGAAACGCGGCGAGCGCATCCTGAATGTCGGCGAGACCCGGGAGCTGATGGCGCTGTTCCAGGCGAGCGCCGCCTTCGGCCCGCCGCGCGACGGCCTGCGCCTGCCCGACGTCGATTTCTGGTGGACGGTCGCCTCGTGCCGTGACGGCGTGTGGGGCTTCCAGGCCTATCATTATCCGACCGACGGCTTCGCCAACGTGAAGTTCGCCCAGAAGCTCTTTTCGTTCGACACGGTGCCGGTGCCGGTCAATCCGCCGCGCAAGCTGGTGCCGGCCGAACTGCGGCGCGATCTCAATGCGCCGGTCAATCACATGAAGGCGAACCAGTGGACACTGACGGTGGGTAAGGATGGGCTGCGGCCGAGATAGCTGCCATTCCGCCTTTGTGGCTTTTTGCCGGCTGGGTGCATTCGAGCGGCCGGATGGGTATTTCGACGCCGAGTGTTGCTCCGCGGCTACTTGTGGGCGACCGGTTGTGGGCCGAGCTAGCGGAATCCCCAAGGGTGCCTATATAATTCCAGTGGTTCGGCTTCTTTGGGGATTGTGATCCGGACAATGGATTCTGTGCGTATCGACTTGGAATGGCGCCTCAACGGCGACCGGCTGGGCGGGCCCAACGAGCCCCCCGGTGGTCCGCCGCAGCAGCCGCCGCGTCGCGACGATGGGGAGGGCGACGGCGAAGGCCGCAGCGGGGCGCTGACGCTGACCCGGACCCGCACGAAGAAGCCGTCGATGTACAAGGTATTGATGTTGAACGACGACTACACGCCGATGGAGTTCGTCGTCGATGTCCTGCAGCACATCTTCCAGAAGAACCGCGAAGAGGCCACTCAGATCATGCTGCACGTCCATCAGAAGGGCGTCGGCGTGTGCGGCGTTTACACCTACGAGATCGCCGAGACTAAGGTGACTCAGACCGTGGATTATGCCCGCAAGAACCAGCATCCTCTCCAGTGTACGTTGGAGAAGGAGTGAACCTGATCGAGAGTAGTACGTTGTTCCTTCAGTCGAGGTAGTTCGATGTCCATGCTGTCCAAGAACCTCGAGAGATCCCTCCACCGCGCCTTCGGGCTCGCCGGGGAACGCCGCCACGAATACGCGACACTCGAGCACCTGCTCCTGGCGATGACCGAGGACGACGATGCGGTTCCCGTCCTCAAGGCCTGCGGCGTCGATATCGACCGCCTGCGCCACGATCTGGAAACCTTCATCGACAATCGTCTGAAGGGCATCATCACCCAGAACCCGAGCGAGCCCTTGCCGACTGCGGGCTTCCAGCGCGTCGTCCAGCGCGCTGCGGTGCACGTGCAGTCGTCGGGTCGCAAGGAAGTCACAGGCGCCAACGTGCTGGTGGCGCTGTTCTCGGAACGCGACAGCCATGCCGTGTCGTTCCTCGAGAACCAGGGCATGACGCGGCTCGATGCCGTCGACTACATCAGCCACGGCAAGGCCAAGGTGCCCGGCCGCGCGCGCACCCGCCGAGTCCAGGGCTCCGAGGAGGAGAATGGCGGCGAGGGCGGCACCAAGCAGGGTAACGAGGCGCTGGCCGCCTATTGCGTCGACCTCAACCAGAAGGCCCGCGAAGGCCGCGTCGATCCACTGATCGGCCGCGAGCACGAAGTCGAGCGCACCATCCAGGTGCTGTGCCGGCGCACAAAGAACAACCCGCTCTATGTCGGCGAGCCCGGCGTCGGCAAGACGGCGATCGCCGAGGGCTTGGCGCGCAAGATCGTCGAGGGCGAGGTGCCCGAGGTGCTGAAGGAGTCGGTGATCTACGCGCTCGACATGGGCGCGCTGCTGGCCGGCACGCGTTATCGCGGCGACTTCGAGGAGCGGCTTAAGGCCGTGCTGTCGGAGCTCAAGAAGAAGCCCAACTCGGTGCTGTTCATCGACGAGATCCACACAATCATCGGCGCCGGCGCGACGTCGGGCGGCTCGATGGATGCGTCGAACCTCTTGAAGCCCTCGCTGCAGTCGGGCGAGCTGCGCTGCATCGGCTCGACGACCTACAAGGAATACCGCAACTACTTCGAGAAGGACCGCGCGCTGGTCCGCCGCTTCCAGAAGATCGACGTGCCCGAGCCCTCGATCGCCGACGCCGTCGAGATCATGAAGGGGCTGAAGCCGGTCTACGAGAAGCACCATCATGTCACCTACACCGACGATGCCATCAAGGCCTCGGTCGAGCTGGCGGCGCGCTACATCCACGACCGCAAGCTGCCCGACAAGTCGATCGACGTGATCGACGAGGTCGGCGCGGCCCAGATGCTGCGCACGCCCGACATGCGCAAGTCGACCATCGACGTGCCCGACATCGAGGAGATCGTCGCCAAGATCGCCCGCATCCCGCCCAAGAGCGTGTCCAAGGACGACACCGAGATGCTGCGCAACATCGACCGCGACCTGAAGACCGTGGTGTTCGGCCAGGAGCGGGCGATCGACCAGCTCTCGGCCGCGATCAAGCTCGCGCGTGCGGGCCTGCGCTCACCGGAGAAGCCGATTGGCTCCTACCTGCTGGCCGGTCCCACGGGCGTCGGCAAGACCGAGGTCACGCGTCAGCTCGCGCGCCTGCTCGGGCTCGAGCTGATCCGCTTCGACATGTCGGAGTACATGGAGCGGCACTCGGTCTCGCGCCTGATCGGCGCCCCGCCGGGCTATGTCGGCTTCGACCAGGGCGGCCTGCTCACCGACCAGGTCAACCAGCATCCGCATTGCGTCATCCTGCTCGACGAAATTGAGAAGGCGCATCCCGACGTGTTCAACGTGCTGCTGCAGGTGATGGACTACGGCAAGCTCACCGACCACAACGGCCGGACGGTGGACTTCCGCAACGTCATCCTGTGCATGACGACCAACGCTGGCGCGGCCGACATCGCCAAGCCGGCGCTGGGCTTCGGCCGCGAGGCGCGCCACGACGAGGACGACGAGGCGATCAACCGGCTGTTCGCGCCGGAGTTCCGCAACCGCCTCGATGCCGTGATCAAGTTCGCCAACCTCGGCCCCGAGAGCATGAACAAGGTGGTGGATAAGTTCGTGGCCGAGCTCGAAGTGCAGCTTGCCGACCGCAAGGTATTCATCGAGCTGTCGGACAGCGCACGTCGCTGGCTGGCGGAGAAGGGCTACGACCGCCTGTTCGGCGCCCGTCCGCTCGCCCGCGTCATCCAGGAGCACCTCAAGAAGCCGCTCGCCGAGGAAGTGCTTTTCGGCAAGCTGAGCCAGGGCGGCGGCACCGTGCGGGTCGACACCAAGGGCGAGGGCGCAGCCGCCGAGCTTGCCTTCACCTTCCTGCCGCCGGAGCGGGATGCCCTGCCGCCGGCCAACCAGGAACCTGTGCTGGCTGAGTGAGGCTCTTCCGACCGGTTTGGGTCGCATTCCGGGCCGCGGTGATCGCCACCGCGGTCTTCTGGGTCATCCTGTTCGTCATCGAGAACAGCGGCTGGGAGGTGCCGATGAACATCGTCCAGCCGTTGGTGTTTTTGATCCTGTTCTTCTTCGGCGTGCTGCTGGTGCGCAGGGGCTGATGGGCGCGCGGTCCGGAAGACTATGAGCGGGCCAGAGGCCCGCGCTCCCAATCAGTCTCCGGCCGCGATGTTCCGTTCGGCGGCGATGCCGGCAAAAGTGTCGACCGTTCGGTCGAACAGCTTGGCGAAGCCCGCACCGTCGAGGCCGACCGGATCAAAGCCGAGCTCGCGTAGGCGTGCGGCGACGGCCGGATCCTTCAGCACAGCGAGCACCGCCGCGTGGACCCGCGCCAGGGCAGGCTCGGGCGTTCCCTTCGGCGCCAGCAATCCCTGCCAGGTTGTCTGCACGAAGCCTGGCGCCACGGTTTCCGTCGCCGTGACGACGTCGGGAAAGGCGGCGGGACGGACGTCGCTGGTGACAGCCAGGGCGACGAGATGGCCGGCGCGGGCTTGCTGAGCGCCGGCGGAGAAGGTGACCACGCCGGCGTCGATGGTGCCGGCTAAAAGATCCTGCAGCAGCGGGCCGCCGCCGCGGTAGGGCACGTGGGTCACGCGCAAGTCGCCCGCCGCGCGCAGGAGCAGCTCGCTGGTGAGATGCTGCGAGCTGCCGAGACCGGGCACGCCGACATTGAGCTTGCCGGGCTGGGCTTTCGCCGCGGCGACGAACGCCTGGATCGACTTGATGCCCGACTTGGGATGCGTGAACACGCCTTGCGGCGCCGAGATCGCCAGCGTCACCGGCACGAAGGCGGGCCGCAGCGCCGGCGCGCCTGCCACCGGCAGGGCCTCAGTCGCGGCGAAGGTGTCGTTCACCAGCGCGAAGGTGTAGCCGTCCGGCGCGGCGCGTGCCGCGCTTTGCGTGCCGACGCGGCCCGAGCTGCCGCCGATATTCTCGATCACCACGCTCTGGCCGAGCTCGGCGGCCAGCGGCGCCTGGACAGTGCGAGCGAACGTGTCGACGCCGCCGCCGGGTGGCCAGGGCACGACGAGACGCACGGCGCGAGAAGGATAGACGTCCTGGGCGCGCACGATGGCCGGCGCGGCGAGCGCGGGAAGAGCGGCGAGGAGGAGGCGTCGCTTGAGCATGGTTTTGTCTTTCGTGATGAAGGAGCGTTACCAGTCGCCGCCCAAGCCCAGCAGGCCGAGCGCCTCGCGGCGCAGGCGCAGCAATTCGGGATGGTCGCGATGGCGCGGGAAGGGCAGGTCGACACTGAGGTCGGCGCGTATCCGCGCCGGCCGGTCGCTGAACACGATGACGCGGTTGGCGAGCAGCAGCGCCTCCTCGACATCGTGGGTCACCATCAGGACGGTGAAGCCGCGGGCCTGCCACAGGCGCGTGAGCTCACCCTGCATGGCCAGCCGCGTCAGGCTGTCGAGCTTGCCGAGCGGCTCGTCGAGGATCAGCAGGCGCGGATCGTTGACCAGGGCGCGGGCGAGCGAGGCGCGTTGTGCCATGCCCCCCGAGAGCTGGTGCGGGTAGGCCTTGGCGAACTTTTGCAGGCCGACCAGCCCGAGCGCGTCGTCGACACGGTGCTTGTGCTGCTTCAGCAGCCCGCGCGTCTCAAGGCCGAGCGACGCATTGCGCCAGACGGTGCGCCAGGGATAGAGCGTCGGATCCTGGAACACCACGACGCGCGACGGATCGGGCCCCAGCACCTCGACGTCGTCGACCAGCAGATGGCCGCGTCGCGGCCGGTCGAGACCGGCGACCAGCCGCAGCAGGGTCGACTTGCCGCAACCGCTCGGGCCCAGCAGGGCGACGAACTCGCCAGGGGAAGCGCGCAGCGACACATCCTCGAGGACGGGAAGATAGTCGCCATGCAGGGCGAAGCCGTGATCGATGTTGCGCACGTCGAGCGCGGCGCCGGCGATCGAGTCCACCGCCTTGTGGGCAAGCGCTACCATTTGACGAGTCCCTTTTGCCAAGCCAGCAGGCGATCGCGCAGCCGGAACAGCAGCGTGATCAACGTCGAGCACATCAGCGCCATGACGAGCAGGGCGCCGTACATGTTGGCGTAGGCCGCCCAGCCCTGCGCCCATTGCAGGTACCAGCCGAGCCCCGACTTCACGCCCAGCATCTCGGCTACCACCAGCACGGCGAAGGACGAGCCCAGGCCCATGAACAGGCCGACGAAGACGTGCGGCAGCGCCGCGGGGATCGCCACCTTCAGGATCAGGAAGCGCGGGCTGGCGCCCAGTGTGCGCGCCACGTCGTAGTAGGCGGTCTGCACGCCGGCGACGCCGGACCAGGTGAGCACCGCCAGCGGGAAGGCCGTGGCGAGCGCGATCAGGAAGGTGCTGGCACTGCCGCTGGTCGGGAAGATGAAGAAGGCGAGCGGCAGCCAGGCGGTGGCAGGCAGGGGACCGACCACGCGCATGATGGGATGGATCCAGTAGCCAACCTTGGGCGACCAGCCGAGCGCCACGCCGATCACGAAGCCTACGGCCGCGCCGATGGCGAAGCCGCGTACCAGCAGGAGCACCGAGTTCAGCAGGCTGTCACCCAACCGCCGCCAGTCGTCGGTGTAGACCTCGACGAAGGCCTGCGGCGAGGGGAAGAACGGCAGCGGCAAGAGGTCGAGCTTGGCTGTGACGATCTCCCAGGCCGTGATGGCGAGTGCCAGCGCCACCAGCCAGGGCGCGACACGGCCAATCGCAGCGGCCCGGACGGAGAACCGCCCGATGACCGCGGCGATCAGCAGTCCCGCACCCAGCACCAGGGCGATGCCGCCCAGCGTGCCGGTGCGCTCCAGTTCCTGGGCATCGGGCCAGGCGAGCACCAGGGCGGCGACGGCGAGCCAAAGGATGCCGGCGACGGCGAGCAATCCCAGGGAGTGAGGTCGCTCGTCGCCGCCGGCCAGTACCGCGCCCGACGACCGGTTGGGCGCGGCTTCCGCGATCGATGTCATTCGCCCGGCCTCCTCAGCTCAGGACGTCGGCGGTGACACGCGCGGCATACTTCTGAATGTCGGTGCTCTGCTTGAACACCGCGATCCGCTTCAGCTCCTCACCATACGCCGCGATCTGGCTGCGCAGGTCGCCGGCCAGCGGATGGTCGTGGTGTGTGTGGCTCTTGAGCATGGCCGTAAGCTGCTCGACCGGCGCCTTGGCGTGCGGCGCGAACACGGCGGCCGCCGCCTCGGGGTTTGCGGCGACCCACACCTGAGCCTCGAGCAGCGACTGCACCAGTGCCGTCGCGACGGGCTTCTCCTGGCGGATCAGCGTGCCGCGGATGCCGAGCACGCAGCAGGTGCGGTGGGCGTATTCGCCAGAGAG
>Ga0075369_10000295_pt1 | contig 14814 bp, 15 predicted proteins | sample EndMethybrTD3034_FD_71400 | JGI IMG/M metagenome (GOLD analysis project Ga0075369, IMG submission 71400) | Populus endosphere microbial communities from Tennessee, USA - Endosphere MetaG P. TD hybrid TD303-4 | ecosystem: Host-associated > Plants > Roots > Endosphere | place: USA: Tennessee...
TAACGTGGTCGCAAGCCGGTCGGCTCAAATTCCACGGAGAGGCTTCTATACGAAGGTCGCCGGAATTGCGCAAGCGCCCGTCGGCCTTCCTGAGGTTTCTTGCCTTTACGGGGGCCGGCCGGACGTAGTATCGCCGCTGCCTCACAGGACCAACGGCTCAATGGACGCCCCCAGTCTCGACAGCTTGCGCCAGGAAATCGACGCCATCGACGGCGAGTTGCATGGCCTCATCCAGCGCCGGGCAGCCCTGGTCGATCGCATTGCCGGCTCCAAGCCGCCGGGTGGGCTGGCACTCAGGCCCGGCCGCGAAGCCCAGGTCATGCGCCAGCGGATCGAGACGCATCAAGGGCCGTTCCCTGTCGCCGCCGTCTACCGCATGTGGCGCGAGATGATGTGCGCCTTCACCCTGATGCAGACGCCGGACATCAAGGTCGCGATCTGCCGACCGCACGACCAGCCGGGCTACTGGGACCTCGCGCGCGACCATTTCGGCTGCCAGATCACCTTCGTCGCCAACGACACGCCGGCCCAGGTGCTGGCGGCGGTGCGCGCCAATCCTTCTACGCTGGGCGTCGTACCGGTGCCGATCGAAGCCGATGCAGCACCTTGGTGGCCGCTGCTGGCGGGCCGTGACGCCACGCTGCCGAACGTCGTCGCGCGCCTGCCCTTTCTGGTCATGCCCAACGCGCGCGCGCGAGGCATCTCGGCCTTCGTGCTGGCGCGCATGGAGCCCGAGGAATCAGGTGACGATCGCGCCCTGATCTCGATCGAATCGATGGACGGCCTCAGCCGCAACCGCATTTCCGGCGCCCTCGCCAAGTCCGGCCTGCCTGCCTTCACGTCGGTGCTGGACCAGGTTGCGGGCGGCGTGCATCACTACCTCGTCGAGCTGCCGGGCGTGATCGCCGATAGCGACAAGCGCTTGCGCGAGCTCGAGACCGCGTTGGAGCTCAAGAACGGTCGCGTCGCGGCGATCGGCGCCTACGCCGTACCGTCGACCGCGCGGGCCTGACCAATTTAGGAGATCGCGATGAGCGCGCTTACCCCGCGTCCGGGCATCATGAAGATTGCGCCCTATGTGCCGGGCAAGGATTCGGTCGAGGGCAAGCAGACGATCGCCAAGCTGTCGTCGAACGAAGGCGCGCTTGGCCCCAGCCCCAAGGCGATGGCGGCCTATGCCAAGGCGGCGACCGAGCTGCATCGCTATCCCGACGGCGATTCCGGCAACCTGCGCTCCGCGATCGGCCGGCATTACGGCCTCGACGCCAAGCGCATAGTCTGCGGCGCGGGCTCCGACGAACTCCTGAACCTGCTGGTGCGCGCCTACTGCGGCCCGGGCGACGAGCTACTCTACAGTCAGTTCGGCTTCTTGATGTATCCCATCAACGCGCTCGGCGTGGGCGCGACGCCGGTCGCGGCGCCCGAGAACGACTATCGCGCCGACGTCGATGCCATGCTGGCCAAGGTCAGCGACAAGACGCGTGTGGTGTGCCTCGCCAACCCCAACAATCCGACGGGCACCTACATCACCAAGGACGACGTGCGCCGCCTGCATGCCGGGCTGCCGAAGAACGTCCTGCTGGTGATCGACGCGGCCTATGCCGAGTATGTCAGCCGCAACGACTACGAATCGGGCGTCGAGCTGGTCGACCAGGCCGAGAATGTCGTGATGACCCGCACCTTCTCCAAGATCTACGGCCTGGGCGGGTTGCGGCTGGGTTGGATGTACGGACCCGCCGGCATCGTCGACGTGATGAGCCGCCTGCGCCAGCCGTTCAACGTCAACTTGGCGGCGCAGGCCGCAGGCATCGCGGCGATGGCCGACATCGCCCATACCGACGCCAGCCGCACCAACAACGACATCTGGCTGCCCTGGCTCAGCACCGAGCTCACCAAGCTTGGATTCAAGCCATTGCCCAGCGTCGGCAACTTCGTGCTGGTCGGCTTCGGCTCCAAGGAGCGTGCCGCGGCGGCCAACGACTGGCTGATGAACGACGGGCTGATCCCGCGCATGGTGGCGGGCTACGGCCTGCCCGAGCATCTGCGCATCACCATCGGCACCGAGAGCGAGGTCAAGGCCGTGCACGCTTCGCTCAGCCGCTTCGTCGCCGCAAGCAAATGACCAAGCCCCTGTTCGACAAGATCGCGCTGATCGGCATCGGCCTGATCGGCGGCTCGATCGCGCTCGCCGCGCGTCGCGGTGGGCTTGCCAACAAGATCGTCGCCGCCACGCGCAGCGAAGAAACGGCCGCGACCGCCAACCGGCTGAAACTCGTCGACCATTGCGGCACCGATCTCGCGGCCGCCTGCAGGGATGCCGACCTGGTGATCGTCTGCACGCCGGTCGGCGCCTGCGGCGAGGCCGCGCGCGTGATCGCACCCAGCCTCAAGCCGGGCTGCATCGTCTCCGACGTCGGTTCGGTGAAGCAGGCGGTGGTCGATGCCATGCAGCCGCATCTGCCGGCGGGCGTGCACTTCGTGCCGGCCCATCCCGTGGCCGGCACCGAGAATTCCGGCCCCGAGGCGGGCTTCGCCGAGCTGTTCGACGGCCGCTGGACCATCCTGACTCCGCTGCCCGACAGCGATCCCGCCGCCGTCGACAAGCTCGATACGTTCTGGAAAGGCCTCGGCAGCCTGACCGACCGGCTGGATCCCGCCGGCCACGATCGAATCCTCGCCATCACCTCGCACCTGCCGCATCTCATCGCCTACACCATCGTCGGTACGGCCGATGACCTTGCGGGCCATCTCAACAGCGAGGTGCTGCGCTTCGCCGCCGGCGGCTTCCGCGACTTCACGCGCATCGCCGCCTCCGATCCGACGATGTGGCGCGACGTGTTTTTAAACAACCGCGAGGCCGTACTCGAGGTCTTGGCACGCTTCCAGGAGGACCTGTTCTACCTGCAGCGCGCCATCCGTTGGGGCGAGGGCGACAAGCTGTTCGACCTGTTCACGCGCACCCGCGAGATCCGCCGCGCGCTGATCCATCTCAACCAGGCGTGATTTCATGCTCTTCCGGACCGCGAGCCTCCGGCTCGCTCATCCTCATGAGCGAGCCGGAGGCTCGCGGTCCGGAAGAGCATGAGTAAGAGTGCCCGCCCCTTCTGGGTCTTCGGCTACGGCTCACTGATGTGGAGCCCGGGCTTCGCCGTGCCCGAGACACGCGGCGCGCGGCTGCATGGCTGGCATCGCGCTTTCTGCATCTATTCGGAACATTATCGCGGCACGCCCAAGCAGCCCGGATTGATCCTCGGCCTGCTGCCTGGAGGCTCCTGCCGCGGCCTCGCCCATCGCCTGCCGACCAAGCAGTACGACGCCGTGCGCCGCTATCTGATCCATCGCGAGATCGACAATGACGGCGTCTACGAGGAGACGATCCGGCCGATCCATCTCGACGATGGCCGCACGGTCCCGGCGCTGGTCTATCTCGCCGACCGCGCACACCGCCAGTTCGCGGGCAAGCTGCCGCTCAAAAAAGCCGTGGCGCTGGTCCGGAATGGACGCGGCGCCACGGGCAGCAGTCTCGATTATGTTCAGAACACCGTGGCCCATCTCACCGAGATGGGCCTCAGGGATCGCCAGCTCGAAGAGCTGGCTCGCCTCGCTATGCGCGGAGCGCGCCGCCGCTGAGCACGGCGCGGGTGACGAACGTCAGCTCGTCGCGCGCCTGATCGACCGACAGGCCGAGCCGCTCGCGCAGCACGACCCAGCTTTCGGGCGCCAGCGTCATGGCGAGCGCGTTCAAGGTGCGCTCGCGCGCGTCGGCGGGCAGCGCCGCCAATTCATGCTCGAACCAGCTGGCGAGCTGGGTGCGGTTGGCGGTGTACATCTGCACGATCATGTCGGATGCCTCGTTCGAGCGCCGTTGCAGCGTCTCGACGAAAGTCCACATCGGCAGCAGGCGCTCGCCGCGCTCGGAGCACTGGTTGATGATCATGGCGATGCGCTCGTCGAGCGGCCACGACATGTTGAAGTCGACCTCGCCCAGAGCGGCCGCCAGCACGCGGCCGAGCACGGCGACATAGAGCTCGGCGGTGTCGGCGAAATGCTGAAACACGGTGCGCGCCGAGACGCCGGCCATCTTGGCGATATCGCGGACGATGGGCGCCACTTCGCCGGCGAGTGCAAGTGCGAGGGCGGAGCCGACGATGGCTTCGCGCGTTCGGGCGACGCGATCGCCACGGGCGGGAGTTTGTAACTGCTGCGACGAGTGGGCGAAGGTTTCGACATCCATTACACGGACTCCGGTTCCAGACCGAGACGATGGGGCGGTTCGCGACACGCAATCGAACATCAGACATAAAGTGGTCCGGCCCGTTGCGGTGGCCGGATAGTAATGCATCTGCAACGGATGTGCGACGATGCGCTATAAGATCACGCGCATCTGTAAGAAACACGTAAGCTACGGTAATCTAATGACAAATAGGACCTTCGCCGCTTCCTCGCTCGCCGCACAAGCAATGGGTTGGATCGATCCGGTCACAAAGGCCGTGGTGCCGCCGATCCATATGGCCAGCACCTATCAGCGCGACGAGGACAACGGCTACAGCTCCGGCCGGATCTATGCGCGCTCGGACAATCCGACATTCGACCAGGCCGAGGCGACCCTGGCCGCCCTCGAAGGTGGCGCCAAGGCGCTGGTCTTCTCCTCGGGCATGAGTGCGGCGACGGCCTGCTTCCTGGCGCTGGCGCCGGGTGATCACGTCGTGGCGCCCAAGGTGATGTACTGGTCGCTGCGCAACTGGCTGGCGGGCTTCGCACAGCACTGGGGGCTGAAGGTCGATTTCGTCGATGCCGATCGCACCGACGCCATCGCCGCCGCGGTGAAGCCAGGCAGCACCAAGCTGGTGTGGATCGAGACGCCGGCCAATCCGACCTGGTGCGTCACCGACATCGCCGCGGCTGCCGACATCGCCCATCGCGCCGGCGCGCTGCTCGGCGTCGATTCGACGGTGGGCACGCCAGTGCTGACGCGGCCGATCGAGCTCGGCGCCGACATCGTCATGCATTCGGCGACCAAATATCTCAACGGGCACTCCGACATCATCGCCGGCGCCCTGGTCGGCGCGCGCGACGACGAGCATTGGCAGAAGCTCAGGACCATCCGCGCGCAGCTCGGCACCATCCTCGGCCAGACCGAGGCGTGGCTGCTGCTGCGCGGCATGCGCACGCTGTTCCCGCGCGTCGCCTGGGCGTGCCGCTCGGCCCAGACCCTGGCCGAGCGTCTGTCGTCCCATCCAATGGTTGCCGAGGTGCTCTATCCCGGCCTGCCCTCCTTCGCCGGACATGCCGCGGCGAAGAAGCAGATGACGGGCGGCTTCGGCGGCATGCTGTCGGTGCGCGTCAATGGCGGCGAGCGCGCCGCCATCGCCTCGGCAGCGCGCGTGGAACTGTGGAAGCGCGCGACGTCGCTGGGCGGCGTGGAGAGCCTCATCGAGCATCGCGCCAGCGTCGAAGGACCGGGCACGCCCTGCCCGCCTGACCTGTTGCGCCTGTCGGTCGGTGTCGAGGAGACGAGCGACCTGTTCGACGACCTCGATCAGGCGCTGCGGCGCGGACATAACGCGTAATGTTGTCCTGAGCGTAGCGAAGGCCTGCCCTGAGCATAGCCGAAGGGACCTCATCGCCGCTTGCAATCGGCATGAGATCCTTCGCTGCGCTCAGGATGACAACGAGAAGCCTTCCTTCAGCGGATCATCGTCGTCGAAGCGAAAGCGGGCCTCGCCGGTCTGATGGGCGCGGCCGCCGACTTCGACGATCACCGACTTGCGGCCGCCGACCGCCGGCGCCTCGCGCACGGCACGGCCGCTGAAGACGGCACCAGTACAGCTCTCGAACAGGCGTTCATCGCCGAGCTTCGCCTCACGGCGCACCAACTGCAGGGCCATGCGGGCAGTGACGCCGCTGCCGGTCGGGCTGCGATCGATCTGCCGGCCGGCGAAGATGCAGACGTTGCGACTTGGCCTGCCGTCGGCGCCGTTGCCGCCGTCGGTCAGGATCGTGCCGTAGAGGAAGGCGAGGTCGGGTTCGTCGGGATGCGCGATCGGCACGGCCTTGGCCGCCGCCTCGGCGATCTCCTCGCCGGCATCGACAATGGCGCGCATCGGCGACGAACGAAGATCGAGGCCGATCGAATCGGCAGAGAGGAAAGCATAGAACGCACCGCCATAAGCGATGTCGACCGTCACCGGTCCCCAGGTCCGCGTCGGTGCGATGCGATCGAGCGCATAGGCAAAAGCCGGCACGCTCTCGAACTGCACCGTGCCGTCAGCCGCGACCCGTGCCGTCACCAGGCCGCACGGGCATTGCAGCCGCACGATGGTCTCGGGCTCGCGCCGCGCCACGCGGCCACTGTCGACGGCCCAGCGCGCCAGCGCGATAGTGGCGTGGCCGCACATCGTCGAGTAGCCCTCGTTGTGCATGAAAAGGACGGCGAGATCGGCCTCGGGATGGTCGGGCTCGACCAGCAGCGCACCGTACATGCCGTCATGGCCGCGCGGCTCCAGCATCAGGCCGCGCCGCAGATGGTCGAAGCGTTCGCGCGCCTCGCGCCGCTTATCGAGCAACGTCTTGCCCGAAAGGCGCGGCCAGCCATCGACGACGATGCGCGTGGGCTCGCCGCCCGTGTGCATCTCCACGGTGGACAGGATCACCCGAACACCTGCGGCAAGCCGGCGCCGATGCGCTCGTTCATCATCTCAATCGAGCCGTCGGTGTAGGCGGCGATCTTGGCGCAGGCGAGATGGCGGCTGAGGGGATACTCGGCGCGCAGGCCGTTGGCGCCCATCGCCTGGATGCAGTCGGCGATGCGTTTCAAGGCCATCTCGGTCGCGAACTTCTTGGCATAGGCGGCCGGCAGCACAGCGTCGCCGCCTTCGTCGATCAGGCGCGCTGCACGATAGGTCAGCAGCCGTGCTGCCTCGAGATCGGTCGCGGCATCGACAAGCCTCCAACGCACGCCCTGGTGATCGAGCACCGGCTGGCCGAAGGTCTTGCGCTCTCGCGTGTAGCGCACCGCGGTCTCGAGGCCAGCCTGCAGCATGCCGCAGCACATGGCGGCGACGTAGGCGCGGGCGCCGTTGATGCCGGCGAGCGCCGCCTTGAAGGCCTGGCCCGGCGGATGCAGCACGGCCTCGTCCGGTGCGAGATAGTCGACCAGCCGGAAGCCGCCCACGCCGATGGCATGGCCGCCGTGCAGTTCGAACGGCTTGTCGCGCTGGAAGCCCGGGCGGTCGGCTTCGATCGCAAAGCAGGCGATGCCGCGATAGCCCTGCGCCTTGTCGGTCTGGGCATAGGCGACCGAGAGGCCGGCCACGGCCGCATTGGTGATCCAGGCCTTGGCGCCGTTCAGCTTCCAGCCACCCTCGACCTTCACGGCGGACATCTCCAGCCCGCCGAAGTCGCTGCCGACCCCGGGCTCGCTCAAGCCGGCGCAGCCTATGACCTCGCCCGCGATCATGCGCGGCAGAAGGCGTGCCACATGCGCCGGCTGCCCGTCGCGGGCGAACCGCGCCACCGCATTGTGATGGTTGATCATCGCGAAGGCGAAAGCGAAGTCGTGCCTGGAAATCTCCTCGAAGGCGCGCAGCTTGCAGGAGAAGGAGAGCCCCTGCCCGCCATGCTTCTTGGCAAGCTCGATGGTGTGCAGGCCGGCCTTGCACCCTTCCCGGATGGTCTCCAGCGGATAGTGGCGCTCCCATTCCCATCGTGCCGCATTGGGTGCGACGTGCCGCTCGGCAAACTCGCGGGCGCGCTCCACCACGGCGCGCTCTTCGGCTGTCAGGACTTCATCGAGCATCAGACTTCACCAATCCAAGTTTGCCGACTGACATTTTGTGCAGGTCGAGATCTCATCGCCTATCACCCCACCACATCTGTGGCATATTCCTTGGTCACGACTGATATGGAACGACAACGCTTTGGCCTCTCTTAGGTCGAGGTCGCACTTGGCCCGGATCAGCGGAACCGCGACTAGTCGATCCCGCCGACAAGCTTCACCGATCAGTCTCTTTTGATCCGCCGCCAACGACGAGGGCCAAACGACATTCTCATGGGAATTCGGGCAAAAGACATGCGGGCGTCCGCCGGGATCGATCTGTATCATCCGTTCCCCGACAATGAAGGGGCTACGTCGATACCACGATAGAGGCTGCTATGGACCGCACTCCTGCTCCCATTTCGCTGGCCACCGCGCGCGGCCTTCCCTGGAAGCCCGGCCGCTCGGCCGAGGCCTTCATCGACGGCGACCTCGAAATCCGGTTCACGCCGCGGCCAACCAACGGGCCGCAGAAACCGCACCAGCGCGACGAGGTCTACATCGTCGCCGCCGGCTCCGGCTTCTATCGTGTCGACGGCAAGCGCACGGCGGTCGGAACGGGCGACATGTGCTTTGCCGCCGCCCATGCCGAGCACGGCTTCGAGGATTTCACCGAGGATTTCGCGATCTGGATCATCTTTTACGGCCCAGTGAAATGAACCTTCCCTATTGGGCCGAGATGACAAGCCGCCTTTCCTGGTCGTGACTTCTCTCTTCTCGGCGTGGCTGCTCGTCCATAGGCTTGAATGGTTGAACCGTAGTTGGGAAAGAGTCGGTCTGCGGATGTCGTCGACCGGCACGCGTCTGATGGCATGTGGGTTTCTGATCGCGGCGGCCTATTGGGCCGTGGAAATGGTGCGTTCAGTGACTTTCCGAACCCCGTGAACCGTTGGACCTTTTTCGATCGCGCGCTAGAATGCCGACGACGCGGGTGTAGCTCAGGGGTAGAGCGTCGGCTTCCCAAGCCGTAGGTCGTGGGTTCAAATCCCATCGCCCGCTCCAATTTTCTGTCGGGCAGGAAGCAGACATGGATTCGGCGGTCTCGGCACCGGTCGCAAACGGCGACTTCGCGGCCGACGCCGCGCACTTCTCTGCGTATTGGCTCGACGCCAGGGACCGGCTGGCCCGCCTGGGGCCCAAGCCCAAACGCGATCCTGTCGCCTTCGACACCGCCGAGGCGCTGAAGCAGGCCGCGCGCGAGGCGCGCTTCGCGTTCCTGCGCCGCCATGCCGGCGCGCTCTACGACCGGCTGACCGCCAACCGGTCGAAGTTCGTGCGCATCGAGCGGCTGGCCTATGACGCCGCCGAAGTGGTGCCGGGCCTGGTGCCCAGCCGCGCCGAGGTCACGGCCGAGGCCGAGCTCAGGCAGGCCGACAAGGACGGCCGCGAAATCGACCAGGGCATCCTGTTCAACCAGTTCCTGGCCGATCCGGTGTGCGGGATGCATCTCTGCCACGCCATGCTACTGCCGCGCGAGGAATCGACCGAGGCGCTGGCCAAGTTCCTGCGCGACGGCACGCTCGATCTCGGCTTCGCCAAGGTCGAGCGCCAGGGCAAGGCGGCCGTGCTGTTGCTGGCCAACAAGCGGTTCCTGAACTCCGAGGACAATTCCACCCAGCCCGCCACCGAGATCGCGGCCGATGTCTGCATCCTCGATCCGCAGAGCCAGGTCGCCGTGCTGCGCGGCGAAGTGGTGCCCGAGGGCAAGTATGCCGGCCGGCGCATCTTCAACGCCGGCATCAACCTCACGCACCTCTACTACGGCAAGATCCCGTTCCTGTGGTTCCTGGTCCGCGACCTGGGCTTCGTGAACAAGATGATGCGCGGCCTCGCCAGGCCCGACGTGCCGCCCGACGAGGTGGCGGGCGATTCGATCGAAAAGCTCTGGATTTCGGCCGTAGAGACCTTCGCCATCGGCGGCGGCTGCCAGATCCTTTTGGCGACCGACTTCAACATCGCCGGCCGCGACGCCTACATGACCCTGCCGGCGCGCAAGGAAGGCATCATCCCGGCGATGGCCAATCTGCGCATGGCCCGCTTCGTCGGCGACCGCATCACGCGCCAGGCGATCATGTACGAGCGCCGCATCGACTGCGATTCCGACGTCGGCCGCATGATCTGCGACGAGGTCATCGACCCTGCCGAGATGGACGCCACCATCGAGCGCGTGATCGACCGCCTGACCGGCTCGGGCGCCGTCGGCGCGATCGGCAATCGCCGCGCGCTGCGCCTGTCGGCCGAGCCGCTTGATACTTTCCGGAAATACGCCGCGCTCTATGCCCGCGAGCAGGCGCTGTGCCACTTCAGTCCGGCACTGATCTCCAACCTCGAGCTCTTCTGGAACGCACAGAACCGGAAGGCTTGAGGGCTTCCCCAATACCCGCTGTGTTGATCAATGCCATCAGCACAGGACGAGTATTGCTCTCGGCGTGGAACAAGGGCACAACGCCCGTCCCTCCCAACGTTGAGACGATCGCGAGATGCGTAAGCGTAAATGGCACAAGGCCCTTCTCTATCTCGGGCCCTCCAGGATCCATGGCATTGGCTGCTTTTCCGATACCAGGATCGAGAAGGGCGCCTTCGTTCGCGTCTGGTCGCCTGAGGATAGTCGGTGGGTGCCGCTCGAGAAGGCGCATGCCTCGCCGCATAAAAAGCTCTTCCAGCGCTTCGGCATTCGCACGACCGGCGGCTACTGGGCGCCGATCGACTTCCTGCGCATCTCGGTCGGCTGGTACATGAACCATTCCGAGACGCCGAACCTGCAGTCCGACGACGGCGACGTGACCTACTACGCGCTGAAGGACATCGAGCCCGGGGAAGAGGTGACGATCGACTACCGGCGCATGGACGACGTGCACGACAATCTTGCGCGCGACGAGGTCCTGCCCGGCCGACAGCGGCCGCGGGCACCCAAGCCCGCGCTCAAGCGCCGGCCATCAGGTCGGCCAGCGCCGGATCGGCCGCAAGCTCGGCAGCCGAGCCGCGCCGCACGACCCGCCCCCGGCTGAGCACGACGCCGCGCCCGGCAACGCCGAGCGCCAATGCCGCACGCTGCTCGGCCAGCAGGATCGCCGTGCCGTCGCCAGTCATGGCGCCTAGCCGGCGCAGGAGGTCGGCCACGACCACCGGCGCCAGGCCAAGCGTCGGCTCGTCGAGCAGCAGCAGGCGCGGCCGGTCCATCAGGGCGCGCGCCAAGGCCAGCATCTGCTGCTGGCCGCCCGACAGCAGCCAGGCCCGCGCATTCGGCCTTTCGCCGAGCATGGGGAAGAGCGCCAGCATCTCGTCGACCCGCTGTCGTCGTTGCCCGGTCGGCAGTGATGATGACGCTTCAAGGTTCTCCCGCACCGTGAGGCCGGCGAAGACGCGCCGCCCCTCGGGCACGTAGCCGACGCCCGACTGGACGCGCTGCTCGACGGTGAGCGTGCTCGCGTCGCTACCGAACAGCACGACGCGACCTGAATGAAAGCCGAGGACGGTCTCCAGCAGCGTGGTCTTGCCGGCGCCGTTGCCGCCCAGCAGGGCCACGATCTCGCCGGCCTCGACCGACACCTCGCCGATCTCGAGCAGGGCGCTCATGCGGCGGTTCCGTCGAGACCGAGGAAGCTCGCGCGCACCCGCGGATCGGCCCGCACCTCGGCGGGACTGCCGCTGGCAATGACGCGGCCGCGGTCGAGGCAGACCAGGCGATCGCAGGTGCGCGACAGGAGCTCGATGTCGTGATCGACGATCAGTACGCCGCGCCCCGACTCGCGCAGCTTCGCGAGGAAGGCCTCCAGCGCCCGGCGCTCGGCGTCGCCGATGCCGGCCGCCGGCTCGTCGAGCAGCAGGAAAGCCGCCCCCGTCGCCACCGCTCGCGCGAGGTCGGCGGCCTTGGTGTCGCCGGCGAGCACCAGCGCCTGGAAGCTGCGGCCAATGCCGGCGCGAGCCACCGCATGCGCCGGCAGGTGTTCGATGCGCCGGTCGTCTAGCGTGATGGCGCCCTCGTCGGCGCGGTCGAGGCCGTTGATGACGTTGAGCAGCGTGGTCTTGCCCGAGCCGTTCGGCCCGATCAGCCCGACGATCTCGCCGCGATCGACCAGCAGCGACACGTTGGCCAGCGCCTGCACGCCACCGAAGCGTTTGGAGACGCCGTCGATCGTGAGGTGCTGCGCGCCGGGTACCGGCAGCACTGATTCCGGCAGACCCGGCGCGACGGGCGGCGCGCGCCGTGCGCCGCGCAGGCGGTCCAAAAGTCCGGCGAGGCCCTCGGGCGCCCACAGCACGACAGCGAGCGTGGCGACGGCATAGGCCAGCAGCCATGCGCCCTGCAGGTCGCGCAACAGCTCGGGCAGGCCGACGGCCAGCGCCGCGCCGATGACCGCGCCCATCGGATGGCGCGCACCGCCCAGCACCACCAGGGTCAGGCAGAGCACCATGATCGAAAAGCCGGTGGCTTCCGGCGAGACGACGCCGCTCAGGGCGGCCGAGCAGGCGCCGGCCAGGCCGGCCAGCGCGCCGCCCGCGACGAACGCCACGAACCGCCAGCTCGCGCCATCGATGCCGAGCGTGGCGGCAAGCAACGGCGCCTCACGCAACAGCTGCGCCTTCTTGCCCAGCATGCCCTCGAACAGCCAAGCGTAGACCAGCACACCCGCGATCAGGCAGGTCCACACGATCGCCAGCAGGACGGGTCCGCGCGGCAACGCCGTCGCGAAGCCGGCAAGCCCGTTGGCGCCGCCCGTCAGGTTCTCGGCGTGCACCGCCAGAAGGTTGACCAACGAGGCGAGTGCCAGGGTGGCGAGTGCGAAGTAGTGCGATTGCAGGCGCAGCAGAGGTCCCGCCACCAGCGCCGCCGGGATCGCCGCGGCCAGGATCGCCACGGGCAGCGCGAACTGCCCGATGACGGGGGCCGTCAGCGCCGCCGCGTAGGCCCCCAGGCCGAACAAGGCGCCCTGAGCGAGGTTGAGGGCGCCGAGCTGGCCGAACACGAGCTGGTAGCCCAGGCCAATCAGCCCATAGATGCCGGCCAGGATCACCATGCGCTGGCCGAACGGCGGCAGGACGGCGAGCGCCACGAGCGGCGGCAGCATCAGGATGACAAGCCAGAACGGCGCGAGACGCATCGTCAGGCGCGCCGGCCGACGGGCTCGCCGAACAGGCCCTGCGGGCGCAGCGCCAGCACCGCGAGCACCGCGATATAAAGTGCAGCGGACGCCCAGACGTCGCCGAACCCGGCGGCGACGAAAGTCTCGAAGACCCCGATGCCCAGCGCCCCCAGCAGCGCGCCGGGCACGCTGCCCCAGCCACCCAGCGCCACGGCGATGTAGGCCTTCAGCATGTGGCCGGCGCCCTGCGTCGGCGTGACCAGGAACTGGTGCCCCAGTAGGAAGCCCGCGATGCCCGCCAGCGCACCGGAGAGCGCCAGCGACAGCACGACATAGCGGCCGACCGGAATGCCGACGGCGCGCGCCATGTAGCGGTCGGCGGCGACGGCACGCATGCGCCGGCCGGTCTGGGTACGCTCGAGCAGGAACCACACGGCGGCAACCAGCACGGCGCCCAGCACGACGATGGCGAGCGGCTGGCGGCCGAGCACGAAGCCCGCGACGTAGAGCGAGCCGCCGCCCAGCAGCGCGGGCGCCGTGCGCGGCGCGCCGGCCATGGCGATGGTCAGGCTCTGCTCGATGATGGCGGCGAGCGCGATGGTGGCGACGAAGGTCGCCTCAGGCGGTCGCGCCGCCAATGGCAGGATGGCGATACGTGCGGCGACGATGCCGACGACGCCAATCGCCACCGCCACCAGCGGCAGCAGCAGGACGGCCGGCAGTCCGGTCGACAGGCCGACGAACGCAGCGACAGCACCGCCCAGCACGACGAGATCGCCATGCGCGAAGTTCACGGCGCCGGCTGCGTTCAGAGCCAACACGAAGCCCAGCGCCACCAGCGCATAGGCCATGCCCAGCGCCAGTGCGTTGAGCAGAAGTTGGACGGTGATCAGTGCTCGGTCGTCAGTGTTCTCGGGGGGCGTGCTTGCCGAGGATGCGCTGCAGGGTGCGCCGATGCATGTTGAGCCGGCGCGCCGTCTCCGAGACGTTGCGGTCGCACTGCTCGAACACGCGCTGGATATGCTCCCAGCGCACGCGATCGGCCGACATCGGATTGCTGGGCGGCGGCGGCAGCTTGCGGCCGTGCGCGGTCAGCGCCTGCTCGATGGCGTCGGCGTCAGCGGGCTTGGCGAGATAGTCGACGGCGCCTTCCTTCACCGCGGCGACGGCGGTGGCGATGTTGCCGTAGCCGGTCAGCACGACGATGCGGATATCGGGCCGCGCCTGGCGCAACGGACCCACCAGCTCCAGCCCGTTGCCGTCGCCCAGCCTGAGGTCGAGCACGGCGAAGGCCGGCGGCCGCGCGGTCTGCGCCAGGGCCTCGGCGACCGAGCCGACAGCCGTCACGATGAAGCCGCGCAGCTCCAGCGCCCGCGCAATGCGGTTGCGGAACGCGGCATCGTCATCGGCGATCAACAGCGTACGATCCTTGTTGGCCGTCGCGCCGGCTATGGCGGGCGACACGGGGCGGTTGGCGCCTGTGTCCTGGCTCATGGCTGCTCCTTCGACATCGGCCGCTATGTAGCCTTGAAGACCGGGTTTGGCCAGCGCACGGAAACCAGCGCGCCGCCGGTCGTTCCCCGGCGGTTACCGAAAGTCACGGTGGCCCCGGTTCGTTCCAATAGGGTCTTGGCGATGAACACACCCAATCCCATGTGGCCTTCCTCGCCCTGGCGCGTCGAGATGAAGGGCGTACCGAGCTCGTCGAGCAACGCCTGCGAGAAACCGGGCCCGTCGTCGGAGACCTCGACCTCCGACCAGGCCGCCGTCCAGCGTGTCCTGATCTCGACCTCGTGGCGGGCAAAGGAGACGGCGTTCTGCACGATGTTGCCAATGCCCTGCGTGATCTCCGGGCTGCGCACCTGGATCGGCGCCGTCGTCGGCACGCCCTCGCCGACCGGCCCGGACTTGAAG
>Ga0075369_10000296_pt1 | contig 14812 bp, 14 predicted proteins | sample EndMethybrTD3034_FD_71400 | JGI IMG/M metagenome (GOLD analysis project Ga0075369, IMG submission 71400) | Populus endosphere microbial communities from Tennessee, USA - Endosphere MetaG P. TD hybrid TD303-4 | ecosystem: Host-associated > Plants > Roots > Endosphere | place: USA: Tennessee...
ACAACTAACCGTGCGGGCGGTCAAGCATACTCACAAACACCTGAGTTAGCGCTTGCATCGTTACTTCTAACATCATTTTTGAAAGACCAGTTCTACCGTTCTGGCAAACAATCACAACAAGAACTCATTAACTTAGTAGCTCAGGTTGATCCTGAATTCGCAGCTAAGGCCGCTATCTATGCACGCAACGAGTTCGGTATGCGCTCCGTATCTCACGTTGTAGCGGGCGAACTTAAAGATCGGGTAAAGGGTCAAAAGTGGGCCAAAAGCTTCTATAACAAGGTCGTACGTCGCCCAGATGACGCCCTAGAGATTCTTTCATATGTCAACTGTAAGCCATCCCATGCTATGAGCAAGGGCTTGCGCGCTGCACTTGAAGTATTTGACGCTTACCAAATCGGTAAATATAAGGCCGAGAGTAAAACCCTAAAGCTCATTGACGCCGTAAACATCGTTCACGCTCACAGTGAGCCTATTGAACAGCTTGCTAAGGGTACACTGAAGACTCCCGAAACGTTTGAAACAAAACTTTCTGCAGCTGGTAAGAGTGAAAACAAGCAAGAAGCAAAGGCAGACGCCTGGAAGGAATTGTTGGAGAACCGTAAGATCGGATATCTAGCACTAGTACGCAACCTGCGTAACATTATTGAACAAGCTCCTGAACTAATTCCTACAGCTTGCGATCTGCTTACTGACGAAAAGCTTGTTGCCAAATCAAAAATCTTTCCATTCCAGCTTGGACAGGCCTACGTTGAGGTCAAAAATCTCGATCGTAAAATCGCTCGGGCAGTGAGTCGCGCAGTTGATATTTCATGTAAGAACGTTCCACGCTTCGACGGGCGCACACTCGTTGTAGTTGATGAGTCTGGCTCGATGCGCGGCCAACCTGAAAACGTTGCCTCCATCTTCGCAGCCGTGATGGCTAAAGCAATGGATGCTGACATCATGACCTTTGATACAAGGGCTCGCTGGCGCTCATACAACCCCGATGATAGTACTCTGACGATTGCCGAAGACCTTACCTTCAACGGTTACGGTACAGCTCTGGGTGTAGTATTCCCGGCAATTAATACCAAGAAGTATGACCGAATCTTTGTCATGTCGGACATGCAGTCTTGGGCAGACAACAACTGGGGACAAGGTACGATTCGTACCGGATTCAATGCCTACCGCAGTAATGTGAACCCTGAAGTTAAATTGTACTCATTCGACCTACAAGGTTATGGTGATATGCAGTTCCCAGAGCAAAACGTCTTCTGTCTTGCAGGATGGTCCGACAAGGTGTTTAACGTGATCGAACAGCTCGAAAGCGGTAAATCACTTGTTAAGCAGATTAATGAGGTTGAATTGTAATGCCTACCATTACACTTACCGACAAAGAATTAGATATTGTAGTGACAGCCCTCGATAAACTTCCAAGTGCCGATCTGGGCGCCGACCTTATGATTGATCTTATGGGCGCAATTCTATCAAAGAAACCTGAAGATATGACCGCGGCTGAGAGAGCTAAGAAAAAAGATGACGATCTTAAGCGCCAACAGGAAAAATCTGACTCAAAACAAAAACGTGCTGAGCTTCAAAAGAAAGCAGAACTCGTTAAAGCCAAGATCATAGTCCAGCGAGAAGCTACTCAAAGTAACGTTCCTTTCTAATGACTGATACCTTTGGACGAACAATACCAACAAATTCATTTGTAGTTTTCCCGCTTAGTCATCCTGACCGCGGTATTAGGGTCGGTTTGGTTATATCTGACCGACCCGAAGACTCAAAGGCGCGCGTGCTTGCAATCACACCAAGTGGCGAAATTGGCGCCCGCAAGGTGCCTCGCAGAGTGTTCATCACTCCTAGCACGACTATGGTTGTTCCAGAAGACTTACTTCCTACAACCACCACAAAAGCTCTCTGGGGCGCCTTAGCGAAAGAAAACGAGCAAATGTATATGGAGAAACAAATACAAGATGAAATTGGGCAATATTGAAATACCCACCGAAGATATCGGTGATTTAGTCCAACTCGAGGGTGTTTTATACGGTGACGGAAAGAAAACATATGCACTGCTCTTACCATTCGAGACGGGCGCACCTAGCCTCACTGTTTGCCGACCAACAGACGAGCAGTGGCATGAATTCCTCAAACAGACAGATAATCCTATCACTCCAGTTGGAAAAGCTTTTGTTAAAAAAGCCTCGAGACAAATTGACGAATCAGTCAAATGGAAGGTCTACAAACGCGACCACTATACGTGCCGCTATTGCGGCGCGAGCGGCGTCCCGATGACTGTAGATCACTATATCGCTCAAAAGTTTGGTGGCCTAACTACATATGAAAACCTTCTTACGTCCTGCCGTCCTTGTAATAAGAAGAAGGGCCATATGACGATCCCAGAATGGGAGAAATATTGTAAAGCTAACGGGTTGAAGAGTTTTTAAAGTGTACGCTCCTATTAGACTTGCCCTCAGGGGGCTTTTAACAATAATGCTTATACCGCTTTTGCCCTTTATAGTTATTGGCCTCTTCTACGAAATAGTGGAGGCATCATGAAAGAAATAGTACTTTGTGACCTTCAGTGTGGTAACGCACAAATGACTTGTTGGTTAGATAAACACCCAAAGCTACGCGTCGATGCCATTATTTCACTTGCCGACTATACACCTGAGAGAAAGTGGACTGTCAAAAAAATCTACGAATCAGCCCAGCCTCATTTCTGGCAAGACTTTGACAAAAACCGTAACTGGGATAACAACAACTACGACAAGCACGAAGGCCTTAAACTATGAGCACCTATAAAAAAGCTACTCGCCATCCACAATCTGGTAAATACGAGGTTGCTATATGGCACGATGACTACTTTGGACCAGGCGTATACGGTGTAGAGTTTCCATCTGATAAAAAGATCTATCCCACCGATATGGTAGAAAAAAAGCAGATCGAGACGCTTTGGGCTGAAGACGTTATTAAGGCGTTCAAAGAATACCATATTAACGGCACTGATGATCCAGAGGTAGTTGAATTCTTAAACCTTATTGAAGACGAATATAAAGCTCGCTGGGAACGTGATCCCGTAGGCGGCGAAGGTGCTGTTGATTGGGCTTCACGTATGTTTGGCAGACCCATGAAGAAAGTAGAAGATGAAAAAACCGATTAGCATTATTGTTGTCCGTATCGACGACGAAAAGTATACTGCAACTATGAGGTTTAAAGACCCGATGCTAGATAAGATGTATAGCGCTACTAGCCGCGACTCTCTTTATATGGCAATCGAGAAATACCTCAGCAAATAGGTTGAGAGACCTGTGTATGAAAAAAGCACCCCGTAGGGTGCTTTTTAAATTACGTGCCAGTTTGTCCCATCACTATAGAGCATGATGGTCCCGTAGTTCGTACTAATAACTTTGGTTGCTGCGCCGTCAATTGTTTGACCGGCGGTTGTAGCAATCGTGATATTGTATGTTCCTGCCAGTCCAACTTCGTCCTTGATGATATAGACTTGTCCAGCATCTAGTGTCGTGGCGTCTTTTAAGGTCACTGTGCGGCCTGCTGTAAGGCTGGTGTATGCAATGACGTAATCGACTGAAAGGGCCGTGTAAGCGGCGTCTGCGACGGCCGTACGCTGTATTACCTGGCCACCCATAATGCCAATGACTGCACGGGTGTTGCTAGGTTGTCCTGCGATCCAGAACGGAGCGCTTTTACCGGCTGATGCAAGTACACTGTTGCGGAATGGACGAAACGCTAGGATTGAGCTATTTGAAGCATCCTGACGCGTTGCCGTAATGGCTCCAATATAGTTCGTTAGAGCGCCTGCACTGAATAACAAAGTGGCCGCGGCGCTTGCTGATGCACTAGTGCTTTCAATGTTTAATGCTGATCCATCAGAGTTTCTAACATGGAACTTTCCCGCACCCTTCATGCTGAACTGCGCATCAACATCAGTGTCGCCGCCGTCAGAGCCGCTACCACCTCCAAATTGGAAGGTGATTAGGTTTCCCGACATAACATTGTCGGTGATACTCATCGTGTTGCTGTTGTTCCGCCAGTTTGGGCTAAAGTCGTTGTTTCGTACATATGTACCGCCCGTACCTGGAACGGCTACTGGCCAGTTTCCTAACGGCGTGCTGCGGTTTTCAATAAGAACATTGCCCTTGATGCGTACATTGCTGTAGCTTCCTACTGCAATTGGGCAAATTCCATTGTTAGATGTAGCGTCACCAGCAGCAATAACAGTTGTTCCATTTGCTTTGTATTGAGTACCTGGGTTAATAATGAGGTTTCCCTCGATAACCGAGTTGTCCAGTTCTTTAAATGCAATACCATTGCGAGCAGGCGAAACGATAACGTTGTCAGAGATTACTAGTCCAGTAGCATGGATACCGCCACTTGCGCCGGCAATCGTGATACCGTCAGTTCCCGAGTCGCTTGGCGCATCCCAAGGACCACGGTTGTAGCCCTGGTATAGATAGTTGCCGCTAATAACACCTTTGCTTGGCCCAAAGTCTAGGTTGATACATGAGCGGCCAGTATTCTTAACGACATTGCCGGTACATGTAAATTCAGTAGGACCGATATCAGAGTTGTAACCAGATAACCAGATACCGAATAGCGCAGCGTTTTCTACTGTATTGCCTACACAGGTAAGCTTTTGGTTGCCACGGCTTAGTGAGAAGCCGTTGTCTGAGCTTCCCTTAGAGTGGTTATTAGCACAAATAACCTCTTCGTTGTATACGAATCCGACGTCCTTGCAGTTGATGAAGTCGCTTTCCACAACACGACATACACCCGTAACACCAAAGATCGTAATCGGTAGGCTAGCCATATTCTCAACAGTGATGTTTTCAATGTTGATGTTTTGGATAAGTGGACCAGATGTAGGCTGACCGAAATCGTCCTCTGTCTCTGGCGCGAAACTACCGTTAATCTTTAAGAAGTGGAACGGACTTGGGTTGCGCGTACGGTTTGCCTGAGGAATGGTTGGAAATTCTGTAAGATTGCCAACTCCCTTAACGTTGCGGATTGTGAAATCGTGTACTTCGTTAATCTGGTCGCTGCGAAAAATACCAAGAAGTCCGTCAGTAGTTGATGTGAAGATAGATTTTCCACGTATTCCATCAACAGTTACGTAGCTTCTAATCCATACCGATGACTGGCATAGATAGACACCCGCAGGGAACCACAAAACTCCACCACCTGCATCGCTAACCATTTGCATGGCTGCTTGGATGGCGTTCGTATCGTCAGTTATTCCGTTACCGACTACCCCGTAGTCTTTGGCGTTATAAAACTGACCACCCTTTTTGTAATAGCGTTCAATTTTTGGCATTGTTTGTTTTTAAGACAGACCAACCCACAAAGCGTTTGTGTACGCTGTATATGTACCGAGAGTCGATGGTGCAGTCGTAGTTACACCAGTATCGGCGGTTGCCCACAGCGAGTTAGCTGCCGAATTTATTCCGTTTATGCTTGAAGATCCTGTAACTCCGCAGCGGAATGTTGGTCGTGTAGTTGCATTTGACCAAACCGCAACATATATGGTTCCAGGAGCAACAGTTTTTGGGGCGCTTAAAGCCATTGTTTGCATACCGGTTGATCCCCAAGCGGTACTTTGATCTGATGACTGGGCAAGTAAGTTCTTGCTGCTATCGTAGAGCGCAACAAAGTTTTGTCCCGCTGTTGGTGTGCCGATCGCCACGGTGACAAACATATGAATATTCGTAACAGTGATTGTCTTACGTGTACGCAATTTGCATACATATACAGTTCCGCTTGTACCGAGAGCTGTAGAGCCGGTAATTTCTGCGAGCGGGATATTCTGGCATAGCAAACCATAATCCACCGATTCCAACATCGCTGGATTAACCTGTGATGGCCGACGAATATCTATCTTGGCCATTACGTTGTGTAGGTGTAGGTAACACCCTCTCCGCTTACAGTTACGTCAAGATAGATAAGGTTAAGATTGCTTATATCAAGAGAAATGCTTTCACCGGCTAAGAGCGGTGTACCGCGGCGCGTAGCAAGCGCTGCAATTACTGTTGAACCACCGACTACTACCGTTCCGCTATTTGTAGACAGAGCCGTAATAACTACCGCTCTGCACGATGTAGAAGAGGCTAGTGTTTCAGCTGTTGCGGCAGCCGCAACTACTTTTCTACCATCACCAACGGCGCCGGACCCAGAACCAAAGCCGTCAATAGCAAGCTTGTTTACGGCTTCTTGAGTCGTATATTGGTTTAAACCCATTTAATTTTGTTTTCCTATTTTTGTTTTTGCACACGTCTCTCAAACGTGCTTCTGTAACTTATATTATATCATAAAAATAGAAAAACCGCCAGATGTGGCGGTGATAATACTGGCTCACGGACTAGGCTTCGAACCTAGAAATTCTGGCTTCAAAGGCCAGCGACTTTACCAGTTTGTCTATCCGTAAATATTTGGCGGAGGGCAGAGAACTCGAACCTCATACCCGTGGGGCACGATCCGCTTAGCAAGCGGTCCCGGCGGCCTAGCCGGTTTACCCTCCGTATGGTTTCGGTGCTTGGATTCGAACCAAGATAACAACGCTCAGAACGTTGCGTCCTACCGTTAGACGACTCCGAATTATTGGCTCCCTCGGCTGGGCTCGAACCAGCGATTAATCCTTAACAGGGATGTGTTTTACCGCTAAACTACAAGGAAATATTGGCGAGACCAACGAGGATCGAACTCGTATCTTCTCCCTGACAAGGAGGTGCACTAACCATTGTGCTATGATCCCATTTTGGGGTGATTGACCAGACCCGCCCTGGCTTTCTCCGACTTCACAGGTCGGCGTCTCGTCTCTTTCGACTTCAAACACCATACTGGCGGAGAGCTAAGGTGTCGATCCCTAATGGTTTCCCATCCAACTGTTTTCAAGACAGTGTTCGCGGCCGCGCGAAATAACTCTCCATATTGGTCCCCCAGGCGAGATTCGAACTCGCAAAAGCGTAGCTTCTAAGACTACTAGCTGTACCGGTTTGCATGAGCCACCGGGGGTTGTGGTACTCCTGATGTGATTCGAACACATAGACAGGCGATTTTAAGTCTCCCCGCTTTTCCGTTTGCGTACAGGAGCGTGGTACCTCGTGAAAGAGTCGAACTTTCAAACATCACCATTTGAAGATGACGGCTTTGCCAGTTTGCCTAACGAGGCGTATTTTGGAGGTACGTATCAGATTTGAACTGATGTTATAGCGCTTTGCAGGCGCTCGCGTAGCCGCTCCGCCAACGCACCTTATTTTGTGGTGAAGTGGATAGGATTCGAACCTACATGTGCTACGCACGACAGTTTTACAGACTGCTCCCGCAATGACCATATCGGGCTCCACAACATAAATTATTAATTGGTGCCCTCGGTTAGAATTGAACTAACGTCTTTCGGGCTTCAACCGAATGCTTTAGCCATTAAGCTACGAGAGTAAATTGGTCTGAGTTGCAGGATTCGAACCTGCGCAAGGCATATGCTTACCCGGTCCCAGGCCGGGCGTGTTGACCAACTACACTAAACTCAGATATTGGCAGGGACGTAACGAGTCGAACGCTACTTGCTGGTTTTGGAGGCCAGCTTGTTCCCGGAACTCATCCCCATAAAAATAACCACCCGGGAGGGAGTGGTTATTTAGTCTTTGAGGTGGAGTGGAAGAAAGGAGTCTGTCGCGTCCAGAAAGGATAATGTGCAGCGAAACGTCACGAACTATAGAAAAACACTAAATAACCGCTACCGAAAACGGATCATAGAGATTCGACCAGGGTTGGTTACATAATGATTTCATAATTATATTATAACACGCTTATGCTTAAAAAGTCAATAGCAATTATGCTTAAAATGTGGTACGCGCAATCGGATTCGAACCGATGTCTGCCGCGCTGAAAACGCGGTATCCTGAGCCACTAGACGATGCGCGCTCATGGTGAGGTCACTGGGTATCGAACCCAGATTTTTACCTTGAGAGGGTAGTTTCCTGACCTATTAGAAGATGACCCCATATGGTGAGCCCTGATGGATTTGAACCATCGGCGAACTGCTTAAGAGGCAGCCACTCTGACCAGACTGAGTTAAGGGCTCATAATGGTGGAGAGCTAGGGTATCGAACCCTACACACAGTCCTTGCAAAGGACCATCGCCAGCCTTGGAACATGGCTCCCCGTTTGGTACACCCGGAAGTAATCGAAACTTCTATCAGGGCTTAGAACACCCATTACCATCCTTGGACGGGTGTATTAGTGCCTGAATCTATTACTTGACATATGTATCATTAAATATTCTGGTGCGAGAACTCGGAATTGAACCGAGAGTTTCTACTTGGAAGGAAGATATGTTGGCCGTTACATCATACTCGCGTATTGGCTCCGGGTGAAAGAATCGAACTCTCATCAGAGGTTTACAAAACCCCCGCACTAGCCGTTTGTGCTAACCCGGCTGGTAGCCCCTACAGGACTTGAACCTGTAATGGAACGTTCGTAGCGTTCTGGTTTATCCATTAGCCTAAGGAGCTATATTGGTGCCGGATATGGGAAACGAACCCATCTTACGAGGCTTATGAGACCTCTCAGGTCACCAGACCTGCCATCCGGTATATTGGTACTGCCTGTAAGATTCGAACTTACGGCCTGCTGCGTGTAAAACAGCTGCTCTAGCCGCTGAGCTAAGGCAGTATAATGGTCGAGCATATAAGAGTCGAACTTATTTCATGGGTATATAAGACCCAGGTTTTACCGTTAAACTAATGCTCAGCGTGGTTGAGGATAATAGAATCGAACTATTATAACTGTCGTATCAGAACAGGGCACTAACCATTGTGCTAATCCTCATTAAATTGTTGGTGGGCCCCGTGGGATTCGAACCCACGTGCCACAGCTTAAAAGGCTGTTGCTAAACCTGACTCAGCTAGGGGCCCTAAAGGGTCTTAATTGTGAAGTCTGGTTTGCGTTTAGAAGAGATTGTAAAGGTACGAGTAGTGAACATGCCGTCTATACGTTCAATAGAGCCGCCTGCCGCGGTCCCTCGCATGGAATTGTATATAGTGTTCATGTTTTTGCTTTTTTATACCTTTAGTATGTTGAATACCATTATAACATAAGCTTTATGGTCTTGTCAATAGAAAAATGACCCCGGAGGGTCACTTCTATTTTTTAGCGTCTGCGTAACCTTGTACGCCTAGGTATCCTAACGCGACCGCCATTGCCATTTCATATTGTTGCGTGGCAACGAAGGTAACGAATGCCCCAACCGCTATCCACAGCTTGCGGCTGGCTAGCCTTTGTTTTAAATCCATATTATACCTTTCGGATAAGATCAATGATTTGTCCGCCAAGAATTTGGTCAGCGGTTGCCGCTGTTCCTGTTTGGACTTCTTTCGTCACAGTAGTTGTGTACATTGAAGCCATGCGGTTCTTGAATTCCTGCGAATTTATCATGTCGCGAATTGCAAAGTCCAGAGTTTTTCCGGTGTAGTTTTTTACTCCGCCGGCGTCACCCGCACGGCCGAGAATTTGCTGATATAGCACTTCTACATCTGCTTGTGTTAAAGTCACGTTGCTTGTTCCTTGTGTTAAGGGTTTTAGTCTAAGTAGGCCGGCAATGCGGTTGCGATCAACGTATCGTGTGCGAATAGCGTTCCCGCCTATTCCGTCACCACTTCCCGTTGAGCCATTTTGCTCTAGCACCTCTACCTGTGTGTTGGTGTCATTACCAGTTGAGAGAGCGATGTGGCCTTCTCCGCCGTAGTCGCTGCGACCTTTGGTCCTAAAGATAACGATATCACCGGCAACTGGAGATGTGCTTGCAATCTTATCGCAAACGGCCAATACCTGAGCAACTGGACCTGTCCAATAATTAATTGCATTGCCCCAGGCGCCAGTTTTAGGCAGCCCTCGTTCTTCGGCGAGGTATTCGCGTATAAGGTCAACACACTGGTATCCGTATGCACCGTCGGCGTCTACTCTTCTCCCGAGCCAGTTTGCTTTAAATGATGTAAAACTCATAGCCTTTCTTTCTTAGTAAGTTGGACCATCTCCTTAACGGCCTTTTTTGTTTTAGGATCAGCAAGCGCAATACGTTCAAGCGTTCCGTTGCGTGTGCGTACATATGTATTGAGCTCTCTAGTGGCTTTTGTGTTCTCTTCAATAGCCGCCGCGAGCTTGGGAATTGTGTCCAGGAATTTCATAACAATTTTATATAAGGCAACAATTGATACCCCACCAAGGCCAAGCTGTATAAATTGTGCGATATCCATTACAGGTATGAGCACTCCGCCTCGATAGCTACATGGCCTGCGCTACCGTCAATGCCGATCGCGGGCAGGCCGCTCTTGCTGGTTTTGAAGTTAAGGTATTTAACTGCTTGAGACGCCAAAATAGAGTTTTTCTGTGCCGAACCATACTGCTCCAGTGTTGCGTTGGTCGTAGAGAAATAGCCGTATACCGTGAGTTCGTGTTCACTTTCGAAGTTATTTGCGTCACTAACAGTTACGTATATATCCGGAGAGCTTGATCCGTTTGCGCTGTACATAATACCGGCCCAGCGGAGGTTCCACTCGCCCGTGGGGACAGAAAGCTGATGCCCAGCGTTGTACCATGTGCCGCTGGAAGCGCTGGCTTGGGTGATTAAGGTTCGATATAGGGCATTGACTTTCCATTTTGCACGGTTAGCAGGGAAACCATATGGTGCCCGTGCCGTTGAATAGCTAAAGCTGCTTAATGAGCCGTTAGGGATGGTGCAGTCTGTGCCCGTAAAGATTGTTAAGGTTGTGTTTGGTGAAGAGTATGAAACATTAGTGATGATCCCGTACTCCATAGAACTGAAAGGATTAGCAACTTGTGATGCAACTGCCCCGTTGTTGGCAGTAAGCGAGTTCGCATTCGTAGTTAAGTCGTTGAAGTTGTTGTCGCCGCGCCAGAGACCGGCCATCCCTTCGGTACCGGCAGCGTTTTGCGCCATGTAACCTTGAATCTGAGATTGTGAAAGAGCTGAGCCCCATACATGTACCTCAGATATAGAACCGTCAAAGTAATCTGAGGAAGTACCACCAAGTTTACCAATGGCCAAATCGCCAGCCTGAGTAAGCGCTGTTGAGTTTGATGTTGTAATACGACTAGGGATCAAAGCACCGTCGTAGTAGATCAATCCTGTCTTACTAGATACGCTGGTAATGACTCCAGCAATGTGCACCCATCGGTTTAGGGGCATTGCTTGATAAGAAGTTAGAACTGTAGAGGTGTTAGCCGAAGCATAACCAATTGCCACAGAGCCGTTTGTATCTATTCGCAAGAACCAACCATTTTGGAATGGTGAATCAGCACGTGATATAATCGTTTGATTCCCGCCAGTAAAACTATTTAGCTTTACCCAGGCGCTTACAGTAAAGGCTGAGGTAAACGCAAGGTTGCTTGGACTGCTTTTTGTAGCAGATTGCGACGATGCTGCTATGAAAGCCATGCTTTTTGTAGCTGGTGTTGTGCTGCGCGTAATTCTAGTCCGCATGCCCTTTGAATAAACCGACGTTTTATCGGCATTGGCAATAGTCACAGTGAATTCACGTGCGCCATTGTTCGCTCCGAAAGTCAGAGCATCTGAAGAGGGAACCCAACCGGCTGCAACTGATGAGTCAAACGCAGTTACAGGTATGGAGCCGTTCGTAATTTTAGAACCCGGCAGAGACAAAATATTTGTTCCGTCAAGGTTGCCGTTCAGCTGGGCTAAAATCTTTTGAATCGGATCATTATAGTTGATGGCTTTGATTCTATCGCCATCATTGGGTAGGGTTGTCCCAATAACTAATCCCATTTATAAGTCTCTTTGTTTCTGTTGTTTATATATATTATAACATATTTCTATGTTTTTTTCTAACGTTTGATGTATGGCTTACCCTTTTTACTGATGACAACGTTAATCTTTAGATTGTCGATAAGTTCCATTGGATCAATAGGGTTGTCGGTACTGCCGACTGATTTAGGCATATTAGCGCCATGCGATTTAAAGTAGTCAGAGAAGCGACTGTCAATATCGCGGTTGTATTCATCGGCCTTGCGTTGTGCTTCCTTGTACTTACCTTGGTCAACTAGCTTATAAATTTGCTTTGTACGGTAGTCTTTAGTTTGCGAAGCTGGGGTATATGTTTTCCAGAATTCAGTCTCAGCTTTACCGCCAGCTGCTTTACTTACAGATGCGCCCATTTTATTCAGCTCTGGTCGTAGTGAAAAATTATTCATAGCTACGTCTTCGGCATCAGTAGGGATTGACCCTAGAAGGTCGCTGATAGAGTTGTCAACTTTAAGTGGTGACATATTAAGTTTTCCTCCAAGGAATTTTGCCAGCTGGCTTGTTGATCCAAAGGCTTGCTCATTATTCGGTGCGCCTTGCATACTGTCGGGTACAATTGGTTGGTCTTTAAAGAAACTGTAGTTGGAAATATGTTCTATAGGAGCTTTTGCAACCGGTGGCGTGACGTTTGATAGTAATGACGAACCGCTAAAGTGACCATCACTCGCGAACGATATTGGCATCGCATTTGATGCGGCATTTAGCAATGATTCTGCAAGTTGCTTGCCGGCGCTCTTATTCTTGCTCATAAAGTTATCAAGAGTCGCCTCAAAAGTGTTACCAAGGATTTGGTCCACATCACCTTTTGGAATTTTCACGACTTGATTATACTTTCCTGAAGCGTCTTTGCCTGGCCCGAATACGAAGACAAAGTTTTTCTCCTTTTCGTAATCTGGAATATTGTTCCATACGTCAGGATATTGGTGGTTGAGAGCTAACATTGAAGCAATAGGTACGGCACTAGTTGCACCAAATACTGTTAGCGCGCGAGCAGGGTTCTCTTTAAATGCCTGTAGTGACCGACGCACACCTTGTGCGCGAGCGTTCAAGAATGGAACCCACTGGTTCATAACGCGGCCCGCCGTTCCACCCTGCGCAAAGTCAACGGTGACTTCGCGGCCGTGTACTGCGGCTGTCTGTGGCGAAAGTCCTTTTTTTATACCGGCACGATATTCTGCAACACGAGGTGCGTTTTCAATAGCTTCCGATGCTGCTTGCATAAAGTCGCGTGGCGACGTAACAATACGACTAGCTATGCCACGTTTTCCAGTAAGGTCTTTGGCCGCTTTCGCAATCTGCTTACCGGCTTGACCACCTTCACGTGAGAAGTAACCGGCTTGACCACCACCGGCACGAATAAATTCTTGCTTCCATTTACCGTTTGTAAGCGAGTCGAACAGGGCGGTCGAATAATCGCTAAGAGCACGGTGAACAGGAACGTTGCGTGAGTTAATCAGGAACGACTTAAAGTCGCGTGCAGGGTTACGCATGAACACAAACAGCGGGTTGTATGTAGTTACTGCCTGGCGGAAAACATTGTGTAGCTTTCCGACTGTGCGGGTAACCACGTCATATGTTTGCTTATCTGCACCGGTTAGAATGTCGCCAATTTCTTTAGGAACGGACAGGAAGTTTTTCTCGCCATTATTCAGATACGTAATGCGTGTAGCACCCTTTGGAACATCGGCTGACTCGTTTGGCAGACGATGAATAAGGCCGTTGTTTTCGCCTAACTGGTCTGCGATATCGCCAAGTGAGCGCCCAATACGGTTGTTTGCAATATCTTGCATCGTGTTCGTCGTAGCCTTGACGTATGATTCGGCTGCGGGTGCAAGACGGGCTTCATTTGACTGACCCTTAACACCTTTGAGTGCGCTCGCCTCTTTGGTGTTTACTGATCCGCCATTACGTAGGAATCTTCCAGTCTCGTCCTGAAGAACTTCCATCTTAGCGAAATAATCTGGATTTGATCGTAATGCGTTGGCGTGATCTGCGGAAATCATACCTTCTTTTTCGTAGGCGTCAACGAGGGTATCAAATGTATCACGAGTTTTTTGCGCATACTGATCCAATGGACCGAGATCACCGTCATACTTCTGGTTAAGATGGTCAATAGCCTTCTGTGCCCATTGCAATTGCTCTGGAGTACGTTTATCGCTCTGGCTCAGGTACTGACGTGCGTATCCGTAAATATCCCCGTCTTGGCGGACATCCGACGGTACGTGCTTCATCCAATCGGCAGTATCATTCAAGTGTGTAACTGCCTGGCCTTCGACGCCGGAGCGTAACTTGTTAAGTTCATACGGATTTTCGTCGGTATTAAGCTTGCGGCCGAGATGTTTTTCCACAGCCTTCGAAAAGTCGTCAAGAGGCGTGTTAGAATCAACGAGCGCCTTCTTCGTATCGGCATACGTACTTGTAGCCTTTTGGTGCAGGCTTTTATCGCCCATGGACTGAACTTTGCTGTAGACACCATCGTCAGCATGCACGAATGGAATTTTGTTCTTAACTGCGCGAGCAGCATTGCGGACGAGCTTTGAGCCGGCCACACCGGCACCAGCCCCACCAAATGCGGCGCCCATAGCAATATCTGCTAGCGTTTTAGGAGCAGACGCTTTTCCGGTTTCTAGCTGTTCACCACCTGTGTGGATTGCGCCTCCTACCGCCCCAGTTGCAGCGCCTTTGGCAACTCTCTCTGCTAGAGAAGCGCCTTTGGCAACGCGTCCAATCTGAATCGGCGTAACCTCTGCCGTAGCCTGTGCTGCTACACCACCAGATTTTTTAAGGCGATCCTTAAGGCCCTTGTCTTTTGATCCAGCCCAAGAGGTATCATCTAGAATAGCTTGGCGTTGTTTAATGGCCTCCTTGTGCGAAATTTTTCCACTACGCTCCTGGGTATCAATCTTGGCGTTTTTTCGATCAAAGCCACCAGTTAGTGCCTCGAGCGAATCGCCAACCTTTTCAGTTCCTTCAAAA
>Ga0075369_10000297_pt1 | contig 14806 bp, 8 predicted proteins | sample EndMethybrTD3034_FD_71400 | JGI IMG/M metagenome (GOLD analysis project Ga0075369, IMG submission 71400) | Populus endosphere microbial communities from Tennessee, USA - Endosphere MetaG P. TD hybrid TD303-4 | ecosystem: Host-associated > Plants > Roots > Endosphere | place: USA: Tennessee...
ATCGTGACGCAGGACGAGCGCGAGACCGGCATCCGCGCCTGGCTCAACCTGGGCCATACCTTCGGCCACGCCATCGAGGCGGGCCTGGGCTACGGTCAGTGGCTGCACGGCGAAGCGGTGGCTGCGGGTATGGTCACCGCCGCCGAACTCTCGCGCCTGCTCGGCGACCTGAGCGTGGCGGAGGTGGCGCGCGTGCGCCACCTGATCAAGCGCGCCGGCCTGCCCACGGTTTCGCCGGATCTGGGCCAGGCGCGTTACTTCGACCTGATGCGCATCGACAAAAAGGCCGAGGACGGCGCGATCCGCTATGTGCTGTTGAAGCGACTGGGCGAAGCCTACGTCGCCGCCGTGCCGGATGAACAGGTGGTGCCCGCGCTCCAGGCCACCTATGCCGATGCAGCCTGAACTCGGGCTGGCGCCCTACGCCGCCACCGCCGCGACCAGCCGTGGCCGCCGCCACGCCGAGGAGCGCTCACAGACGCGCGGTGAATTCCAGCGCGACCGCGACCGGGTGATTCACTCCACCGCGTTTCGCCGCCTCGAGTACAAGACCCAGGTTTTTGTGAACCACGAGGGTGACCTGTTCCGCACCCGCCTGACCCACTCCATCGAAGTGGCGCAATTGGCGCGCTCGATCGGCAGGCATCTCGGGCTCAATGAGGATCTGGTCGAAGCGATCTCGCTGGCCCACGACCTGGGTCACACCCCGTTCGGCCACGCCGGCCAGGACGCGCTCAACGACTGCATGCGCGAATTCGGCGGCTTCGAGCACAACCTGCAATCGCTGCGTGTGGTCGATGTGCTGGAGGAGCGCTACGGCGCCTTCGACGGCCTGAACCTCACCTTCGAGACCCGCGAAGGCATCCTCAAGCATTGCGCGCCGGACATCGCGCGGACCCTGGGCGATGTGGGCGAGCGCTTTCTCGATCACACCCAGCCTGCGCTGGAAGCGCAGCTCGCCAACCTCGCCGACGAGATTGCCTACAACAACCACGACGTGGACGACGGCCTGCGCTCCGGCCTGATAACCCTTGAACAGCTGGCCGAAGTGCCGCTGTTTCGCCGCCACTACGACGAAGCCGGCCGGCTCTACCCCGCCGCCAGCGAGCGCCGCCGCATCAACGAAACCGTGCGCCGCATGATCAACGCCCTGGTGCTCGACCTGGTGGCGCAGAGCAGCGCCAACATCGCCGCCGCGGCGCCCGCCTCGCTGGCCGACGTGCGCCGTGCGCCACCGCTGATTGCCTACAGCGCCGCCGCCCGCGAAGAGTCCCTCACCCTCAAGCGCTTCCTGCGCGATCACCTCTACCAGCACTACCTGGTACAGCGCATGAGCGCCAAGGGCCGGCGCATCATCCGCGAACTGTTCCAGTCCTTCATGGACGACGCCCGCCTGCTGCCCCCGCAGTACCAGGCCAAAGCCGAAGCCGATCGCGCCCGCGCAGTGGCCGATTACATCTCGGGCATGACCGACCGCTATGCGATGCGCGAGCACCGCCGGCTGTTCATGGTCGAGGATATCTGATCTCCAGTCGCTGAATTAATTGGGGTCAGAGTAGAATTTCTGGCACACTGTCGCGCTTCCGGTTTATCTGCGCGCACCGTGGCCCGCCTTCCTCGACTTGCCGTTCCCGGCTATCCGCACCACGTCATCCAGCGCGGCAACAATCGCCAGGCGATGTTCGTGGACGCGCAGGATTATCGCCGTCTGCTGGAGTACCTGAGCGAGAGTGCCGCCAAGTACGGCGTGGCAATCCACGCCTATGTGTTAATGAGCAATCACTTCCATCTGCTGGCGACGCCGGAGGCAGACGGCGGCTTGTCGGCCATGATGCAAGCGCTCGGCCGGCGCTACGTGCGCGCCTACAATCAGCGTCACGGCCGTACCGGTACTCTGTGGGAAGGCCGGTACAAGGCAACCATCATTGAGAGTGAGCGCTACCTTATAGCCTGCATGGCGTATATCGAGCTTAACCCGGTGCGGGCCGGGATGGTGGCCCAGGCCGGGGAGTATCCTTGGTCGAGCTATGCCCACCAAGTGGGGGTGCGTCATGACCCACTGGTCACTCCGCACGCGCTTTACTGGGCGCTGGGGAATACCCCGTTCTCCCGGGAGGCGGCTTACAGAGGGGTTGTGGAGGCCGGACTGGGCAGTGAACAGGTCGGCATGCTGACCCGCTCCACCCTTAAAGGCTGGGCGTTGGGAGATTCAGATTTCATCCGCGAGCTCCAGGAACACGTCGGCCGGCGCGTTACACCGCAAAAGGCAGGCAGGCCCTTCAAGGCTGTGGATAAAAGCTCTTGATTCGAATAGGTGCATTTTACTCTGTCCCCAATTTATTTCGGTGCAAAATTGGGTGGCAATAATTATACTCTGACCCCAATTGTTTGAGTTGAGCCGCTTAAGCTTTGGGCGTATAGTCGGTAGTCCCCCAATTTAGATTTGGTGCGGCGCGGCATGCGCTGCATGAGGACGAAGCCATGACTCTTGATCACGCCCAACCCGAGGTTGGCGTCGCCGCAACTGTGCCGCCGGCATCCGCGTCTGCCGCACCCGTAGCCCAAGGCCTTTACGATCCGCGCAACGAGCATGATGCTTGCGGCGTCGGCTTCGTGGCGCATATCAAGGGGCAGCGATCGCACTCGATCGTCGAACAAGGTCTGCTGATCCTGAAAAACCTCGACCACCGTGGCGCGGTCGGCGCCGACCCACTGATGGGAGACGGTGCGGGCATCCTGATCCAGATTCCGGACCAGTACTACCGCGAGGAGATGGCCAAGCAGGGCATCAAGCTGCCGCCTCCCGGCGAGTACGGCGTGGGCATGGTGTTCCTGCCCAAGGAAAACGCCTCGCGCATCGCCTGCGAACAGGAGATCGAACGCTCGGTGCGCGCCGAAGGCCAGGTGGTGGTCGGCTGGCGCGACGTGCCGGTGGACAGCAACATGCCGATGTCCCCGACGGTGAAAGACAAGGAGCCGGTGATCCGCCAGATCTTCATCGGCCGCGGCCCGGACATCATGGTCACCGATGCGCTGGAGCGCAAGCTGTACGTGATCCGCAAATCCAGCGGCCACGCGATCCAGGCGCTCAACCTGATCCACGGCAAGGAATTCTTCGTGCCCTCGATGTCGGCGCGTACCGTGGTCTACAAGGGCTTGCTGCTGGCCGACCAGGTCGGTGTGTACTACCAGGACCTGCAGGACGCGCGCTGCGTCTCCGCGCTCGCGTTGGTGCACCAGCGCTTCTCGACCAATACCTTCCCCGAGTGGCCGCTGGCTCACCCCTACCGCCTGATCGCGCACAACGGCGAGATCAACACCGTCAAGGGCAACTTCAACTGGATGCGCGCGCGCGAAGGCGTGATGAAGTCCGCCGTGCTGGGCGACGACCTGAAGAAGCTGTTCCCGCTGATCTATGAAGGCCAGTCGGACACCGCTTGCTTCGACAATGCGCTCGAGCTGCTGGTGATGGCTGGCTATCCGCTGCCGCAGGCGATGATGATGATGATCCCCGAGGCGTGGGAAAACCACACCCTGATGGACGACAACCGCCGCGCCTTCTACGAATACCACGCCGCGATGATGGAGCCGTGGGACGGCCCCGCCGCGATGGCCTTCACCGACGGCCGCCACATCGGCGGCACGCTGGACCGCAACGGTCTGCGCCCGGCGCGCTACATTCAGACCGACGACGACCTGGTGGTGATGGCCTCCGAAGTCGGCGTGCTGCCGATCCCGGAATCGAAGATCATCAAGAAATGGCGCCTGCAGCCGGGCAAGATGTTTCTGATCGACCTGGAGGCCGGCCGCATTATCGACGACCAGGAACTCAAGAACACCTACGCCAACGCCAAGCCCTACAAGGCCTGGATCGAGAGCGTGCGCATCCGCCTGGACGACCTCAAGGTCGAACCCGAAACCCCGAACGCCAAGACCAGCCTGCTGGACCGCCAGCAAGCCTTCGGCTATACGCAGGAAGATTTGCGCTTCCTGATGTCGCCGATGGCGGTAATCGGCGAAGAAGCGATTGGCTCGATGGGCAACGACTCGCCGCTGGCGGTGATGTCGAACAAGCTCAAGCCGCTGTACCATTATTTCAAACAATTATTTGCCCAGGTAACGAACCCGCCGATCGACCCGATCCGCGAGGCGATGGTGATGAGCCTGGTGTCCTTCATCGGCCCGCGCCCGAACCTGCTCGATACCAACAACATCAACCCGCCGATGCGCCTGGAAGTCTCGCAGCCGATTCTCGACTTCGCGGACATGGCCAAGATCCGCCACATCAACGAGCACACCGGCGGCAAGTTCCGTTCCTACACGCTGGACATCTGCTACCCCGTGGCATGGGGCAAGGCCGGCATCGAAGCGCGCCTGGCCTCGCTGTGCGCCAAGGCGGTTGATGCGATCCAGACCGGGCACAACATCCTGATCGTCTCGGACCGCAACATGGACGCCGAGCACGTCGCCATCCCCGCGCTGCTCGCCACCTCGGCGGTGCACCAGCACCTGATCGCCAAGGGCCTGCGCTCCACCACCGGCCTGGTCACTGAAACCGGCTCGGCGCGCGAGGTGCATCACTTCGCCCTGCTCGCCGGCTACGGCGCCGAGGCCATCCACCCCTACCTGGCGATGGAAACCCTGGCCGACATGGCTGCCGAACTCTCAGGCGACCTGTCCGCGGAAAAGGCGGTCTACAACTACCAGAAGGCGGTCGGCAAGGGCTTGATGAAGGTGTTCTCCAAGATGGGGATCTCCACCTACATGAGCTATTGCGGCGCGCAGATTTTCGAAGCCGTGGGCCTAAACACCGCGCTGGTCAGCAAGTACTTCAAGGGCACCGCTTCGAACGTAGAAGGCATCGGCATCTTCCAGGTCGCGGAAGAAGCGATCCGTTTGCACAGGCAGGCGTTCGGTGAAGACCCGGTGCTGGCCAATGCGCTGGACGCTGGCGGCGAGTATGCCTACCGCGTGCGCGGCGAGGAGCATATGTGGACGCCCGACGCGATCGCCAAGCTGCAGCACTCGGCGCGCTCGAACAACTTCAACACCTACAAAGAATACGCGCAGATCATCAACGACCAGTCCAAGCGGCAGATGACCCTGCGTGGCCTGTTCGAGTTCAAGTTCGATCCCGCCAAGGCGATCGCCATCGACGAAGTCGAATCGGCGAAAGACATCGTCAAGCGCTTTGCCACCGGCGCCATGTCGCTGGGTTCGATCTCCACCGAGGCGCACTCGACCCTGGCCATTGCGATGAACCGCATCGGCGGCAAGTCCAACACCGGCGAAGGCGGCGAGGACGAAAACCGCTATCGCAATGAATTGCGCGGCATCAAGATCAAGGCGGGCGACACGGTTGCCGGCCTGCTCGGCCGCGACGTGATCGAACGCGACACCGTCCTCAAGGACGGCGATTCGCTGCGCTCGAAGATCAAGCAGGTGGCATCGGGCCGCTTCGGGGTCACCGCCGAATACCTGGTCTCGGCCGACCAGATCCAGATCAAGATGGCGCAGGGCGCCAAGCCCGGCGAAGGCGGCCAGCTGCCCGGCGGCAAGGTCAACGAATACATCGCCAAGCTGCGCTTCTCGGTTCCTGGGGTGGGTTTGATTTCACCGCCGCCGCACCACGACATCTATTCGATCGAGGACCTGGCGCAGCTGATCCATGACCTGAAGAACGCCAACCCGCGCGCTTCCATCTCGGTCAAGCTGGTCTCCGAAGTCGGTGTTGGCACCGTTGCCGCCGGTGTGGCGAAGGCCAAGGCCGACCACGTGGTGATCGCCGGGCACGACGGCGGCACCGGCGCTTCGCCACTGTCCTCCATCAAGCACGCCGGCACGCCCTGGGAGCTGGGCTTGGCGGAAACCCAACAGACCCTGGTGCTGAACCGCCTGCGCTCGCGCATCCGCGTGCAGGCCGACGGTCAAATGAAGACCGGCCGTGACGTGGTGATCGGCGCGCTGCTGGGTGCCGACGAATTCGGTTTCGCCACCGCCCCGCTGGTGGCCACCGGCTGCATCATGATGCGCAAGTGCCACCTCAACACCTGCCCGGTGGGCGTGGCCACGCAAGACCCGGTGCTGCGCCGCAAATTCACCGGCCAGCCCGAGCACGTGGTCAACTTCTTCTTCTTTATCGCCGAGGAAGTGCGCCAGATCATGGCGCAACTGGGCATCCGCAAGTTCGATGACCTGATCGGCCGCGCCGACCTGCTCGACCGCACCAAGGCGATCTCGCACTGGAAAGCAAGCGGCCTGGACTTCTCGCGCATTTTTTACCTGCCCAACGTGCCGGAATCCGAACCGCGCCGCCAGGTCGCCGAGCAGGACCACGGCCTGGATAAGGCGCTGGACAACAAGCTGATCGCGCTCTCCAAGCCGGCGCTGGAAAAAGGCGAGAAGGTTTCCTTCATCCAGCCGATCCGCAACGTCAATCGTACCGTCGGCGCCATGCTGTCCGGTGAGGTTGCGCGCCGTCACGGCCATGAAGGCTTGCCGGACGACACCATCCACATCCAGCTGCAAGGCACGGCCGGGCAATCGGTAGGCGCCTTCCTCGCGCACGGCATCACCATGGACCTGGTGGGCGAGGCCAACGACTATGTCGGCAAGGGCCTGTCGGGCGGCCGCATCATCGTGCGCCCCAACACCGAGTTCCGCGGCTGGGCGGTGGACAACATCATCGTCGGCAACACCGTGCTGTACGGTGCGATCGTCGGCGAGGCCTACTTCAACGGCGTGGGCGGTGAGCGCTTCGCGGTGCGCAACTCCGGCGCCATCGCGGTGGTGGAAGGCACCGGCGACCACGGCTGCGAATACATGACCGGCGGCACCGTGGTCGTGCTGGGCGCCACCGGCCGCAACTTCGCCGCCGGCATGTCCGGCGGGCTGGCCTACGTCTACGACCCGGACGGCGACTTCTCGAAGCGCTGCAACCTCTCGATGGTCGCACTCGACCAGGTGGTGCCGCATGCCGAGCAGGCCAAGACCGACATTTCCGGCTGGCACAGCCTGTCGCGCGGCGGCGAGCGCGAGACCGACGAAGTGATGCTCAAGCGCATGGTCGAGCGCCACTTCAAGTACACCGGCTCGACCCGCGCGCGCAACATCCTCGACGACTGGAACAACGAGCGCAGCAAGTTCGTCAAGGTGTTCCCGACCGAGTACAAGCGGGCGCTGGGCGAGTTGTGGGCGGCCGCGCAGGCACGCGCGGCCAAGCCGGAAAAAATCGCGGCGTAGGGAATAAACCGCCGCAGGGAGCGGGGAGCGCGGAACCGTCCGCGGCTCCGCCCCTGTGTCTTAAAGATCACAAGGGAAAACTAAAGAATGGGCAAAGTCACCGGCTTTCTCGAGTTCGAACGCCAGGAAGAAACCTACCAGGCGCCAGCCGAGCGCAAGCATCACTACAAAGAGTTCGTGATGCATTTGAGCGACGCCGAAGCCAAAGTGCAAGGCGCGCGCTGCATGGACTGCGGCATCCCCTTTTGCAACAACGGCTGCCCGGTCAACAACATCATTCCGGACTGGAACGACCTGGTCTACAAGGGCAACTGGCGCGCCGCGCTCGATACCCTGCACTCGACCAACAACTTTCCCGAGTTCACCGGCCGCATCTGCCCGGCGCCTTGCGAGTCCGCCTGCACCCTGGGCATCAACGAGGCGCCGGTGGGCATCAAGTCGATCGAGCATTTCATTATCGACAAGGGCTGGGAGTCCGGCTGGGTGGTGCCGCTGCCGCCCAAGCACAAGACCGGCAAGAAGGTTGCCGTGGTCGGTTCCGGCCCCGCCGGCATGGCCGCTGCCCAGCAACTGGCGCGCGCCGGCCATGAGGTGACGGTATTCGAGAAGAACGACCGCGTCGGCGGCCTGATGCGCTACGGCATCCCCGACTTCAAGATGGAAAAGTCGCACATCGACCGCCGTGTCGAGCAGATGCAGGCCGAAGGCGTGAAGTTCCGCCTGGGCGTATTCATCGGCGACAAGAAGCCCGACCCGCGCATCGCCGACTACTCGAAGGAAAGCATCAGCCCGAAGCAGCTGATGGCGGACTTTGATGCCGTGGTGATTGCCGGCGGCGCCGAGCAGCCGCGCGACCTGCCGGTGCCGGGCCGCGAGCTGGCGGGCATTCATTTCGCGATGGAATTCCTGCCCGCGCAAAACAAGGTCAACGCCGGCGACAAGGTAAAGGACCAGATCATGGCCACCGGCAAGCACGTGGTGGTGATCGGCGGCGGCGATACCGGCAGCGACTGCGTGGGCACCTCGAACCGCCACGGCGCCGCCAGCGTCAGCCAGTTCGAGCTGCTGCCTCAGCCTCCGGAACAGGAGAACAAGCCGCTGGTGTGGCCCTACTGGCCGACCAAGCTGCGCACCTCGTCGAGCCATGAAGAAGGCTGCGAGCGCGACTGGAGCGTGGGCACCAAGCGTTTCGAGGGCAAGAACGGCAAGGTGGAGAAGCTGATCGCCGCGCGCCTGGAGTGGAAGGACGGCAAGATGAGCGAAGTGCCGAATTCCGAGTTCGAGATGCCCGCCGACCTGGTGCTGCTGGCGATGGGCTTTGTCTCGCCGGTGCAAAGCGTGGTCGAGGCCTTTGGCGTGGAGAAGGACCAGCGCAGCAACGCGCGCGCCTCCACCGAAGGTCCGGCCGCCTACATGACCTCGGTGGGCAAGGTGTTCGCCGCCGGCGACATGCGGCGCGGCCAGTCGCTGGTGGTGTGGGCGATCCGCGAAGGCCGCCAGTGCGCCCGCGCGGTTGACGAGTTCCTGATGGGGACTTCGGACCTGCCGCGCTAGGCAGGCGGCATATCAAAGAAAGGACGCGCTTGCGCGTCCTTTTTTCGTTGCCTTACAGCAAACGGATGACGGGCTCGCTGGGCGGCGCGTACTCCGGCGCGTGCGTGCCCGCGTACTTGCCGAACAGCACGCCCGCCTTCACGCCGGCCAGGGTGTCGAGCATCTGGCCGCGCGCGAACGGCAGCTTGCAGGTGAGGTTGGTCAGGCCATCGCGCAGCCAGGGGATCAGCGTATGGTCGGACTGGTACACCGGCGTGAGCCAGCGGCTCGCCAACTGGTAATAGCGCAGGTGGGCGCGGCGCGTGCGCGAGTAATGCTTGAGTGCCAGCGCCGGATCGCTTTCGGTGCGCAGCGAGGCAGCCAGGGTCTGCGCGTCGATCAGCGCCAGGTTGGCGCCTTGGCCCAGCTGTGGGCTCATCGCGTGGGCGCAGTCGCCGATCACCACCACCCGCCCGCGATGCCACTGGCGCATCACTACGTCCGAATAATTGGCCCAGGTCATCTGCTCGGCCGAACCGATGTGCGCCAGCAGGTTGCGTGTTTCCGGCGCCAGGTCGGCGACTTCGCGTTTCCACGCCGCCAGGCCCATCGCGCGCCAGGTCGCCAAGCGGTCGGCGCGCAGGCTCCAGAACATGCTCACTACCGGCAGCTCATTGGCGGGGCCGGCGCCGGTGGGCATCACCCCCAGCATCTGCCCGGCACGCCGATACCACTGGCGCAGGCAGCCGCGGTAGTTTTGTTGCGGGTCGGGCAGCACCGCCCAGACCGCTCCCCAGGGGTAGGGCTTGGCGCGATGCGCGATCCCCAGTTGCTCGCGCAGCGCCGAGCGGGTGCCGTCGGCCAGCACCACCAGGTCGTAGCTGCCCAGGTCGCCGGCGGCCGAGCGCAGCATCACGCTGGTACCGCGGTCATCCATCTGCGTTACGTCGCTGCCGGTGCGCACCTCGACGCCTTGCGGGCCAAGCGCGCGCCACAGCGCGTTGAACAGCACGCCGCGATGCAGGCCCAGGCCGAACGCGGTCGCGCGCCAGTCGGAATAGCGCAGGTCCATCACCACCCGGCCGGTGTGGCTGGTGCCGTACAGCTGGTCGATGTGCGCACCCTTGGCGAGGATGCCGTCGAGCAGGCCGAGTGCCTGCAGCACCGCCATGCCGGTGGGCTGGATCAATAGCCCTGCGCCGACCGGACTGGGCGTGGCGACGCGCTCGTGCAGCGTTACCTTGTGGCCGTCGCGCGCCAGGAACAGGGCGGCCGCGGCGCCCGCGGTGCCCCCGCCGATGATGGCGATGTTCAAGCGCGGCCCTCGCGCGGTGCGCGGGTCAAACCGGCACCGTATGCATCACCTGGTGCGGTGCCGGTACCGGCCAGCCGGCTTGGCTGGCTACTTCGGCGATCGCCTTGTTGGTGTCGAAGTAGACCTGCCAGTAGTCGTCGTTGTGGCAAAACGGCCGCACGCCGATCAGCGCCCCGGCGGCGTTCAGTTCGATGATCTCGACCTGCGGCGCCGGGCTGGCCAGCACGCTGGGGATTTGCGATACGCGCAACCCCAGACGCGCGATCGCGTCCTGCGGGTCCACGCCGTTGGCGATCTGGCATTTCAGGTCGACGCGGCGGTAGGGGTTGTGCGTATAGTTGACCACGTTGTCGGCAAGAATCTTGCCGTTGCCCACCATCACGCGCAGGTTGTCCACCGTGTCGATGGTGGTGATGAACAGGCCGATCTCGCGCACGTCGCCGGTGACGCCGCCGGCGGTGATCATGTCGCCGACCTTGAAGGGCCGCAGCAGGATCAGGAAGGCGCCGGCCGCGAAGTTGGCCAGCAGGCCCGACCAGGCCGCGCCGATGGCGATGCCGACGGCGGCGATCAGTGCTGCGAACGAGGTGGTCTGGATGCCGAAGATCGACAGGATCGCCAGCACCAGAATGATGCGCAGGGTCACCTTGATCGAGGCGTCGCCGTACTTGATCAGGGTCGGGTCGACGTGCCGCGCCGTCATGCCGCTGCGCGACATCTTCACCACCACGCCGATCAGCCAGCCGCCGATCACCCACAGCAGCACCGCGCCGAGCAGTTTCCAGCCGATGTCCACGAGGTAGGGAACCATCACTATCTCGACCTGGCGTACGGTATCGTTCATGCGTGATTTCCTCTAAGAATGTTATATATTTATGCTGGCTGCATGATAATCTGTAGCTTCGCGGCGCAGCCGGCATTCTAAATGCTTGCAACCAGCGCGCTGGAAATATAAATATCGGGGGATGAGATTCATGTACGCGTTACGCAAGGTGTTGGCCATGGTCCTGGCCTGTTTCTGCGGGTCCGCCGCGGCCGAACTCAAGGAGCTGGTGATCGCCCAGCAGCCGGGCATCGGCTACCTCAACCTGATGATCATGCAGGACAAGAAGCTGATCGAAAAGCACGCCCAGGCGGCCGGTCTGAACGATCTCAAGGTCACCTGGCAGGCGATTTCCGGCGGCTCGGCAATGACCGAGGCGCTCAACAGCGACAAGCTGCACATTGCCGCCGGCGGCGTGGCGCCGCTGGTGATCGCCTGGGCCACCAGCCAGGGCAAGCAGGACTACAAGGGCATCGCCGCGCTCAATACCATGCCGCTGTACCTGAACACCAAGAATCCCGCCATCAAGTCGGTGGCCGACTTCACCGACAAGGACAAGATCGCCCTGCCCGCGGTGCGCACCTCGATCCAGGCCGTCACCCTGCAGATGGCTGCCGCCCAGGTGTTCGGCGACGCCAACTGGGGCAAGCTGGACGCGCTCACCGTCACCATGTCGCATCCGGACGCCACCAAGAAAATGCTCGATCCGGCCAACAACGAGATCACCGCGCACTTCAGTTCCCCGCCGTTCCAGTACCAGCAACTGAAGAACCCGGCGATCAAGACCGTCACCAGTTCCTACGACGTGCTGACCGGAGTGTCCTCATTCAACGTGCTGTGGGCCTCGAGCAAATTCGCCAAGGAGAATCCCAAGCTGCTCGCCGCCTTCATCAAGGCGCTGGACGAGGCGACCACCTCGATCCGTTCCGACCGCGACGCCGCCGCCGCCCTGTATCTGCGGATCTCCAAGGAAAAGGCCAGCCCGAAGGAGATCACCGACTTTCTGAGCGACCCGTATATCGAATACACCCTGACGCCGAAAAACGTCTGGCGCTATTCGAATTTCATGGCGCGCACCGGCGTGATCAAGGTGCGCCCGACCAGCTGGCGCGACCTGTTCTTCCCCAACATCCACGAGCGTTCCGGCAGCTAACGCTTCACCACCGGCGCGGGCACGCCTTCCATGGCGACGTTGATCACCGCGGGCAGACGCGCGCTGTGGGCGCGGGTGATCGCGGGGGCCAGCGCTTCGGGCGTGCTCACGTGCTCGCCGTAACCGCCAAAGGCGGCGGTGACCAGGTCGTAGCGGGTGGGCAGCAATTCGCAGCCGACCAGGCGCTCGGGGCCGTAGGCCTTGAGCTGGATCTGGTATTCCGCGTTCCAGCGCGCGTCGTTGCCGATCACGGTGACGAACGGCAGGCTGTAGCGCAGCGCGGTGTCGATCTCGGGCAGGTGAAAGCCGAAGGTGCCGTCGCCCATCAATGTCACGACCGGCGCTTCAGGTTGCGCCACGCGCGCGGCCAGCGCGAAGGGCAGGGCGCTGCCAATGGCGCCGGCGGGGCCGTTGATCACGCGGTGCGGCGCGCTGAGGCAGGCTTGCGCCCATTGGCCGAACTCGCCGCCGTCGGAGACCAGCACCGAATCGGGATGGCTGTCGAGCAGCGCCTGCAGCGGGCGGCAGGCTTGCACCGGGTGGAGCTTGCCGGGTTCCCTGGCTTGCGCGGTGTCCCAGGCGGCGGGGCGGTAGCGGATCGCGGCGTTCACCTCGTCCCTCCAGGCGCCTGCTTGCGGTTGGCCTTTTCTGGCGCTGGCGGTCAGTGCATCCAGGGCGGATACGGCGTCCGCGCTCGCAGCAGCGAGCAGGCGCGCGCCCAGCGCGTTGCGGCTGCGCGTGAACTCGGCATCTTCGGCGTCGATCTGCATGAACGCGCAATCGGCCGCGAAGGCAGGCGTCTGGCCGAACTTGAGGGTGAAGTCCAGGCGTTTGCCCAGCAGCAGCACGCAATCGGCCTGCGCCAACATTTGCGCAAAGGCGCCCAGGCTGGGGTCGTTCACGCCGCGTGGGCTTTCCATGCCGACCACCGGGATGCCGCTCGCCTGTTCCAATGCGAGCAGGCGCGCACGGCCCGCGCGGGTGAGCGAGGCCGGACCGGCAAGAATCAGCGGGCGGCTCGCCTTGGCGAGGCGCTGGTAGATGGACTGGGCATCGGCAGCGGAGAGCAGCATGGGCCGCGCGGCAAACTCCGTGGCCGCGGCCGGGCTTGCGCTGGCCGCGTCTTCCAGCGCATCGGTGGGCAGGCTCAAGTGGGTCGGCCCGGGACGGCCGCTCATGGCGGTGCGGATGGCAAGTGCGATGTCGCGGCCGAGCGCATCCGGCCCGCTGGAAGTCCACGCAGCCTTCACCACCGGCAAGGTCATCTCGGCCTGGCGCATTTCCTGGAAGGCGCCCCAGCCGGCCTGGTTGTTGGGCGCGTGGCCGGAGAGCAGCACCACCGGCGACTCCGACATCTGCGCGGTGTACAGCGCCGAGACCGCATTGGCGTGGCCGGGGCCGCCGGTCACCATCGCGATGCCGGGCTCGCCGGTCAGGCGCGCGTAGCAGTCGGCCATGTGCACCGCCGCCGCTTCGTGGCGCACGTGCAGCAGCTCGATGCCGGCCGACAGCGCTGCGTCGAACACCGGCATGATGTGGTTGCCCGAGAGGGTAAAGATGCGCTTGACGCCCGCGCCCCTGAGCGAGCGGGCCAGCAGGTCGGCGCCGCGATTGGCGGTCATGTGGATTTCCTTGTGTCGCGCCGCGACTAGGCGGCTTGCTTGAGCAGGCTCTGGCCCGGCTGCACGCGGGTGAACTGCACCGGCTCGCGGGTCAGGTCGATGGCTTCGCCGCGCATGCGCACCACGGTGTAGGTGGAGGTCGGCAGGTCGCCGGTCTCGGGAAAGTCGGCGCGGAAGTGGGCACCGCGCGAGTCTTCGCGCGCCAGCGCGGCGGTAGCGATCACCTGGCTGACGCGAATCAGGTTTTCCAGGTTCAGCCAATCGTGCCAGGTGAGGTTGTAGGCGCGGTCGCTGTCGGAGACGCCTATCTTGTCCAGTCGCGCGCGCAATTGCACCAGGCCCGCCTGGCCGCGGCGAATGCTCTCGGCGGTGCGCGAGATGCCCACCTCGTTCCACATCAGATCGTAGAGCGCTTCGCGGATCGCGTTGATGTCGCCCGGCGGCTTGGCGAAGGGCGCCTCGTGCGCGACGATGGAAGCGCTGATCGCCGCTTCATCCGGCGCGCGCAGCACGCCTTCGCGCGCGATCCACCCCGCCATGCTGTCGCCGGCGATGCCGCCGAACACGGTCGAGTTGGCCACACCGTTGCCGCCCAGGCGATTGGCGCCGTGCACCCCGCCGGTATCTTCGCCGGCAGCGAACAGCGCGGGCAGTGGGGTCTGGCAGTCGCCGTTGAACACCACCCCGCCCATCATGTAGTGCGCGGTCGGCACCACCTCGACCAGGCCGCCGGCCAGATCGAAGCCGCAATCGGCGCAGCGCTCGACCATGCCCTTGAACTGTTTGGCGACGTTCTCCGGCCCGAGGTGGTACATCTGGATATAGACCCCGCCGTTGGGCGTGGTGCGGCCGGCACGCATCTCGGCGTCGATCGAGCGCGACACCACGTCGCGCGTGGCGCGCTCCAGCTTGGGGTCGTAGTTCTGCATGAAGCGCTCTTTGTTGCCGTTCAGCAGGTAACCGCCGGAGCCGCGCAGGCCTTCTTCGATCACCGTGCCGGTCATCCGCGTGCCGGTGCCGGCCAACAGGCCCGTGGGGTGGAACTGCACCATCTCCATGTCGCGCAAGGGCAGGCCGGCGCGCAGCGCCATCGCCAGGCCGTCGCAGCTCTTGTCGCC
>Ga0075369_10000298_pt1 | contig 14794 bp, 4 predicted proteins | sample EndMethybrTD3034_FD_71400 | JGI IMG/M metagenome (GOLD analysis project Ga0075369, IMG submission 71400) | Populus endosphere microbial communities from Tennessee, USA - Endosphere MetaG P. TD hybrid TD303-4 | ecosystem: Host-associated > Plants > Roots > Endosphere | place: USA: Tennessee...
CAAGCGCGGCGCGATCGGCCTCCTCGGCCGGTCCCAGCTTGCGGTCTCCCACCTTGGCAAGGATGAGTTGCGCATTGCTGATAGCCAGGTCGCGCCGTCCGCCGCGCTCGTAGAGCTCGCAGAGTTCGCGCCAGGCGCGCAGCCGTTCCGGCTGCTGGCTGGTGAATTCGAGCGCGGCGGACAAGGCCGGACCGTATTCTCCGGCGTTGCGCGGTATTTCCACGCGGGCCTGGTACAGCGCGGCCGCTTCGTCGGAGCCCGGCGGGAACGCCGCCAGGCCGCGGCGCATCGCGGCCAGCGCGGCAGCGCGCATCACCGGGTCCACATAGGCGAACTTGGACCAGTCCTGGTAGGCCGTCAGGTTCAGCGGGTCCAGGCGCTCCATCTCGGTCAGCTTGGCCAGCGCGCCGTCGCGGTTGCCTTGTTCCATCTCGTGCTGCGCCCAATTGCGCAGGAACCAGGGATGGCCGGGAAACTGCTCGTGCGCCTTGGTGAACCAGGCGCGCGCCGTGGCGGCGTGCTGCTGGTGCTGTGCCGGCGTCATGTAGGGCATCAGCACCCGCGCGGACAGGAACTGCTGCACGTTGGCATAGGCAAAAGTGGTCCAGGGGTCGCGCGGCGCCTGCGCGCTGGCGCGCGCCATGTGGCGCTCGGCCTCGGTGAGGCGCTCGACAATGGCCTTGCCGATCGCCGGCTGTCCCGCCGAGGCTACTTCGCCGATCGCCGATTCGACCAGACGCCGGCCCACCGTGCTGGTATAGCGCCGCTCGCCGGGCACCAGCTCGGCGGCCTGGCGGGCAAAGGCCAGTGCCGCGCCCGGGCGCCCCTGGCCCTCCGCCCAGGCCGACAGCTTGATATGCACGTCGGCGCCGTAGTCGGCGCGCGCCGCCAGCAGGGCGACGATGGAGAGTAGCAAGCCGCCGAGCAGCAGCGCCGGCCCGGCGATGCCGGAACGCGGCGGGCTGCTGTTTGCCGCTGCGCCGCGCGCGCCGGCGCGGTACAGCGCCGCGGCCAGGGCCAGGGCCAGCAATACGCTGACGCCATAGGCAAAGGTGGTGAGGTTGGTGATGCGCGCGCCCAGCGCCTCTTCGGGGGCGTCGCGGATGGCGTCGCCGATCAGCGCATGGGCGACCGCGAACAGCAGCACCGGCGGCACGCTCCAAAGCAAAAAGCGCGTCAGGGCCTCCAGGCGCGCGGCGCCGCTGCGGCTGGCCTCGATGCGCAGCAGCGCCAGCCCGCACAGCACGAACAGCAGCAGCGGCCAGATCACCAGTTGTAGGCGCGCCGGCGAGGGCGGCAGGATGCGCACGCCCGTCAAGGGTGGAAAGAAATCGGCGACCGCGATGATCACGCCCAGGCCGGTGAGCCAGCCGGCGATCGGATACCAGAGCGGCCCGGCGGGCGCCGCGTGCATTGCGGGCGCGTTCTGCCGCGCTGTGTTGGCGCGCTGCTTGCCGGCGCGGCGGCCCGCGTTCGCCCCGGGTTCGGGCGTAACGGGCGCGGGCGTGACAGATGCGGGCGCGGCGCGCCAGATGTCATGCGCGACCAGCACCAGCAACGCGGCGTAGACCGCGGCCACGGCGCGGTTGACGACGGTCGGCACGCCTACCTGGGCCTCCAGCCAGGAGCCGATCAGGGCACCGGCCAGCGCGGCGATCAGCAGCGCATCGTCGCGCGCCGGCAGCGCGGCGGCCGCCGGCCGGCTTACGTGCAGCCAGGCGCGCCAGGCCAGCAGCAACACCCAGGCGCCGGCCAGTCCGACGCCGGCGCCGATCGGTGCGAAGCCGCGTCCGCCGCCGGCATAAAAGGCGAACAGCGCGCCGCCGGCCATCAGCGCCGCGCAGAACACGGCGTAGCCCAGCCAGGCGCGCGCGCGCGGCGCGGGGGCCGGCAACAGGCGCTGCGCCGCCGCCCATACCAGCGCGCTGTAAAGGGTCACCTGGGCAAGCAGGCCGGCCACGCCGAAGGTCATCAGGGTTTCGAGGAATTCACTGTGCAGGCGGTCGATTGCCTCGGTGTAGCCTTCGTAGCGCTGCACCGCCGACGGCATCCAGTTGAAGTAGTTGAAGCTGGCCGCGTCCGCGCCGTAGCCGAGCGCCTGCCGCCACAGCGGCGCGTGCAAGAAGGCATCCACGCCGGCCTGCCAGATGCCGATCCGCGAGGTGATGGTCGTATCGGTGCTGATCAGCACGAAGCGCTGCAGCGGCGTGCCGGCCGCCGCCTGGGCCAGGGCCGGCACCAGGTTGAGCAGCGCCAGCGCGGCCAGCAGGGCCAGCGCCGCCGCGAAGGCGGCCAGGATCAGGCGCCGCGCGCGGAACCACGCGCCCAGGGTGCAGGTAAGCACGAACAGCGCCGCCGCCAGGCCCAGCAGCGGGCCGCGGCTCTGGGTCAGCAGCATGGTGAACAACTGCAGCCCGAGCAGCGCCAGCCAGGGCGCGCGCTGCAGCCACGCGGCGCCGCCCAGGCAGCGCGCCAGGGTCAGCGGGATCACCAGCAGCAGCAGCGAGGCCAGGAAGGTCGGGTTGCCCAACGTGCCGCCGGGTCGCGCGGCGGCGGTACCCACCAGCAGGCCCTGGGTGAGGAAGAAGTCGAAGTTGTAGCGCTGCATCACCGCGTACAGGCAGGGGATCACGGTGGCGATCAGCAATACGTCGATCAGCCGCTCGAGCTGGCGGCGCTCGCGCAGCAGCAGCAGCACGGCGGCGAACAGCACCGCATAGACCAGCCAGGAGACCATGCCTTCACGGCGGAAATAGTCGCCGTAAAAGGCGATCCACGGCGTCTGGCTGGCGATGGTGGCGAGCGCGGCAACGCCGATCAGCGCCGCGAAAGCGAGCACCGGCACGCTGCGCAGCAGCGCGCGCGTCGGCGCATCGGCATACAGGCGCTCGCAGGCGCCGGCCAGCACGGCGCCCAGGCACAGCGCGGCCAGCGGCACCACCGCCAGCAGCTTGGAAGCTTCAAAACTGCGCGCCACCGCGACATTCATCACCAGCGGCAGGGCCAACAATATGGCCAGCCACGCGGCTTCGGCCAGGCTGATCGAAAACAGGCCGGCGCGGGAGCGCACGGCGGGCAGGGAAGTGGACATCGGTTTTCTTGTGCGGTGGCGGCGTTGGGCGCCGCAATGTGTGGGTTGGTGTTGCGCGATTGTAACGGCGCGCGCGCCGGCTGCTTCAAGCCGCCGGCGGCAATTCCAGGGTAAAGCTGCTGCCGTGATCGAGCCGGCTTTCGACCTGGATGCGCCCGCCGTGCTTTTCCACCACGGTCTTGACGAACGCCATGCCCAGCCCGGCGCCCTGCGCCTTGGGCTGGCCGGGGCGCGAAAAGCGCCGGAAGCGCTCGAACAGGTGGGCCAGGTTGTCTTCCGACATGCCGTAGCCCTGGTCAGTGACGCGGCACACCTGCCACTCGGCTTGAGCTTGCACCACGATGGTCACGCGGGTGTGCTCCGGGCTGTACTTGACCGCATTGGTCAGCAGGTTGATGAGGGCGCGGCGCAGCATCGCGGGGTCGGCGCGCACCGGCACCGGTTCGCCATCGAATTGCAGGTCCAGGGCGATGTCCTTTTGCTGCGCGGCGGTCCAGGCCTCTTCGACGGCTTCTTCGGCGAGCGCGCCCAGGTCGATGCTTTCGATCTCGTATTGCTTGGTCTCGGCGCGCGCCATCTGCAGGAACTGTTCGGACAACTCCAGGGTGCGGTGCGCGTACTGGGCGATGCGCTGGTGCACGTCTTCCTTGGGATTGTCGTCCGGGTCGAGCTCGTGCAGCTCGAGCAGCGCCAGGATCGAGGACTGCGGCGAGCGCATGTCGTGCGAGAGGAAGGCCAGCACCTCCTCGCGGCCGCGCTCGGCCTCGCGCAGCGGCGAGACGTCAATCAGGGTCACGATCGACCCGACCAGCACGCCGTCGGCGCCGGCGCAGGGGGCGCAGTGCACCAGCAGGTCACGGCCGCCGCGGGTGCGCAGTTCCAGCGTGGCTCCCGCAGCGGGGCTGGCGGCGTCCGCCGTGCCTGGCGCTGCCGCCAAGGCCTGCAACTGTTCCCAGCCGGGCGCGGGAGTGCCTGCTTCCGCGTCCGCGACGCTGGCGATCAGCGCGGCCACCCTGGCGTCGCGCAGTTCGCCCGGCGCGCCCGCGCCGAACAGCGCGGCCGCGGCGCGGTTGGCGAGCAGCACGCTGCCCTCACGGTCGGCCACCAGGGCGGCGTCGGGCAGGCTTTCCAGGGCATCGGAGACAAAGCGGCGCACATCGCGCAGGTGCTGCGCCGCGCCTTCGAGAGCGAGGATGCGCCGTTCCACCAGGTCGGCGCCGGGAGGCGCCGCGCGGAACCGGCGTTCCGGCAGGATGCGCGGCTCCGCGTCCAGGCGCATGAATTCGGCGCCCAGGTACTTGATGGTCGCCTCCAGGCGCCGCCAGCTCCACAGCGGATAGGCCAGCGCCAGGCAGGCCAGCGCCGCGGCCGGCGCGAACCAGAGCCCGCCGGCGCGCATCAGCAGGTAACTGAAGAGCAGGGTGGCGGCGAACATCGCGCCGGCCAGCAGCAACCCGCGGCGCGGCGAGAACAGCAGCAGCCCGGCCATCAGCGCGAGCACCGGCAGCATGCTCAGCAGGGCATTGGTCCACGCGCCGGCGCGCGCGATCGCTCCGCCGTTGTTCAGGGTGTCGAGCACGTTGGCGCTGATCTCGATGCCCGGCATGGTGCGGGTCTGGCCCGACACCGGGGTGGGAAAGGCGTCGCCCAGCCCGGCGGCGGTGGCGCCGACCAGCACGTATTTGCCGGCCAGCTGCTGCGCCGGCACGGCGCCCTTGAGGACATCGACGTAGGAGACCTGCGCATAGGTGCCCGGCGGCCCGGCGAAGGGGATGTGCATCCAGTAGTCGCGGCTCCAGCGCCCAGCATCCATGGATACCGCACCAGCGGGCGCGCCAGCAACGGGCGTGACAGCGGGATTGCGTTCGCCCGGCAGCGCGGTGAGCGGCGTGCCGGTGGCCAGGTCGCGCAAGGCCAGCGCGAAGTGCGGCCAGCCCGGCGCGGCGCCGGAAATTGCCTGGCCTGCCTGCGCCGCCGGCCCCGGGCCTTCGCGCAGGAATACGCTGCGCGCGATACCGTCCGCGTCGATCTCCAGGTGGATGTGGCCGAGCGCCGCGGCGGCAAGCGGCGGCGCCGGCAGGGAGGTATGCAATTCGCGCCGGCCCTCGCGGGTGCGGGCCTCCAGCAACACCGGCAGCACCACCTTGCCGGATTGCGCGAGCGCGCGCGCCAGCGCGGGGTCTCCCTGGCTACCCGGGTTGCCGGGGGCGGCGGTCTCCGGCTCGGCGAGGATCAGGTCCAGGCCGATGGCGCGCGGGCCGCTGGCCGAGATTTTTTCGACCAGCGTGGCGTGCACCGCGCGCGGCCACGGCCAGCGGCCGATCTCGGCCAGGCTCTTCTCGTCGATGGCGACGATCACGATGTCGCCGGCCGGCGCGCGCGGCATCAATTTCAGCGCGGCGTCGTACAGCGTCTGGTCCGGGCGGCCCAGCCCGCCGGCGTAGCCCAGTACGCCGGCCAGGCAGGCGAGCAGCGCGCTGAGCGCGCACCACTCGCGAAAAGTGGCGCGTTGCGCGGACCGGCGGATGCGGGGCGGGGTAGGCGAACTCATCAAGGAACGCGGCAGCCGCCGCGCGGCTGCGTTTTAGCGGCAGGGCCTATTCGCTGCCCTTGAGTTGTTCGAGGCGGTAGCCGTAGTTGTATACCGGCGTGAGCTTGTAGCCGTTCTCCGGGCGCAGGTTGAGCTTGGTGCGGATGCGCGAGACGTGCGTATCCATGGTCCGCGAGGGCACGTCGATGGCGCGACCCCACACCGCTTCCAGGATGTGGCCGCGCGACAGCAGGCGGCCCAGGTTCTGGAACAGGAACAGCGCCAGGTCGAACTCCTTTTGCGTCAGCTCGGTGGCGTTGCCGTCGACGCTGAGCACCTGCTTCTTCAAATCAAAACGGTAGGGCGCGAACTCCAGCGAGTCGGCGGTCTTTTGCGGATAGGCGCGGCGCAGCAGCGCGCCCACGCGCGCCATCAGTTCGGCGCGGCCGACCGGCTTCTTCATGTAGTCGTCGGCGCCCTGCGCCAGCGCGTGCACGATGTCCGACTCGGTGTCGCGGTTGGTGACGAACATGACCGGCACCGGCGCCTCGATGTGGGCGCGGATCCACTTGAGCACTTCCTCGCCGCTCACGTCCGGCACCTGCCAGTCGAGCAGGAACAAATCAAAGCTCTCTCGGCCGGCGGCGTGGATCAGCGCGCGGCCCGACTCGAACACATAGCAATCGTGGGCGGACGCAGTGAGGTGCGACTTGATCAACGCGGCTTGGTCCGCGTCGTCTTCCAGGATGGCGATTCGCATGACTGAGGGGTCCCGGATCAGGAATGTTGCATGGATAGGCCCGCAGCCCGGTCAACGGCGGCGCGGGGGTTTTCTTGTGTCCATGAATTTACGCTCTTTTGCGCCAGTTTACAAAAATTGACATTTCCATGGCTGGGACAACTTTGTAGCCGGCCGGTGCCTGCGATCCGCAAACAGCGCCATTTTACAAAAGTTTTCCTTCTTTCCGGCCCCTTTGAGGGCCGCGGTACATATTTTGCAATTTCGGCCCTGCAAGTGAGGTTTGGAGGGGGAAATTTGTGACTTTTTGTGTCCGATTTACCGCCCGAATCTGCCCCGTAAAACGAAAGGTAATCACCATGAAAAACCGCTCCATTCTGCAATTCGGATTGTTTGCTTTTGGCCTGGTTTTGAGCATCGGCTTGTATTCCGCGCCAGTACTGGCTCAAAGCGCGGCGACCGTGCCGGCCAAACCAGATGTCGAAACCATTCTGACCAGCAAGAAGGTCACTGTCGGTGCCGACAAGAAAGAGGCCCTGGTTGACGCTCCGACCATCAAACCTGGCGAAGTCATCGAATACCGCGCCACTTACAACAACAAGGGCAAGGCCGCCGTCGGCGGCCTGACCGCCACCCTGCCGATCCCGGCGGGCACCGAATACCAGGGCGGCACGGCGAGCCCGAAAGCGGGCGTCAGGGCCAGCCTGGGCGACGGCAAGTTTGCGCCCATCCCTTTGAAAAGAAAAGTGAAATTGCCTGACGGCAAGGAAGTGGAACGGGACGTTCCACTCACCGAATACAAGTCTTTGCAGTGGAGCCTAGGCGAGTTGGCGGCGGGGAAAAGCGTGGTCGTGTCGGCGCGGGTACGCGTCACCGATGTGACGCCGGCCGTGTCCGCGACCCCCGCTTCTGCCACCCCTCCGCCGCCTTCTTCCTCGGGAGGCCAAAAATGACCTCGCGATGATCCCGAACCGTTCTTTTTAGAGATTCCCGGGGTGTTGAAAACTCGACGGATACGTCGGGTTTAAGACGCCCCGAGTGCGTTTGGCAGTACCAGTTCTTCAATTTTCACCATTTCTCACGATTAATAACCAAGGAGATTCACATGAGTTCCATGACTCTGAGCGCAAAGGGGGGAGGAGATTTCTTCCGCTTGCGCTTCTGGGCGGCGGCGCTCCTCATGCTCGGCATGTTTTTGATGCTGGGTGTGGGGCCGGCGAACGCGGCGCCTTTGGCAGGCACGTCGATCGGTAACCAGGCCTCGGCCACTTACCTCGACAACAACGCGGTTTCGCGCATCACCGTGTCCAACACGGTATCGACCATCGTGCAGCCGGTCGGCAGCGCAACCCTGACGCAGTCGCAAACCAAGACCGGTGCTCCCGGCCAGCCGCTTGCGTTCTCGCATACCATCACCAACAACGGCAACGCCGCCGATACGTTCACCATCGCGGCCTCCGTGCCTACCGTTGGCGCGCTGCCCGCGGTTGCTCCTTCGCTGTTCGCCGACGCGAACTGCGACGGCGTGGCCGACAACGGCACCGTCATCACCACGCTCGGTCCGGTCGCTCCGGGCAGCCAGGCGTGCTTCGTGGCGCAGGCCACGCTCAACAGCAGCGGCGCGGCGAGCACGTTCAACGTGACCGCCACCTCTGCCCTGGGCGCGACCATCACCGGCAACACCGACACCGCCGTCATCGCCACCGCCGGCGTGGTCAACATCAGCAAGGCGATCAGCAACTCGTCGGGCGCCGCCGGTACGACCCCCGTCACCTACACGCTGACCTACCGCAACACCGGCACCCAGCCGGTCTTCGGCCTGGTGATCGTCGACACGCTGCAAAGCGGCGTCGTCTTCGCGGGCACGGTCAACGCGCGGTTCAACAACGTGGCGGTCGCCTCCAACGGCACCATCTCCGGCACCACGCCGAACCGCATCAACGTCGACATCTCGACCAATAACCGCACCATCGTCGCGGTGATCGAAAAGGTGGATCCCAACACCCAGGGCACCATCAGCTTCGACACCACGCAGAACGGCCCGGGTCCGGTCAACAACAACAACGCCCAGTTCTGCTACCTGGACGGCACCACCGGCGGCAGCCCGTACGCTCCCGGCACCCTGCCCACCACCATCCAGCCGCCCAACGCCGGCGGCACCGCGGCCGTGGCCACCGCTTGCGCGGCGATCATCGGCAACGCCACCGCGGGCAGCGGCTCCGGCGTGCTGTCGGTCGCCGGCACTCCGTCGGCCACCTACGCCACCGCGGCCGGTGTGGTTGACACCAACATCGCCAACGCCGGTTCGGCAGCCAACCCGAACATCACCAACACGGTGCCGTTCAACGTGCTGACCGTCGCGGCTACCGGTACGCTGATCATCAACGACGGCATCACCAGCGGCGGCGGCGGCGACGGCGTGGCCGTGGCCGGCAACCCGACGGACGGCAACAACGTCCTGGTGGCCGCCGGCGCGCCTTCCGCGCCCGACCTGAACCCCGTGGCCTCGGCGCCGCAGGGTTCGGTGGTGAGCTTCTCGAACTGGGTGTGGAACACCGGCACCGCCTCCGACGCGTTCAACGTGACGGCGCTGGCCAACAACTTCCCGGCCGGCACTTCCTTCCTGTTCCTGCGCGGCGACGGCAACACCCCGCTGACCGACTCGGACGGCGACGGCGTGGTCGACACCGGCCCGATCCCGGGCACCGCCAGCGGCTATGCCTGCCCGGCAATCGCCAGCGGCATCGCCATCCCCAACGCCACCGCCGGCGCGGCCACGCCCTGCGGCTACCGTATCGTGGTGCGGGCGATCCTGCCGCCGAACGTCACCGGCACCAACCTCGATGTGGTGGTGCGCGCCAGCTCCAGCCTGACGCCGGCCACCTTCAACACCGTGGTTGACCGCCTGCTGGCGATTGCCGGCTCCACCGTGGACCTGAAGAATCCGCGTACCACCAGCAACGTCTACACCGGTGGTGGCGGCGCCTTTGCCGCCGGTTGCAGCACCCACGACCTGCTGCCCATCCAGGGCACCTGCGATGCGTATGTGACCAACGCCGGCAACGGCCAGACCACCACGGGTGAAGCGGCGTCGCAAACCAGCATCGCCACCAACCCGGCGACGCAGGTGCGCTACAAGCTGGACGTCAACAACACCGGCGCGGTGGCCGACTCGTTTGACCTGGCCTACAACGTTGCCGCGGGCGCGTGGACCTTCAACGGCACCACCAATCCGTTCAACACCCCGGCGTTGCTGCCCGCGGGCTACAGCCTGGGCTTCTACCTGGACGGCGGCAACAACGACTGCTCCTCCCTCGCGGGCGGCGCTTCGGCGGGCCAGCAGATCACCAACACCGGCGTGATCCAGCCGGGCGCACGCCGCCTGGTGTGCGCGGTGGTCAACGTGCCGGCCGGCGCGACGGCAGGGGCGATCGACCTGTATTTCCGGGTCATCTCGCCGACCACCGCCACCGCCAACGCGGTGGGCCAATCGGTCGACGTGATCCATGACCAGCTGTTCGTCAACACCGCCCGTTCGGTGATCATCACGCCGAACAATTCCGGCCAGATCTTCCCGGGCGGCTCGATCCAGTACTGCCACACCGTCACCAACGCCGGCAACGTCGGCGAAACCGCGGTGACCATCGGCAACGTCAACAGCGCAGGTGCTCCGTGGCCCGCGAACGCGACGCTGTACCGCGATTTGAACAACAACTGCGTGCTTGACGCGGCCGATGTCACGGCCGGCGCCTTCACCAGCGGCAACCTGAATCCCCTGCCGCTGGCTGCCGGTGCATCGCAGAACTACATCGTGGTGGTGCAGGCCCCGGCCGCCGCGACCCCGGGCCAGACCAACATCACCACCATCACCGTGACCCCGTCGGGCACGATCAACGGCATCGCGGCGCCCGCCGCGGCTGTCGCGACCGACTCGACGATCGTGGTGACCGGCCAGGTGACCCTGGTCAAGTCGCAGGTGATCGATCCTACCGGCGTCCTGTGCAACACCGCGATGACCGCCGGCGGCGTCGGCGCCCTGACCTTCGGCACGGCGCAGATCACCACCGGTGCGGTTCCGGGAGCCTGCATCGTCTACCGTGTGATCGCCACCAACATCGGCACGCAGAACGTCACCACCGTGCAGATCTTCGACACGACGCCGCCCAACACCACCTGCGTGGGCACGCCGTTCTCGACCTCCGCCAGCGCGCCGACGGTAACGCCTTCACCGGCGGCCGCCTGCACCTTGGCGACGACCGCGGCAGCCAGCATCCAGACCAGCGGAGTAACGCTGCTGCCCAACGAGTCGGTCAACCTGTTCTTCCGCGTAAGGATCAATCCGTAAGCGATGGATGCCGCGCCGCGCGCCTCCGGGTGCGCGGCGCGGCAAATCGTCACGGATTGAACCAGAGCGTTTCGCGGCCATGGATTCCAGGCAATTGCCCACGAATTCCGCGGCCGCTTTTTCCCCAGCGCACTCGTCCATGAGCGCGCTGCGGAAAAAGTCCAGCAGCAACGGCGGGGACCGTCCCCGCCGCATTGGTAAGGATCAGCAACCCGGCATGCAGCAGTCCGCATCACTGTTCAGCCAGCAGCCCGCCAGCCCGGGCCGCGCCGCGCGCCGCGCGGGCGGCGCCCGTCTGCTGGCGGCATTGCTCGGCCTGTGGATGCTGCTGCTGGCCGGCGCCGTAGAGGCGCAAGTGCGCGCGCCCGGCGTGGGCACCATCATCCGCAATACCGCCACGGTTTCCTATAACGGCCCGGCCGGCGCGATCACCAGTTACCCGTCCAACGAGGTTTCGGCGGTGGTGCAGCAGGTCGCCGCCTTCACCCTGGCCAGCTCGCAGACCCGCGCCACCGCCACCAATACGCAGGTGGTGTTCAGCCACACCATCACCAACACCGGCAACGGCCCGGACCGCTTCGTGCTCACCGCCACCAACCCGGCGCCGGGCTGCAACGCCTGCGGCGGCTTCAACTTCAGCAGCGCGCTGATTTCACCCGACGTGGCGCCGCAGGACGGCCAGCCCGACGGCCCGCCGGCGGCCGGCTTGACCACGCCGCTGCTGGCGCAGGGCCAGAGCTACACCTTTGTATTGGTGGCCCAGGTGCCGTCCACCGCCACCGCCGGCCAGTTCGCGCAGGCGCAGGTCGGCGCGCAGGGCGATGCGGCGACCGCGGCGGCCGGCGGCTTTGCGGCGGCGGGCGCGCAGGCCAATACCGACCAGGCCAACGTCAGCGCCGCCGGCGTGATCACCACCAGCAAGACCTTCTCGACGGTCAGCGGCCCCTCGCCGGGCGCCGGCAACGTCACCGTCACCATCACTTATACGAACAACAGCGGTGTCGCGGCGGCCAATGTGCGCATCCAGGACTGGATCGGCCAGACCAACGGCGCCCCGGTCTCCGACACCACCGGCATGCGCTACGTGGCCGGGTCGGCGCGCTGGAGCGGCTGCAACGGCGGCGCGGGCGTCCTGAGCGATGCGCTCGACGGCTTCGAGGCGGCCTGCACGGCCGCGCCGGTGCAGCGCATCAACTACCAGTTCACCGCGACCGCGACACCGGGCGTGGGCGTGGTCGACGCGGTGATTGAAGCGGTGCCGGCCAACACCTCCGGCCAGCTGCGCTTCGAAGTGCAGGTGATCAGCGGCCTGCCCGTCGGCGGCGCGCAGACCACCAACGCCGCGCGCATCAGCTACTGCGACAGTGGCGTCTGCGGCGGCGGCACCAACCAGACCTCCGACACCAATCAGGCGATCTACCAGGTCACCCCGGTCACCGGCGTGGACCTGACGGTGACCAAGACCATCGCCAGCCCGCTGGCGGGCCGGTTCTCGATCGGCAATCCGGGCGAGTTCCAGCTGCAGGTCAACAACATCGGCGCGCTGCCCTCCACCGGCACCATCACCGTCACCGACACACTGCCGGGCGGCCTGGAAGTCACCGGCATCACCGCCACCGGCTGGGCCTGCAGCCAGAGCGGCGTCTACACCACCGGCAACAACAGCGGCGGCGGCATCACCGTCACCTGCACCACCGCCGCCGTCGTGCCGGCGGCCTCCAGCCTGCCCGGCCAGGCCGTGCCGATCCGCATCGCGGTGGTGCCGCGCCTGGTGCCCGGTGTGCTGGTGGTGCCGGCGGCCACCGTCGTCACCCTGGTCAACACGGCCAACGTGGCGGGCGGCGGCGAGCCGGCCGGCAATACCGGCAACAATTCCGGCCAGGTGAGCGTGCCGGTGACGATCGGCGCGACCATCATGGGCCGGGTCTGGCAGGACATCCCCAGCGGCGCCACGGCGCTGCCGAACCGCCTGTACGATGCCGGCCTCGACCGGCCGCTGGGCAACTGGAAGGTCGAGGTGCTCGATCCGACCACCCTGACGGTGCTCAAGTCCACCGCCACCCTGAGCAATAGCGGCGCCACCCAGGGCACCTATACCGTCACCGACCTGGCGCCCGGCACTTATTATCTGCAATTCCGCGACCCCACCAACAATGTCGTGTCCGGCACCGCGGTGTGCGCCGCCACCGCGGCGGCGGCCGACCCCACCGCGACCGCGCTGGGCGGCCCGAACTACGGCGGCAGCTACAACCCGGCCAACTGCCAGACCCCGACCGGCGGCGGCGCCGGCGCGGTCAACTCGCAGCTCGACGCGACCGGCCGCTACCTGCGCATCACCCTGCAGGGCGGCGACACCATCATCGACCAGAACCTGCCGCTCGATCCTTCCGGCATCGTCTACGACGCCTCCACCGGCGCCGCGGTGGCCGGCACCACCGTGCGCATCACCGCGCTCAACGCGCTGACCCGCACGCCGCTGACGGCGGCGCAGTTCAACCCGGTGACCGGTTTTGTTGGCGGCGTCGACAACGTGATCACCGGGGCGGACGGCTTCTACCAGTTCCTGCTCACTTTCTCCGGCCAGACCCAGTGCGCGCTGGCCCCCGGCGGCCGCTGCCTGCTCGAGCTGGCCGTCACCCCGACCACCGGCTACCAGCCGTTCTCGGTGTCCACCACGGTGTTTCCGCCTTCCGCCTCGACCGGCACCTGCGGCGCCTTCGCGCCGAACTGCCTGGACGGCACCGGCGGCGCCGGCTTCATCGACGCCAGCGGCGCGATGATCACGGTGCCGCCGATTCCGACCACCAGCAGGTACTACCTGCGCTTCCTGGTGGACAACAATTCGCGCGAACTGCTCAACAACCACCTGCCACTGGTGAGCAACGCGGTGACCGCCAACAACCTGTTCGTCAAGAAGGTGGCCAACCGCACCGAGGCCGAGCAGGGCGACTTCGCCGACTACACCATCAGCGTGCTCAACGGCACCGTGGTGGCGGCCAACCCGGTGATCATCACCGACCGCCTGCCGGCCGGCTTCAAGTACGTGGCCGGCACGGCGCGCTATACCGCGCCGGGCGCCACCGTGCCGGTGGTGCAGCCCGACCCGTCCGGCGGCGCCGGTCCGGTGCTCGGCTTCAACATCGGCAATCTGGCCGCCGGCACCACCGCCACCCTGACCTACCGCGTGCAGCTGTCGATCAATGCGCCGCTGGGCGACGGCAAGAACCTCGCCTCGGCGGCCGCGCCGGGGCTGGGCTCGAACACCGCGACGGCCACCATCAAGGTGCGCGGCGGCGTGTTCACCGACAAGGGCTACATCGTCGGCACCGTGTTCCTCGACTGCAACCGCGATCGCGTGCAGGGCGCGCGCGAGCCCGGCATCCCCGGCGTGCGCCTGTTCATGGAAGACGGCACCACTGTGGTCACCGACGCGGAAGGCAAGTACAGCCTGTACGGCGTCTCGCCGCGCACCCACGTGATGAAGGTCGACGACATCACCCTGCCGCGCGGCTCCGAACTGATCGCCCTGAACAACCGCAATGCCGGCGACCCGGCTTCGCGCTTTGTCGACGTCAAGGTGGGCGAGATGGCGCGCGCCGATTTCGCCGAAGGCTCGTGCGCGCCGGCGGTGCTCGCCGAAGTCAAGGCGCGGCGTGAAAAGGGCGAAACCGGCGCCGCCGAACTGAACCGCGCCACCGGCGCGGCTTTCTCCGCGCAGGTCACCGCGCCGCTGAGCAGCTCCTCGCTGGGTGCGCCGGCCAGCGGCGTGATCGCCGCGCCCGTCGCGGCGCCGGCACTGCCGGGCGCGACGCCTGCCGCACCCGCCCCGTTCGGTGGCGCGACCCCTGCTGCTGCCCCCGCCGCTCCGGCCAGCGGCGGCGCGGCGGTCAAGGCGATCCCCTTCGTTACCGCGCCGGCCAGCGGCGTGGCGATCGTCCCGGATGCCGCCAGCAACCCGGGCGTGCAGACCGCGCCGGTGCCGGTCTACCAGCCGCTCAATGCGGCGGGCGCGGCCGGCAGCATCAACTCAAGCAATTCCAACCTGCCCGCCAAGACCGGCGACCTGACCGGCGCGCAACTGCCGGACGT
>Ga0075369_10000299_pt1 | contig 14772 bp, 11 predicted proteins | sample EndMethybrTD3034_FD_71400 | JGI IMG/M metagenome (GOLD analysis project Ga0075369, IMG submission 71400) | Populus endosphere microbial communities from Tennessee, USA - Endosphere MetaG P. TD hybrid TD303-4 | ecosystem: Host-associated > Plants > Roots > Endosphere | place: USA: Tennessee...
CGCAGGTGCACCTGCGGTTGATCAGTGGCGAGCGCATCACCACGCTGGAGCTGGATCAGTCGCTGCGCGTGACGCCGTCGTCGGCGCTGATGGGCGACCTCAAGGCGCTGCTGGGCCCCGGCTGCCTGGGCTAGCACTGCGCGAGAACGTCGAAACTGAAGTCATGCAGAGGGTTTCTCGCACTTCTCCTGCACAAGCTCAGTTTCGGCTAGCGTCGCGCGCCGGTCCATGGTTGTTCGTTTCTCTCGCGCCGTTCGGCCTCGTCGGCACAGTCTTTGGCCCACATGTCCTCGAACCTTTGTCCCGGGTGCACGTTGGGAAGGCGATTCATCACGCGGCTGAGCCAATCGGGTGCCGTGGCCGGCTCCCACTGAGGCAGAGCGGTGCTCAGCGCGTACAGCGTCTTGAGGACAACAAAAACCCCGAATAGCGCTGAGGCATCGGTGATGGCGGCGCCGAACATGCCGAATACGAGCGTGAGATGCACGACGGCGACACGACCGAGGCTTCGATTCGCCGTCCCCTCGATCTGCCAGAACGACCACCGGCGCAGGCCGGGCAGATCCACAACGAAATCGATGGCGAGGGCGATAAGTACGTACAGGCTCCCGAGTTTCACACTGCGCCAGTCGACGCCCGCCAAATCGCCCTGGCCGTTGTGGTCGAGCATGAACAGGATGACACCGAGGAACAGACCGTGTGCCGCGCAGAACACGAGGCTCGTGACGAGAAACCCCTGAAGGAACGAGGATTGGGAACGCTGCTTGCTTGATTTCGGCGCCTGATATCTGACATGTCCGCGGCGTGGGCTCATCCGTTGATGGGCAGCGATGCGGGCCGAAACGAAGACGCATGCCGCGAGCGTCTCGAACCAGTAGACGACCAACGTCGTGCCAGCCGACCATCCTCCGACGAACCAACCGGCCGCCGGAACAGCGTTGACGACCAACAGCGTCAGAAGGTTAATGGTCCGGCGCACGTGTCTATCGTCGCATGGTCAGCCCAAAACGTTCACCGCCCTTGCGATTACGAGCGCGACGGTGGTAACCGCCACGAGGCTCTGCACCGCCATCATTCCCTTCGCCCAGCGGGCCAGCGGCATGGTGTCGGTCGGAGAGAAGGCCATCGCGTTCGTGAGGCTGACATAGAGGTAGTCGACGAACGTCGGCCGCCATCCCGGTTTGACGAGCTTGGCGGTGTCGGGATCCATCTGCGGGAACATGAAGTCGGGGTAGGGCTGTTCACCTGCGCGCCGGGCGAACGGCCCTCCGCGGTCCAGTTCCCAGTACCAGATGCCGAACACGATGATGTTCGTGACGAAGATCGCCCCGCCGCTGCCCAGCAACACGGCGGCCTTGTTGCTCACCTCGCCGGTGAGGATGCGGATGTCCAGCAATACCGCCGACAGCGTGTTGTCGAGCGTGATGGCGGCGAGCAGCACCCAGGTGGCGTATCGGCCGAGTCGCGTGGCATTGGTGAGCTTCAGCGGGTTCAGCCAGGTCAGCACCGCGAGCAGCAACACCTCGAGCCCGATCAGCGGCCAGCGGGGCACGACGGTATAGCTCTTCGGGATTGCCAGCTGTAGACCGATCACGGCGATGAGTGCGAACAGCACCGGCAGCCGGCTTTCCGGGTCTCCGGGCCGCAGCCAGGACGGGATGTGGTGTTCGGCGCCGGAAGCCAGGCGCTCGGCGCGTTTGACGAACTCCTCGACCGGTGAGGGTTCGGGTGTGGTGTTCATCAGCCAAGTGTGTGCGCCACGATGAGTCCATGGAGTCGCGACACGTCAGCATTTGGATCGAGGCCGCACCCGAGGTGGTCTACACATACGCATCGGATCCGCAGACATGGTCGCAGTGGGCCGCCGGCCTGGCAGAGGGCGGTCTGCGCCAGACCGCGGACGGTTGGGTGGCCGATTCGCCAATGGGTGAGGTCACGGTCGAGTTCTCGCCGCCGAACGAGTTCGGCGTGCTCGATCACGTGGTGCGGCTGCCGTCGGGCGAAGCGGTATACAACCCGTTGCGGGTGATCCCCGGCGGCGTCAGGGAGGCCCACTGCGAAGTGCTGTTCACGGTGCGACGACGGGCAGGCATGACGGACGCCCAGTTCGACGCGGATGCCGCGGCGGTGGCCGCCGACCTCGATGCGCTACGGCGGCTGCTGGAGGACTAGCGGTTGGACGGCTGGAACGGGCTCAGGGCCAGCCACACCACGGTGCCGGCGGCCGCGGCCGCTAGCACCGACGGTGCTGCGCTGCTGGTCGCAACCGCGACGATTACCAGGACCACGAAACCGATTCCGAGCGCGAGCAGCTTGTACACCGGCCAGGCAACACCGGCGATGCTGACTTCGTCGCGCACAGTCACAGGTTGACGATAGCTCGCAAGTCTGTTTTCGGGCAACCGAAACACCGGATCAGGAGGGTTGCTTTCCTAGTCGGCCTAAGCTGGTCAGATGCCACTTTCTGGAGAATATGAACCAAGCACGTCAGACTGGGCCCGCGAGAACGCGGAGAAGTACATCGAGTCCGGCGGTACCGAAGGCACCGAGCTCAACGGCAAGCCCGTCATCCTGCTGACCACCATCGGCGCCAAGTCCGGCAAGATCCGCAAGACCCCGTTGATGCGCGTCGAACATGGCGGCGAGTACGCGGTCGTGGCATCGCTGGGTGGCGCTCCGAAGAATCCCGTCTGGTACTACAACATCAAGGCGCATCCGCAGGTGGAGCTGCAGGACGGTGCCGTCAACAAGGACTACGAGGCCCGCGAGGTCTTCGGTGACGAGAAGGCCGCGTGGTGGGAGCGTGCTGTCGAGGCCTGGCCGGACTACGCGCAGTACCAGACCAAGACCGACCGGCAGATTCCGGTGTTCGTGCTGACCCCGATTAACTGAAAACCGCAGGTTGGTGGCACCATTGACCGGTGTCCGCTGAACTGAGCCAAGGCCCTCACACGTCGCCGCTGTCCGCGGCCGACATCGATGAGGCCGCTCAGCGAATTTCGGGCGTGGTCGCCCGCAGCCCGCTGCAGTACAGCGAGCGGTTGTCGGAGGCCACCGGCGCCGCGGTCTATCTGAAGCGCGAGGACCTGCAGGCGGTCCGGTCGTACAAGCTGCGCGGCGCGCACAACCTGCTGATGCAGCTGTCCGACGACGAGATCGCCGCCGGGGTGGTGTGCTCGTCGGCGGGCAACCACGCGCAGGGCTTCGCGTTGGCGTGCCGGTCGATGGGCATCCACGGCAGGGTGTATGTCCCCGGCAAGACACCGAAGCAGAAGCGCGACCGCATCCGCTACCACGGCCGCGAGTTCATCGAGCTGATCGTCGTCGGCAAGACCTATGACGAGGCCGCCGCGGCCGCGCTCGACGACGTCGCACGTACCGGAGCCACGCTGGTGCCGCCGTACGACGATCCCCGCACGATGGCGGGCCAGGGCACCATCGCCGCCGAGATCCTCGATCAGCTCGATGGCGAGCCGGACCTGGTTGTCGTCCCGGTAGGGGGCGGCGGCTGCATCGCAGGCATCACGACATACTTGGCCGAGCGGACGACGGGCACCTCCGTGCTGGGCGTCGAGCCGGCGGGTGCCGCCGCGATGATCGCCGCGCTGGCCGCGGGGGAGCCCGTCACCCTGGACCACGTCGACCAGTTCGTCGACGGCGCTGCGGTGAATCGGGCGGGCACGCTGACGTATGCCGTGCTGGCCGCCGCGGGGGACATGGTCTCGATCACCACTGTCGACGAGGGCGCGGTGTGTACGGCGATGCTCGACCTGTACCAGAACGAGGGCATCATCGCCGAACCTGCGGGTGCGCTGTCGGTTGCCGCGCTGATGGAGGCCGACATCGAGCCGGAATCGACTGTGGTGTGCGTGATTTCGGGCGGCAACAACGACGTGTCCCGGTACAACGAGGTGCTCGAGCGTTCGCTGGTGCACCTGGGTCTCAAACACTATTTCCTTGTGGACTTCCCGCAGGAACCAGGGGCGTTGCGTCGCTTCCTGGACACCGTGCTCGGGCCTGGCGACGACATCACGTTGTTCGAATACGTCAAGCGCAACAACCGCGAAACCGGTGAGGCCCTAGTCGGTGTCGAACTGAGTTCGGCCGCCGATCTCGAGGGCTTGCTGGAGCGGATGAAGACATCCGACATTCACGTCGAGACGCTCGAGCCCGGCTCGCCGGCGTATCGCTACCTGCTTTAGGTCCTGCGCAGGATTGCGAACGAATATCCGTCCAGTCGACTGGTTTCGGCTTCGACCGTCGGCTCGCCCCACGCCAGCACCACCTCCCCGGTGACCGGAACGTCGACAGCCTCGGTGCCGAGGTTGCACGCGATGGCCAGCGATCCGCGGTGCATGACGAGCCAGCACGCATCCTCGTCGTAGTCGACACTCATATGGTCTAGCCAAGGATCGCCCAAATCAGGCTCCTTGTGCCGCAACGCGATCAGCTGTCGATAAATCTCGCGCAGCCGGCCGTGCTCGCCGTCGTCTATCTCGTGCCAGTCGAGCTTCGACCTTTCAAAGGTCGCCGGGTCTTGCGGATCGGGAATCGCATCGGCGTCCCAGCCGTGTTCGGCGAACTCACGCTTGCGGCCCTCGGCGGTCGCCATAGCCAACTCGGGTTCCGGATGGGAGCTGAAGAACTGGAACGGCGACGACGATCCCCACTCTTCGCCCATGAAAAGCATTCCCGTATAAGGTGATCCAAGCGCCAGCGCGGCCTTTACGGCCAGCTGTCCGAACGTCAGATTCTGCGACGGTCGGTCGCCGACGGCGCGATTACCGACCTGGTCGTGCGTCAGGGTATACGCCAGTAGGCGCGTCGCCGGGATGCTCGTGGTGTCCAGCGGACGGCCGTGGCGCCGATGCCGGAACGACGAGTACGTTCCCGCGTGGAAGTAGCCGTGCTTCAACGTCTGTGCCAGAGCCTGCAGCGATCCGAAGTCGGCGTAGTAGCCTTGCCGTTCGCCCGACACCGCCGCGTGGATCGCGTGGTGGATGTCGTCGTCCCACTGTGCGGTCATCCCGTAACCGCCCCGATCGCGGGGTGTGATCAGCCGCGGGTCGTTGAGGTCGCTTTCGGCGATCAACGACAGAGGCCTGTCCAATTCTCCTGCGAGCGCCTCGGTTTCGGCGGATAGCTCTTCGAGGATGTGGATGGCGGTGGTGTCGACGAGCGCGTGCACGGCGTCGAGCCGCAGACCGTCGGCGTGGAAGTCGCGCATCCAGCGCGAGGCGCAGTCCAGGATGTAGCGGCGCACCTCGTCGGCGTCCGAGCCGGAGATGTTGATCGATTCGCCCCACGGATTGCTGCCCGACGACAGGTACGGCGCGAACCGCGGCAGGTAGTTGCCCGATGGACCAAGATGATTGAACACCGCGTCGATCAGCACGCCAAGGCCGCGACGATGACATGCGTTGACAAACCGGACCAGGCCGTCGGGCCCGCCGTACGGCTCGTGCACCGCATACCAACCCACGCCGTCATAGCCCCAGCCATGTGTCCCGCCGAACGCGTTGACCGGCATCAGCTCGACGAATTCGACACCCAAATCGACCAGATAGTCCAGCTTCTCGATCGCCGAATCGAACGTGCCGCCCGGCGTGAACGTGCCGACGTGCAACTCGTAGATGACCCGGCCCTCGATCGATCGACCCTGCCAATCATCGTCGGTCCAGACGTCCGCTGCGGGCTGCCACAGCTGCGAGCGCGCATGCACACCCTCGGGCTGCCGGGGCGAGCGCGGATCGGGCAGCACCGTCGGGTCGTCGCCGAGGACGAAGCCGTAGCGGGCATCGACTCGCGCGTCGACGTCGGCGCGCCACCAGCCGTCCTCTGACCGGTTCATCGGGTACAGCGAGCCGTCGACATCGAGTCGGACGCGTTCGGGCAGCGGCGCCCACACCGCGAACTCAGTCATCGCCACGCTCCAACAGCGCCACCGGCATGGTCGCGAGCAGTTCTTCTGCCAAGACCCTGCCGCTGTATCGGCCACCCCCGATGCGGTCCGTCCAGACACCGTCGGGCAGCACGAGAGCGGTATCACCCCAGCCGGTTTCGGACAGCCGGACGGTATGCCGGTTGACCGCGGCGAGCACATCGCCACCGCGCAGAAACGCCACAAGATGCTCGGCCGCGGGGCCCTTTCCGAGTACCGGCGTGTAGCCACCCCTTACGAATGTGTCGGGTCGCTCCCGGCGCAATGTCAGGGCCGCCGTCACGACTCGGATCTTGGGATGACTCAGCGAGTTCAGCGCTTCTCGGCGCGTTCGGTAGTCGATCGGCCGCCGATTGTCCGGGTCGACCAGGCTGTCGTCGGGCAGTTCGGTGCCCTGGTACGTGTCGGGAATCCCTGGCATCGTCAGCGCCAGAAGCTTCTGCCCGAGTGCGTCGCTGCGGGCATGGAATTCAAGCCGCGCGACCAAAGACGTCAGCTGGGCGGCGACCGATCCGTCGATGACGGCGTCCAACCACGCGTGCACCCCGGTTTCGAACGCGGTGTCGGGATCGTTCCACGACGTCAGGACCGCGGCCTCCCGGATGGCCTTCTCGGCGTACGCATGCAGTCGCCCGCGCAATTCGTCGGTCATCACACCGTCCGCGGGCCACACGCCGAAGATGTTCTGCAGCAAGAACAGTCCGGTTCCGGGATCCGGCGGTGGGGTCTCCCGCGTCCAATTGCCGACGAGTTCCGCCCATAGCGACGGCACCTGCGACAGCACACCGATGCGGGCCCGCACATCTTCACCGCGCTTGGTGTCGTGGGTGCTCAACGCCACCATTGCGTGCGGCCACAGCCGGGCGCGGCTCTCGGCGCGCTGGTGAAACTCCGCGACGCTCACCCCGAACCGTGCGGGCTCTCCACCCACCTCGTTCAATGACACGAGCCGGGCGTCGCGGTAGAACAGGCAGTCCTCCATCGACTTGGCGGTCGCAGCTCCGCACAGCTGTTGCAGCCGCACGGCCGACTCGGTGTCTGTGGTCAGTGCCGCGGAGATGATCGCCAGCGGCTCCGCCAACTCCGGTAGCGCAGCAGCGGTTTCGGCCGACGCCTCGGGCAGCACCAAGGACAGCGACAGATAGTCGGAGCGGTAAACGTGCACCCGGCTGATCAGCTCGGCCACGGCCCGCGGCAGCTCGGGGTGATCAACCCCGGTGGCGGCGACGATGCTCCGGTGTAGCCGGGAAAGCTCACTGCCCAGCGTCCCGGTTACGGCGTCGGCCTTGAGCTGACGCCCCATCGTCGGCATCTCGTCGTAGGCGACGCCGCTCGACTCGAACAACGCCGTCAGCGGGCCCGCGCCGGCGGGATCGATGAACAGTCCGCCGATTTCGCGCAGCGCGTCATAGCCGGTTGTGCCCGCCACGGGCAGCGATGCCTCAAGCGGTTCGTCGACGGCCAGGATCTTCTCGATGACGATCCACGCGTCCGGTCCGACGAGTTCACGCAGCCACCCCAGATAGCCGGTCGGATTGGACAATCCGTCCGGATGGTCGATGCGGATCCCGTCGACCAGGCCCTCGGCGAACCAGCGCTTGACCTCCGCATGCGTGGCGTCGAACACCGTGCGGTCCTCCTGCCGCAGCGCCGCCAGGGACGTGATCGAGAAGAAGCGCCTGTAGCCGCAGATGCCGTGGCGCCATCCGATCGGCCGGTAGTGCCGGTCGTCGGCGGGATAGCCCGGCGGAGCCGCGTCGCCGTCGGAACCCAGCACCGGCAAGACAATTCGGCCGTCGGGCTCGAGGTCCCAGTCGATGTCGAAGTAGGTCGCGTATGGCGAATTCCTACCGTGCTCGAGAACGTCGCGCCACCATCGGTTCTGCTCGGGCCGCTCGACGCCGACGTGATTGGGCACGATGTCGACGATGAGGCCCATCCCGCGCGCCCGCGCCGCAGCGGACAGTCGCGCCAGCCCCTCCGGGCCGCCAAGCGCCGCAGACACGGTGGTGGGGTCGGTGACGTCGTAGCCGTGGGTGGAGCCCTCGACAGCGGTCAGGATCGGCGACAAGTACAGATGCGACACCCCGAGATCATTTAGGTAGTCCAGCACGTCCAAGGCGTCGTCGAAGGTGAACGCATCCCCAGAAGCGGCGCCGCGCATCTGCAGCCGATAAGTCGACAGCACTTCAGATGCCATGCGTCAGGCGGTCTTACGCAGCACCAGTAGTGATCGCGCCTGTAGGGAGAGCTTTTCGCCCGCCTTGACGACCAGTTCGGTGGCTCCGGTCGGGTCGGCGGTGTCGAGCGCGGCAGTCCACTCCTCGGCGTACCCGTTGTCCGGGGCGACGAAGTCCACGGTCTTGCTGTGTGCGTTGAAGCACAGCAGGAACGAGTCGTCGACCACCCGCTCGCCGCGCTCATCGGGGGCAGGGATGGCGTCGCCGTTCAGGAACACCGCCACGCACTTGTCGAGGCCCGAACCCCAATCCTCGGGCGTCATTTCATTGCCTGCCGGGGTCAGCCACGCGATGTCGCGGACCTGGTCGCCGGTGCGGATCGGCTCGCCTTCGAAGAACCGGCGCCTGCGGAACACCGGGTGCGCCTTGCGCAACTGCACGACCTTGCGGGTGTACGTCAGCAGATCGGCATTCTTCTCGGCCAGCGACCAGTCCATCCACGAGATCTCGGAGTCCTGGCAGTACACGTTGTTGTTTCCGCGCTGCGTCCTGCCGATTTCGTCGCCGTGGGAGATCATCGGCGTGCCCTGAGACAACATCAGCGTGCCGAGGATGTTGCGCATCTGCTTGCCGCGCAGCGCGAGGATGTCGGGGTCGTCGGTGGGGCCCTCCACCCCGCAGTTCCACGACCGGTTATGGCTTTCGCCGTCGCGGTTGTCCTCGCCGTTGGCGTCGTTGTGCTTCTCGTTGTAGGACACCAGGTCGGCGAGCGGGAACCCGTCGTGGCAGGTGACGAAGTTGATACTCGCGCTCGGTCGCCTGCCGGTGGCCTCGTAGAGGTCCGAGGAACCGGTCAGCCGGGAGGCGAACTCGCCAAGGGTCGCGGGCTCACCCCGCCAGTAGTCGCGCACAGTGTCGCGATACTTCCCATTCCACTCGGTCCACAAACCGGGGAAGTTTCCGACCTGATAGCCGCCTTCGCCGACATCCCACGGTTCGGCGATCAGTTTGACCTGACTGACCACCGGATCCTGTTGCACCAGATCGAAGAACGCGCTCAATCGGTCGACGTCGTAGAACTCGCGCGCGAGCGCGGCAGCCAGGTCGAACCGGAACCCGTCGACGTGCATCTCCAGCACCCAGTAGCGCAGCGAGTCCATGATCAGCTGCAGGGTGTGTGGCATCCGGGCGTTGAGGCTGTTGCCGGTGCCGGTGAAGTCCTTGTACAACCGCAGGTCGCCTTCGAGCAGTCGATAGTAGGCGGCGTTGTCGATGCCGCGGAAGTTGATCGTGGGGCCCAGGTGGTTGCCTTCGGCGGTGTGGTTGTAGACCACGTCGAGGATCACCTCGATGCCGGCCTCGTGGAACGACCGGACCATTGTCTTGAACTCCGCGACCGCGCCGCCGGCGTTCTTATTCGACGAGTATTGGTAGTGCGGCGCGAAGAATCCGAAAGTGTTGTAGCCCCAGTAGTTTCGTAGCCCGAGGTCGAGCAGTCGGTGGTCGTGCAGAAACTGGTGCACGGGCATCAGCTCGATCGCGGTCACGTTCAACGACTTGAGGTGATCGATGACCACCGGATGGCCGAGCCCGGCGTAGGTGCCGCGCTGCTCCTCGGGAATGCCCGGATGGGTCTGCGTCATGCCTTTGACGTGGGCTTCGTAGATGACTGTCTCGTGATACGGCGTGTGCGGCGCGCGGTCCGATGCCCATTGGAAGAAGGGGTTGATCACCACGCTGGTCATCGTGTGGCCAAGCGAGTCGATCATCGGCGGGGTGCCGCCCGAGGCGAGGTCGTCGGCTTCCAGGTCGTAGGAGAACAACGCCTGGGTGAAATCGAAGTCACCGTGATACGACTTGCCGTAGGGGTCGAGCAGCAGCTTGCTCGGATCGCAGCGATGACCCGCAGCGGGATCCCATGGTCCGTGTACCCGGAAGCCGTAGCGCTGCCCGGGCGTGACGGTGGGCAGATAGCAGTGCCACACGTAGCCGTCGACCTCGTCGAGGTTGACACGCTCCTCGCTGCCGTCCTTCGCGATCAGGCACAACTCGACCCGCTCGGCCACCTCGGAAAACAGTGAGAAGTTCGTGCCCGCGCCGTCATATGTGGCGCCAAGGGGATAGCTGGTGCCCGGCCAGACCGTGGGTACTGATCCCTCCTTTTGTCCTCCTCTCGTCCGGCGCCCCGGCTCGGCGGAGGCCATCAGCCGACCCACCAGCCGGTGGCTGCACCGATCTGGCGTCCGAGCTCTCCGGTCATGGTGCGCATGTAGGTGGTCGAGATGTGGTGGGCGTCGCGATATAGCAACACATTTCCCTCCACGGCGCGGCAAATGTCCTTGCGGCACACCGCATCACTCATGTCGAGCGGCTTCAACAGCGGAAACTGCGCGACGAAATCCAATGTCTGGTTGTGTTCCGACAGTACGTCGGATCGCTTGATCCCGCAGGAGATCGCGTTGCCGCCGCTGGCGAGGCAATCAGCAGGAAAGTAGGGCTCTCCGTCGCGCACCATCCACGGGGTGTCGCGCATGGCGAGTATCGGAATGTTGTTGTCCGACAATGTCTGCCAGATACCGATGTAGGTGCCCGGCATCACGTCGCCCGGCTTGATGTTCCACGGCCTTGTGGAGGTGGTGAACACGAAGTCGGGGTGATCGGAGATGAGCTTGGGCATGACACGGTTGTTCCACACGCGGCATCCCGGGTATGGGCGGTTGTCGCCCATGACAAGTGGCATGTCTTCTGTGGTCAGCGGGCAACCCATTTTCATGTAAGTCACCACCTTGAAGTGGTGCAGCTGACCCAACTGGTCGAGCGCGGTGATCCAATGCTCGGCATGAGATCCGCCTGCCAGAGCGATGGTGCGGGTCGCCTCTTTGTCGCCGAAGGTGCAGTTGATGACGTCGCTGTTGTCGAAGTCACTGATGCAGCCGTCGGTGGTGGTTTCCGGCAGATCGCTCTTGGCCTCGAGCACCGTGGGGCGCATCGCCAACTTGGGCACCTTGACGTGGTTGATCAGTGCCATGGCGCCGGGGTAGTCGCGCACCGAAAGGTTGGCTAGCTCTTTACCGTTCGCGCGTTGCACGGTGACGTGCTCGCGCCACGTGAACGAGGTCGCCGTCAGCGCCACGCCCAGAAGTGCGACTGTCGAACCCAACACGATCGTCGGCCTGCGCAGTCGCACCCGCAGCGGGATCGCAGGGGTACGTGCCACTGATGGCGAGGCCTTGTACCGCAGCGGATTCTCCACGTAGCGCGTCGTCAGCCAGGCGAGCACGGCCGAGATCAGCAGCACGATCGCACCCTCGAGGAAGTTGACCCTCGGCCGCCCTGTGTACGACAGCCAGAAGATCAGCAGCGGCCAGTGCCAGAGGTACAGCGAGTACGCCATCGCCCCGAGCGACACGAACGGCGCGGTGGCCAGCAACCGGTTGGGGGCGGGCAGTCGGTCGGCGGTGCGCGGATCGGCCTGCCGGTTGGCCGCCGAGAGGATGAACAGCATGGTGGCGCCGACCGGCACCAGCGCCCACGGCCCGGGAAACTCCTTGACGCCGTCGATCAGCGCGCCGCACGACACGATCGCCGCCAGCGCGACCACCGCGAGCGTCGTGCGCAGCCACATCGGCCAGCGCACATACGGCACCAGGGCGCCAAGCAGCGCGCCAAGCAGCAGCTCCCACGCCCTGGCGAAGCTGTTGTAGTAGGCGGTCGCCTGGTCGGCGTTGTGAGCAAATATTGCGTAGACGAACGACGCGAGGGTCAGCGAGCTCAGCAGCACCACGAATGAAATCCGCATGTACGAGCTGAGAAGCCGACGGAACAGATAGGCGAACGAAAAGATCAGCGCCAAAAAGGCGATATAGAACTGTCCCTGCACCGACATCGACCAGATGTGCTGCAGCGGACTGACCGCCTCACCGGCGCGAAGGTAGTCCGATGCGGTGTTCGCCAATTCCCAGTTCTGGAAGTAGCCGAGACTTGCCAAGCTCTGGTCAGCAAACGTTTCCCAGCGAGTCTCCGGCTGGATCAGGATCGTCAGCACCGCTGAGGCGGCAAGCACCACGACGAGCGCGGGCAACAGCCGGCGAACCAGTCGGGTGACTTCGGAAACCGGCAACAGTGACGCGCCCGGCGTCAGCGCCGTTCGCAGCAGACGCCCGCCGAAGAAGAAGCCCGACAAGGCCAAGAAGACGTCGACGCCACCGGAAACCCGGCCAAACCACACGTGAAACACCGCGACGAGCGCAATCGCAATACCGCGCAGGCCGTCGAGATCGTGTCTGTAGAAACCCGACGCGCGCGCACCCTTCCCCGATTTCGCGGCGCGTGGGGTGGGATCCGGATCGGTGCGTGGCGCCGGCCGGGATGGGGCGAGAGTCATCATGGTCGACGGTCAATCTACCGAAGATTGCCGCTGGACTCATGCTGTGGGCGACGCATCACCGCCGGTGAGCAAAGGATTAAGCTCGTGCTCCATGCCCGCGTTGACGCCTGACGAGATCAGTGCGATCGACGCCGCGCACGTCTGGCACCCCTACAGCACCGTCGGGGCAGAAGCGCTGCCTCCGGTGGTGGCGGTGGGGGCGAAGGGCGCCTGGCTGACGCTGATCGACGACGGGCGCCGGGTCGAGGTGCTCGACGCGATGGCGTCATGGTGGACCGCGATCCACGGCCACGGCCACCCGGTGCTGGACGCGGCGATCGCCAACCAGATGGCCACGATGAACCACGTCATGTTCGGCGGGCTGACGCACGAACCCGCTGCCCGGCTTGCCCAATTGCTGGTGCAGATCACGCCCGACGGACTCGACACAGTGTTTTTCAGCGATTCCGGCTCGGTGTCGGTGGAGGTGGCCGTCAAGATGGCGCTGCAGTACTGGCGCAGCATCGGCCGCCGAAACAAGCACCGCCTGATGACCTGGCGCGGGGGCTACCACGGCGACACCTTCACTCCCATGAGCGTGTGCGACCCCGACGGTGGCATGCATTCTCTGTGGACCGACGTTCTGGCACACCAGGAATTCGCGCCGCAGGTGCCTGCGGACTACGACCCCGCCTACAGCGAGGTGTTCGAGAAGCAGCTGGCCGAGCACGCCGACGAGCTGGCCGCCGTGATCGTCGAACCGGTGGTGCAGGGCGCGGGCGGCATGCGGTTTCACGATCCCCGTTATGTGACCGACCTGCGCGGGGCCTGCGACCGCCATGACGTCTTGCTGATCTTCGACGAGATCGCCACCGGCTTCGGTCGCACCGGCGCGCTGTTCGCCGCGGAACACGCAGGCGTCAGCCCCGACATCATGTGCGTCGGCAAGGCGATGACCGGCGGCTACATCACCCTGGCCGCGACGCTGTGCAGCCGCGACATCGCGAACACCATCAGCACACACGAACCCGGTGCGCTGATGCACGGGCCGACGTTCATGGCCAACGCGCTTGCGTGTGCGGTGGGAGTGGCGTCTGTCGAGCTGCTGTTGGAACAGGATTGGCGCGCAAGGGTTTCCGCGATCGAGGCGAGCCTGCGCGCTGGGCTGGCGCCCGCCGCCGAGCTGCCTGGCGTCGCCGATGTGCGGGTGCTCGGCGCGATCGGTGTGATCGAGATGGACGAACACGTCGACCTGAGGGTCGCGACGCCTGCCGCGCTGCGGTGCGGAGTGTGGCTACGCCCGTTCCGCAATCTCGTCTACGCCATGCCCCCGTACATCTGCACGCCTGAGGAGATCGACCGGATCACCTCGGCGATGGTCAGCGTCGCGCGTGCGTTAACCTGAACACTGTTCAATTGTCGGCTCGGCCGACGTGTTCAAGTGACACTAAGGATGGTCAGGTGACTCGCGTCGGTCTTTCCCCGCTGGCCTGGCTCGACGAGGTCGAGCGACAGCGGCTCGCGGCAGGACTGCGCCGGTCGCTGCGCACCCGCCCACCCGTCGGCGCCGAGCTTGACCTGGCCTCCAACGACTACCTCGGCCTGTCGCAGCACCCAGAGGTGATCGACGGCGGCGTCGAGGCACTGCGCACCTGGGGCGCGGGTTCGACGGGATCACGTCTGGTCACCGGCAACACCGAACTGCACGAACGTTTTGAGGCCGCGCTCGCGGATTTCGTCGGCGCCGAGTCGGCGCTGGTCTTCTCGTCGGGCTACACCGCCAACCTCGGCGCGGTGGTGTCGCTGTCGGGGGCTGGATCGCTGTTGGTCTCCGACGCTCTGACGCACGCATCGCTTGTGGACGCCTGCCGGCTGTCGCGCGCCCGCGTCGTCGTGACACCGCACCGCGATGTATCCGCCGTCGAGGCAGCGTTGTCCGCCCGCGCCGAAGAGCGCGCAGTCGTGGTGACCGACTCCGTGTTCTCGGCCGACGGCGTGCTCGCCCCGCTGCGGGCCCTGCACGACGTGTGCCGGCGGCATGGTGCCCTGCTGATCGTCGACGAGGCGCACGGCCTCGGCGTGCGCGGCGGTGGTGGCCGCGGCCTGCTGCACGAGGTCGGCCTGGCCGGCGCGCCCGACGTGGTGATGACGACGACGCTGTCCAAGGCACTGGGCAGCCAGGGCGGTGTCGTTCTCGGACCCGCCGCGGTGCGTGCCCACCTGATTGACGCCGCGCGGCCGTTCATCTTCGACACCGGGCTGGCTCCCGCTGCGGTCGGTGCCGC
>Ga0075369_10000300_pt1 | contig 14684 bp, 14 predicted proteins | sample EndMethybrTD3034_FD_71400 | JGI IMG/M metagenome (GOLD analysis project Ga0075369, IMG submission 71400) | Populus endosphere microbial communities from Tennessee, USA - Endosphere MetaG P. TD hybrid TD303-4 | ecosystem: Host-associated > Plants > Roots > Endosphere | place: USA: Tennessee...
GGACAATCCCCGCCTGCTGGCAGGGCAGACAATTTAGTCAGTCGTCCAGCCCGCGCGCCTCTGAGACGAGCATGATCGGAATGCCATCACGGATCGGATAGGCGAGGCGCGCCTTCTCCGACACGAGTTCATTATGCTCCCTGTCATAGGTGAGCCGCCCTTTGGTCAGGGGGCATACCAGCAATTCCAGAAGCTTCGGGTCAACACGGCTTAGCTTTTCATCCATAAGATGATTCTACTGCAGAACCGTGTCCGAGTCACCGAAGACACGCGCCAGCACGATCTCTGTGATCGCGATCAGCGTTTCCGCCCGCGTTTTCAGATCGGGAGCCTCCAGGAGTGCCTGTTTCTCAGCCGGTCCGAACGGCGACATCATCGCCAGCGAATTGACGAGCGTCAGGTTACTGGCGCGCTCGACGCTTTCCCAATCCGCCTCGAGCTTGTTTGCGTCAAGATAAGCTTTGAAGGCGGCTAGAAGCGCGGCCCGATCAACCGCATCCTCCTCGTCGCGTGCGGAAAGATCGGCGATGAAGGGCGCGATGCGGAAGGTTCGGAAAGGATGATGCGTTTCCTTTTCCTCAAGCAGGCGGAAACGGCAGATGCCGGTGAGGGAAACGATGTAGCGACCATCACCCGTTTCGGCGAACGAGGTAATGCGCCCAAGGCAGCCAACCGGGGCCAGATGAGCCTCCCCCGGCCCTTCCTGGTCGCCCAGTGCGGGCTGGACCATCCCGATCAGTCGATTGCCTGACAAAGCGGCATCGAACATGGCAAGATAGCGCGGCTCGAAAATATTGAGGGGCAACTGCCCTGTCGGCAGCAGCAGAGCGCCGCCAAGCGGAAAGACCGCGATCGTATCAGGCAGATCACCGGGCTTCAAATATCGTGCATTCCCCACTTGCATAGAGACTGGTCCTGCATTGCCAGCGGGCGCGACACGATGCGCCCGCACAAACGGAAATGTGGGGCCCGCCTCCAAAAACACAAGGGCGGCGGGTCGAAACTTGAAGTCCGAATTATGAAAACAGCATGGCGGAGAGCTTGCGCCGCGCCGAGACCGTAACAGGATCCTTGAAGCCCCAGACATCAAAGAACTGCAAGAGCTGACGGCGTGCGCCATCGTCGTCGAAAGCCCGGTCCTTGCGCATGATGTAAAGCAGATGCTCTGCCGATTCTTCGCGCCGACCCTCGACGTTGCGGATCTTGGCAAGTTTCAGCCGGGCTTCGTGATCGTCCGGATTTCGCGCCAAATCCTGCTCCAAAGCAACTGGATCACCGAGCTTGCGCGCTTCCTCAATCTGATCGAGCTTCTTCGACACGGCCTGGATTGCCGGGTCCTTCGCCATTTCCTCCGGCAATTCTGTCAGCGCCTCACGCGCACGCTCATGCTGGTTTGCAGCAATCATGCATTCCGCCATTCCCGCCAACGCCTTGGCATTCTCGGGATCGGCCTGCATGACGGCGCCGTAAAGCTGGGCGGCGCCGTTGATGTCGCCGGATGCCAACAGCTCGTCAGCCTCCTTGAGGACACCTTCGATTTCGGCCGCCTGGTCGGCGCCGGCCGGACCGGCGATACGATCGATGAACTGATTGATCTGGCTCTCCGGCACAGCGCCCATGAAGCCATCGGCAGGGCGACCGCCGACGAAGGCGATCACGGCCGGAATCGACTGGATGCCGAGCTGCCCGGCGATCGAGGGGTGGTCGTCGATGTTCATCTTGACCAGCTTGACGCGCCCTTGCGCTTCATTGACGACCTTTTCGAGCACTGGGGTCAGTTGCTTGCAGGGCCCACACCAGGGTGCCCAGAAATCGACGAGAACCGGCTGGTTGCGCGATTCCTCGATGACATCCTTTGTAAAATTCGCGGTCGTCGTATCCTTGATGTAACCGCCCGCACCGGGGGCTGGGGCCGCTCCATAATTTGCAGTCGCCGTCATCTGACCAATGGAATTGCTGTAAGGATTGTCGTTGCCGCTCATGGATATCTCCCGCCGTGCCGGTCAGCCGGCTTTTCTAGCGCTAAAATCGTATGTCAGGACGTCACTTTCAAGACAAGCGGCTTATGCCCCGTCGCTTCCATAAAGCGAATAAGATCGCTGCTTGCGATCGATGTCGTGGCATCATTGGACAGCGGATGGCAATTGATGATCGCGTCTTCCATCAGATCGGCATCAAGAACGAACGTTACGTTTCCGCCCGTATCATTGATGGCCCCAAAAGCCGTGACAGCCCCGGGGACGACACCAAGATACTCCATCAGCTTTTCCGGCTTTCCGAACGAGACCTTGCTGGCGGCGCCGATCAGCGTATGCACTGTTTTCAGATCAACCGCCGCGTTCTCCTCCACCGTCAGCAGGAAGAACTGATCCTTCTTGTCTTTGACGAAGAGATTTTTCGTATGGCCGCCAGGAATCTCGTCACGCAGCGCGACCGATTCGGCAACCGTGAAGACGGGTGCATGGCTTTTGGTGCTGTGCTTGATATCCAGACCATCGAGAAAGGCAAAAAGGTCATCTCTGGTCTTCGGCGTCGCGTCGGTCATCGTAAAATCCATGCGGTCGGGAGGAGCGATAGGGTGCCTGATTACGTCCCGCCGCCGTCTTTTGCAACGCCCGGAGTTGACGCTTTACCCTGCATTTGCGGCGCTTCCGATGACTTCAAACGAGGTTCGAGAATTTTTCTTCGAATTTCCGTCATTTCCCTGTTGCATTTGAAAATCGTTTGGGCGATATAGCGCCCGTCGCCGCAAGGTGGCGCCCACGGTCCTCACAACTACCCCGGACCGATGCGGATTGAGCGGGTGTAGCTCAGGGGTAGAGCACAACCTTGCCAAGGTTGGGGTCGAGGGTTCAAATCCCTTCGCCCGCTCCAGTTTTTCTTGTCCAGGCCAGAGACATAGGTAACAAAACGTACCTAACACATGGGTAACAACCTCGTGCCGAACGGGTTGTCGATGGTTTCCAAGGTTCTCTGCTCCAGGTCGATGTATCCTAAATCATGGTGCATGAAGCAAACGGCTCACCGCGGCTCGATGAGATCGCCGGACAACAAAAAACCGACGATCGGCGGCGCCAAGTGTCGGTTCTCGGAATATGGTTAGCGGGAATAATTGCGAGACGACGTCCAGGCGTTCTCCGCGGCTTCCTTGGTGGGAGCATTGCCGCGCCCATCCCCACGCTCCGCATTGTCGCGTTCAGCTTCCACTTGCCGCTCGGCGATGTAGGGCGTCAGCATTTGCTCCAAATGAGCTGCGGTCAGGCTTACTGCAAAGCTTCTCATCTCATCCCTCTGAGTGTTTACACTGTGTAAACACTTACCGCCTCGCGGCGCCCATCGAAACGGTTCGATCGAGCTCTCCACGTGCTTTTGTTCAGGATAGGAGGAACCATGCCGGAGCTAGGGCATGACAACCCCGAGTCGCTCGGCATGGGGCGCCAGAGACGCCATGATGTTAGGGTGCAGCACCACTCCATCTACAAGGGCGCCACGCTTTAGCGCCAGGCCGTTCTCTCCCGGCAGCCGAACTCGCGTAACTCCGGGCCGCGGCGGATTGCTGTGGCAGGCATCGGCGAGCCAGCCGGTCTGCCGCAGAAAGGCATCTCGGCCACCAAAGGCGTCCGGATCGAAAACCTGAACCGTGACGGCCGCGTTCGTACCCTTGAGGTCATCCACACGGCCAAGTCCAGCAAGACCCTGCGTGAAGGCTTCGACATGAAGTGCCATGCCATAGCCCTTCTGGCCATGATCAAGCCCTCCGACCGGCAGTAGCGTGCCGCCGCGTTCGATCACCCGCGGATCGCGACTCGCCTCGCCGTTTTCATCCATCAGCCACTCGTGCTCATACTGTCGGCCTTCGCGGACCAACCGCTGCGCCATGTTGACCGTCGTGATCGACGCGCTGATGTCGATCAGGATCGGATCGCCGGGCGTCGGAATGCCATGGGCGACCGGGTTGGGCGTATAGACGCCTTTTCTTCCCCCGAAGGGCGCGACCTGTGCACCGGATGGGCTGGAGCTTGCAATGCTGACCATATAGCCGCGATCGGTTGCAATGGTGAGATAGGCGGCAAGGCAACCGATATGATGGCTGTCGGCAATTGCGATCGTCGCTGTGCCATAGGTGACGGCGCGCTCGCAGGCGAGCTTGACCGCCTCGGATGTCAGCCATGCACCGGGAAGGCGGCGCCCACACCAGGCGACGGCTGGGCCGCGATCGGACAGGATACCCGGCGCGCCCTCACGCTTCATCACGCCATCGGCAATGCTTTGCAGGTACCAGCCGGCCAATGCCAGGCCATGCGTCGTGTGCCCCATCAGATCGGCTTCGACGAGATAGTGGGCAACGGCGGCCGCCTTTTCCTCCTCGAGCCCGGCAGTGGCAAACAGCGCCTGCGCGAATTGGCGCAACGTATCCGGTGCATAGCGGGTATCGGGTGTCTCGCCCATGTTCATCTCCATGATGTCTCGCCACCAAACCGGTCAGCGCGCCAGAAAGCGGGGGGCAAGCGTCCTGCCATCGAGCGCCGCAAGCACATTCTCGGCCGACATGATCGAAACCGCGCATTTCGCATCGAGCGTGACGCCTGCAACATGCGGGGTCACCAGCGTGTTCGACAGCTGAAATAGCGGATTGTCGATGTCGGGCGGTTCGAGGGCGAAACTGTCCAACCCGGCACCGGCGAGATGCCCATGTTCAAGAGCCGCGATCAACGCCTTCTCGTCGACGACTTCGCCACGCGCCGTGTTGATCAGGAACGCGCCCTGCTTCATCAGCCCGATGCGGCGGGCGTTGATCAGGTTCTGCGTCTCCGACGTCAACGGGCAGTGCAGGCTGACGATGTCGGAGTTTGCAAGAAGCGTATCCAGATCGGTTTCGCGGCTGACGCCATCTTGAAAGGCGCCGTCCGGCGTATGCGGATCGAAGGCCGAGACGATCATGCCGATGGCGCCAGCTATCCTGGCAACCGTCTGGCCGATAAAGCCGAAACCGACAAGACCGAGCCGCTGGCCGCGCAACTCGCGCCCTTTGTACTGGTTCTTGTCCCAGATGCCGTCGCGGATCAGCGCGTCCTGACGCGGCAGATCCTTGACCAGCGCCATGATCAGCGCGAGCGCGTGCTCGGCGACCGAGTGCCCATTGCTGCCTGTCGTCATAGAAACCGGAATGCCGAGCGCTGTGGCCGCGTCCACGTCGATGTCGTTTGTTCCGACACCGTGCTTGGCGATATGCCGGAGCCTGCCGCCCACCTGCATTTCCTCCGGCCCGAGAAGATCGGCGAGCAGGCGCACGATGACTGCATCCGGCTTGTGGGCCCTCATTATTGCGATGACGGCTTGCCGGTCGATATAGGGCGGCGTGGCAATGACATTTGCCCCGACATCTTCCAGAAGCGCACGACCTTCCGGCGCCAGTTCGCCGCCGAGAACGACAACAGTCTTTTCCATCGCTCATCTCCTCCAAAGAGCAAAGCGGCAGGCGGCGCAACACTGCGCCGTCGACGATCCAGAGCGCTTTCCGGGCGTTACGTCGCCTGTCGGCGTGGGGAGCGCGCCATCAGCCGCGCATAGGCGATGGCCGAGAGCATGTTCACATGGTTGGCCTTGCCCGTGCCGGCGATGTCGAAAGCCGTGCCGTGGTCGACAGACACACGGTCGATCGGCAAGCCGAGCGAGACGTTGACGGCCGTATCGAAGGCGATGAGCTTGATCGGGATGTGGCCCTGGTCGTGATACTGCGCGATCACCAGATCGAAGGCCCCATTGTAGGCTCGGGCAAACACGGTGTCGGCCGAGATTGGCCCCACGACATCGATGCCCTTTGCCTGCGCCAGCTCGACGGCGGGCGCCAGGAATTCGATATCCTCGGTGCCGAACAGACCGTTCTCGCCGCAGTGCGGGTTGAGACCGGCAACCGCGATACGCGCCTTCTTGCCAAGACGCATGAAATGATTGTGACCCGCCTCGATCGTTGCCAGCACGCGCTCGGTCTTGGCGCGCTCGATCGCCCCCTTGAGCGAAATGTGTGTAGAGACGTGGATGGTGTTCAGCCGCTCCGAAGCGAGCAGCATGAACGAGCTTTTCGAACCGGTAAGGTGCGCCAGAAGGCCGGTGTGACCGTCATAGTGATGACCGGCAAGGTTCATCGCTTCCTTGTTGATCGGCGCGGTGACGATGACATCAGCATTGCCTGACATCGCAAGATCGACGGCGCGGCTGATGTATCGCACGGAAGCATCGCCCGCGACCGGGCTGACCTTGCCGATCTCAGGCAGCGGCGCGCCAAGCTCCACCTCCTCGACGGCAATCTTGCCCGCACCCGATGCATCTGCCGGCGCAAAGGAAAGACCTGCCGCTGCGCTACGGTTGGCGCGCTCGAGTGCTTGCGTATTGCCGACGATGACGAAATCCCGCCGCTCTTGCTCCGGCATCGTGGCAAGCGCCTTGACGATCACCTCGGGGCCGATGCCGGCCGGATCGCCGAGCGTTACGGCGACTTTCGCATTCCTGTCCATCACTCACGGTCCTCTTTGAATGGAAGCCTGCCTCAAAAGGCGGCTTCGTAGATCGAGCGGATATCTGCGCGCGAAAGATCACGCGGATTGTTGTCGAGCAGGCGACGGATGGCAAAGGCATCGTCGGCCATCGCGTCCAGATCGCTTGCCGGTACGCCGAGGCCTGAGAGCTTCATTTCAATCCCGAGTCCGGCGCAGAAGGAATAAGCGGCGTCAAAGACGGACTCGACACTGTCGGAGGTCTTTTGGCCAAGCGCCTCCATAATGGCACGCGTTTTCTCGGAAACCGCCGGGGTGTTGAACGCTAGAACATGCGGAAAGATCAGGGCGTTTGCCGCACCATGCGCCACATGCCAGCGCGTACCGAGCGGGTAGGCGAGCGCGTGACCGCCGGCCGTATTGACCGGGCCAAGACAGAAGCCGCCATAGAGCGAGGCTAGCGACAGGCCTGCACGCGCCTCTGCGTCGGATCCGTCCTTGACGGCGCGGGCCAAATATTTTCCGACCAACCGTGTACCCTCGATCGCGTAGAGGTCGATCATCGGATGCGCCTTGCGATTGGTGAAGGCTTCAACACAATGCGCCATGGCATCGACACCCGTCGCCGCGGTCGTGCGTGCGGGCACGCTGAAAGTCAACGTCGGGTCGACGACAGCGATATCGGCCAACATATGCATGCTCTCGACAGCAAGCTTGGCCATCGTCTTCGGATCGGTGACGAGGGCTCGGATGCCCGCCTCGCTGCCGGTGCCCGACGTCGTCGGCACCTGCGCCAGCGCAACGCGTCGCGGCCCTCTGACCTTGTTCGGCCCGACAACCTCATGCAGCGTCTGCGGCGAGCTGGCGAGCACGGCGGCAAGCTTGGCAAGATCCATGGCGCTGCCGCCGCCGAAACCGACGACGAGCTGAGCATCTGCCGCATTCGCCACCGCCAGCACTTTGTCGAGATTGGTGATATCCGGCTCGGGTGTCACATCAGCAAACACCGTGACTTCACCCTTGAGCGCCAGCGCATCGACACGCGTCGCATTGAAGGCGTCGGAAATGACGAGAACCCTGATATAGCCTTTCTCGCTTGCCCACTTGCCGAGCCGCTCCGCCGTGCCGACGCCGAACTCGATCAAATGCGGCCGGACGATTGTTATCGGCGAATCCAAGCTGACCACTGGATCACTCCTCCCTGCAAATGCCGCGACGCCCCGCGTCACAAAGATGTAAATTTGTTATACAATGCCATCGCATTTGGCAAGCGAGGAGATCACAGGAGCCGGAAGAAATTGCGATTCGCCTTGTCGTTGCGTGCGCAAAGCAAAATCGAAATTCCGGTTATTACACTGATACAAATGATAAAATGGCAAACACCCCCATCTAGCGGTGTTGAGTCCGGACTGGCACTGAATCGCTAGGCAAGTGATATGAAGTTGTCAAAACAGAAGCGCGATCCGACGCGGCTGGCTCTTCTGCGAAGCCGCGTCGGATCGATGAATGCTCACAACTGACAACCTGTGAAGGCGTCACGCAATCGCGTCAGCCGAAAGCCGGACATATTTTATGGCTCGGCGGTAATAGGTATAGGCGACGTGCACGGCGCCATCGGCGCCCTCGACGATCGAAGGGTAGGAAAACTCGCGGTTGACGGAGTCCTTCGAGTTATTGCTGAGGCAATATCCATCTCCGGTGTCGAGGTCGATGCGGCGGGGGAAGCTGGCGCCGCCGTCGCGGGAGAAAGCGAGGCTGAGTGGTGCACGAGGCACGCCCCAGACAGCCTTGCGGCGCTCGACCGTCGGTGCTGGCGCGACCTTGGTCTCCTCATCGCCTTCGATCTCGTCGTACAGCGATTGACGCCGGGCATCCGACGTCAAGGCATTGGAATGGTTGTAAACCATTGCGATCATGCCGTTTTCTAGCTTTGTCGCCTGAATCGACGAGTTGTTGTTCGGCAGACCGATCGGCCGAGGCGCGCTCCAATGCTCACCACCGTCACTCGAGCGGCTATACAAAACCGATTCGGCGAAGCGATTGCGATAGAAGGCCACAAGGTTGTCATCGTCTATCGGCACGATGTTCATATGGACCGCCCCAATGCTATCCGGGACCTCGGCCATGGCCCAGCTCTTGCCCTGGTCGCGCGATATCAGCACGCCTGCCGTATCCACGTCGCCAGTCCAGCGTTCGCCTGGCAATCCGATGCAGCGAAAGACCGGCAGAAGCCAGGAGCCGGTTTTGTTGACGATGATCGGTTGGCGGACGAAGGTGCCCGGGATGTCGCAGAGAACACGCACCACTCCGAAGGTTTTGCCGCCGTCCTCAGAGATCCGACATTTGACAACAGAGCCATCCTGGTTGCCCGATGTCTGCGAGGTATAAAGCAGCCAGACGTTTCCGTCTGGTGCATTGAAAATCAACGGGTTTTGCTCGGATTTCGCCGAATCGTCCGACATCTTTTCCGGTTGCGACCAGTGCGTTGCTCCCGGTGCGAGGCGCGACATGTAAATCGAGATGTCGCCCATGCCCTCCATCGTGCCGCCGAACCAGACGCAGGTCAGCGTCCCATCAGGTAAAAAGGCGAGATTGGCGGCGTGGTTCTGAATGCAGGGAGAGGGAAGATATGCATCGGCGCGTCCCTTCTCGCTCGAATTCGCAACGATCTCTCCGGTCATCAGTGCCGGCACGGCCTCGGGTGGCAAACCTGTAAAGCTCATGATCGCGCTCCTTACGGCAGCTTGGCGTAGGCTTCGGAAAGCGCGGCATAATCGGCGTCGCTGATCGGCATAAGTGGCGCGCGCGTGCGCCGCCACGCAGCATTGCCGGTCTTGAGGCTCACCATGGCCTTGATCGTCGGGATCTGCACATAGGAGTTGGAGAGTGTTCTGTAGGCATTGATGCGGGCTTGGGCTACTTCGACCTCGCCTGCTTGCGCCTCGTCATGCACCTTGTCATAGACGGTGCGCAGCGAATCCGCGACGAGATTGGAGGTTGCCGTGATGCAGCCCGCACCTCCAGCCTTCAATAGCGGTAACAGCAGCGGATCGGCGCCGGCCAGGACGGAGAAGCCCGGATAGGCCGCGATGATTGCCTGCATGCTGTTGAAATCGCCGGCAGATTCCTTAATTCCGACCACCGTGTCGGGGAAGGCTTCTATCAACCTACCGATCAACGGAATAGAAAGCGGAACACCCGAGACCTGCGGGATATGATAGAGAATGACCTGCAGCCTGGCGTCGGCGATCTTTTCCAGAACCTGCGAGTAGGCAGCAAACAGTCCATCGTCGGATACGCCCTTATAGTAGAAGGGTGGCAGCATCACGACCTTCGTCACACCGAGTGAAAGGGCGTGCTTGGTCAGTTCGACGGTTTCCGGAATGGCGACGACACCTGTCCCTGGGAGTAACATGTCGGCCGGCACACCCGCCTTGAGCGCCGCCTCCAGAATTCCCCGGCGCTCGCTGGATGAGAAGGAATTTGCCTCACCCGTCGTGCCAAGCAGGGCGACGCCGTGGCACCCTTCCTGCAGCAATCGCTGGCAGTGCTCGGTGAAGAGACCAAGGTCCGGGCTGCCATCCGCAGTGAGCGGCGTCGCGGCCGCGCTGAACACGCCTGTAATCTTGTGATTGCTCATATCGTCCTCCTCGGATGAACGCCGCGAAATAGGGCGGCGGCGGGAAACCCGACCCGCAAGATGGCACTTTCTTCATCCCTCGAAGCTTTGTTGTCAATATGACAATACCGAAAGCTTCGCCGGTGAATTTTTAATATGCTGAAAACATTCACAAAAATATTTAGATATTTTGAAAGCGGGCGATCATGATTAATTTTAGTTGACATATTTACATTATCGCGCAAGTGTCTGCGCCATGTCGTGACGCACTTTCGGGAAACAGAGTGAAAGTGGTGCCGTCACTGATTTTGTCATGGGAGGACACGATGACTGATCGGAATGAAGGGAATATTGCGCAGAAAGCGCAGATGTCGCGTCGCGAAGCGCTGAAGCTTGGCCTCGCCGCCGGCGTCGGCCTCACAGTCTTCGGCATGAATGCACGCATCGTACTTGCCGATGATGGCCAGGTTCTAAAGGTTGCTAATCCGGCCTTCAACCAGGATTGGTCGCCACTGCGCGGCGGCGGCGTTCCGTTCCGCTGGAACTCGATCTGGTGGGCCTCGCCGATGTATTTCGACAGCGAAGGCAAGATCAAACCTTACGTCTTCACCAGCTGGGAATCCCCCGATAACAAGGTCTGGACCTTCAAGATCGACCCCAAGGCTGTCTTCTCCGACGGCAGCAAGATCACCTCGGCCGACGTCAAGGGATCCTGGGAAGTCGCCTCCATGCCCAATACCAAGAGTCAGCGTGCAGACCAGGTGCTGAGCAAGGTTCAGGGCTATAAGGAAATCGGCGCCGGTTCCGGCAACGAATTGACGGGCGTCGCCACCCCTGATGAAGGCACGGTTATCGTCACGCTGACGGAAGCCGACCCGATCTTTTACATGCGCCTGGCCAACCACATTGTTCCGATCGCCAAGGCCGCTCAGTCGCGCGGCAGCGACGGCGAGGAAGTGGCCGACTGGTATAAGCCCGACAATAGCGCCGTTTATTCCGGCCCGTTCAAGCTCATCAGCATCGACATCGACGCCGGCAAGCTGGTGTTCGAGCCGAACGAGAAATTCTTTGGCCCAAAGCCGAAGCTCTCGCGCATTGAAATCACCTCGATCGAAGACAACGTCACCGCGACGTCGCTGATCAAGTCGGGCGAATTCAATGCCCACACCGAATTGGTAACCTCGACGATCATCCAGGACCTCGGCCCTGAGTTTTCCGCCGGTCCGCTGATCCCAACCAGCCAGCACTTCTGGTTCAACATCAGTCGCGCGCCGATGGATGATCCGAAGGTTCGTCAGGCTCTGATCATGGCGATCGATCGTGACGGTCTCTTCAAGGCTTCCTATCCGGATGGCCCACACAAGAAGGCCGATCAGATCCTGAATTCCGTGCCCGGCGCCGACAATTCCGGCTTCGAGCCCTATCCTTACGATCCCGCAGCCGCCAAGAAGCTGCTTGCGGAATCGACCTACGGTGGTCCCGAGCGCCTGCCGAAGATTCTCTTCGTCGGCATTTCCGCACCGGCAATCCAGGCAGCAGCTCAGTTCATTGCCGAGCAGTGGCGCCAGAACCTCGGCATAACGGCCGTCGACATGAAGCCGCAGCAGGACTCCTATGCCGGTCCGGACCAGAATGCGGTCCAGATCTTCCGTGATGACGTCGGCACCCGCGTTCCCGATGCCGTTTCCTACCTTGCCGGCTGCATCGCCTCGACCTCGTCGAACGCACAAAACAAGCTTGGCGGATACAAGAACGACAAGGTTGATGCGGCGCTCGCCGAAGCTGCGACGAAGGCCGTTGACGATCCGCAGCGCATCAAGCTCGCACAGGATGCCCAGAAGGCATTCCGCGAGGATTGGGCCTTCATTCCGTGGTACTCTCAGGCGATGTCGCGCTGGGCCACCAAGGAGGTCAAGGGCATGGACAAGAACCTCGACTGGCAGGTCGTGGCGCCCTGGGATATTTCGATCGGCTGAGCCGGCATGAATTCTGAAATAGATGGCCCTCGGGCATACTAGCAACCGCGCGAAGACCGCAAGGCCTTCGCGCAAGTTTCAAGAAGACATCGCATGTCCGCGTTGATGCGGAACGTGTCTGCCAACCGGTGGGAGGTAACCTTGTTACGCTACGTGCTGACCCGGTTTGCCATCTGGATTCCGTCCGTTCTGATCGTGATGCTGGCCGTCTACGCGCTGGCCTTCTACGGCGCCGGCGATCCGATTAAGTTGATCTTTCTGCGCGCGCCCGGCGATGTCGCCTATAATCCGCAGCGCATCGAAGCCATCCGCGAAAGTGCTGGTCTGAACAGGCCCTTCATCGAGCAGTTCGGCCTTTACGTCTGGAACCTGTTGCATGGCCAGTTCGGCAATTCATTAACCTCGGGCCGCTCAGTCTGGGCCATGGTTTCGGCTGCGGCCCCTGTCTCCTTCAAGCTGGCACTCTGTTCCATCATCCTGACGACGATCATTGCCATTCCGCTTGGCATGATCGCTGCGATGAACCAGAACAGCCGGCTCGACTATGCAATCCTCGGCTCGGCTCTGTTCTTGTGGGCGATCCCGGCCTACGTTGCCGGTCCGCTGCTCATGGTCGGTCTCATCGTTCTCCTGCCGGGCGCCAGCGTGCCCTATGGATGGGGCGGCATCTTCGACGTGCGCATCCTGCTGCCGCTCGTCGTGCTTTCCTTCCAGCCGATCGCGCTGATCGTGCGCCAGACGCGCGCCGCCGTCATCGAGGTGCTTTCTGAGGATTTCGTCCGCACCGCCCGCGCTAAGGGCGTGCCCGAAATCGTCGTGGCGCTGCGCCATATCCTGCGTCCGGTGCTGACGCCCGTCGTGACACAACTCGGCCTGATCATGATCACGATCGTCAACGGCGCAATCTTCGTAGAGCTCGTCTTCGGTCTGCCCGGCCTCGGTCGCCTGACCGTGCAGGCGCTGACCAATTCGGACTACCCCGTCATTCTGGCGATCACGCTCATCGGATCTTTCCTGGTGATGATATCGAACCTTCTCGTCGACGTTCTCTATCCGCTGCTTGATCCGCGTGCCAACGATGCAAGAAGGAGCCGCTGACCATGTCCGCCGTCCCTCTCTCTCCCGCCGCAACCCAGGAAGAAGCACCTGTCAGCCTCTGGCGTGACGCCTGGTATCGCCTGAAGCGCAATAAGCTCGCCGTCTTCGGCCTGGCCGTCGTCGCGATCCTCGCCTTTACCGCGATCTTCGGCCCCTACCTCACGCCCTACGACTATCTGAGCCAGGATCTCCAGTCCCGAAATGCCGTTCCGTCGCTGCAGCATCTCTTCGGCACCGACGATCTCGGCCGTGATGTGTTCAGCCGCGTCGTCTTCGGCACCCGTACGGCCTTCCTGGTCGCGGTCATCGTCACCGTCATCGCGGTTCTCATCGGCACGATCCTCGGCGCCATCGCTGGCTTCTTCGGCAATCCGTTCGACCGCGTCATCATGTGGCTCACCGACATGACCATGTCCGTGCCGAACCTGCTCCTCGTCGTCGTCATCAATGCATCATTGAAATCGCCGATCACAAAGTGGATGGAGGCGCAGTATCTGGTGACGCTCAATCCCTTCTATCGCCAGACCATCTGGGTCGATTTCATGCTGGTCTTCGGCTCGATGGCGCTGATCTCCTGGCCGCCCTATGCGCGCCTCGTTCGCGCCCAGGTACTGTCGATCCGCAGCCGGCCTTATATCACCGCAGCCCAGGCGCTCGGCCTTTCGAACTGGATCATCATGAAGCGCTATGTCGTCCCGAATGCGCTCGGTCCATTGATCGTTTCCGTCAGCGCCGGTCTCGGCACCGCTATGGTCCTGGAAAGCGCCTTCAGCTTCCTCGGCGTAGGCGTCAATCCACCGACCCCAAGCTGGGGCAACATGATCTCCGACGGCTTGCGTGTCTGGCAGCATTATCCGCATCTTCTGGCCGCACCGGCAGCCGTTCTCGGCCTTGCCTCTGTCGCCTTCAGCTTCCTCGGCGATGGCCTCAACGACGCACTCAATCCGCGGGGAGCTAAGTGATGAGCACCACCCGATCCAATGAAAAACTGCTGGATGTCCGCGGCCTGACGGTCGAGATCGATGGAAGAAATGGCCCGGCGGTCGTGGTCGATGGCATCGACCTTCACGTCAACAGAGGCGAAACCCTCGGCGTCGTCGGCGAATCCGGCTGCGGCAAGAGCCTGACCATGCTGAGCCTGATGCGGCTGCTGCCGAACAAGATCAAGGTGACCAAGGGTTCTGCGAGCTTCGACGGCAATGACTTGCAGAAGATGTCAAACAAGGAACTGCGCAAGGTGCGCGGCGGCGATATCGGCTTCGTCTTCCAGGATCCGATGACCTCGCTCAACCCGGTCATGCGCATCGGCGACCAGATCTGCGAGCCGTTGATCTATCACCGCGGGATGAAGAAGGCAGAGGCTCGCGTCCGCGCCGTCGAACTGCTGCGCCTCGTCGGCATTCCCGGCCCCGAAGAGCGGCTGCAGGCCTATCCGCACGAACTCTCCGGCGGCATGCGCCAGCGCGTGATGATCGCCATCGGCCTTGCCTGCAATCC
>Ga0075369_10000301_pt1 | contig 14648 bp, 13 predicted proteins | sample EndMethybrTD3034_FD_71400 | JGI IMG/M metagenome (GOLD analysis project Ga0075369, IMG submission 71400) | Populus endosphere microbial communities from Tennessee, USA - Endosphere MetaG P. TD hybrid TD303-4 | ecosystem: Host-associated > Plants > Roots > Endosphere | place: USA: Tennessee...
CACAGTTCGGAGCTGGTCACGGAGCTGAACTGCGCGCAGCTTCCCGCCGGCATGCTCGACGGGCTCAACGACTGGGTGTGGCCGCCGGGGGCGCAGCTGCATGTGGCGGTCGACGACGACGGCGATCGGCACGTTGTGCAGTCAGGGCCGCGGACCGGGCGAAAGTCGACGACTCAAGTGGTCGACGGCAACTACGAAGCGGTGCAGCGGGTCGGGGAGCGAATCTGGCGGGTGCCGGTGACCGCGTTCTGGCAGGCACACCGCGACGCCGCCAGGATCTACAGCGACCTGGTGGCTGATTGGGCGCAGCTCGACGCCGGCATGACGGCGTGGGATTTGTACGGCGGGGCAGGGATTTTCGCGGCGGTACTGGCGGAGGCAGTCGGCGAGCGGGGACGCGTCGTCACCGTCGACACGTCCCGCGGGGCGTCGCGGTCGGCGCGCGAAGCACTCGCCGACCTCGGCTGGGTGTCGGTGGTGACCGATTCGGTGCGGAGGGCTCTGGGCCAACAGGCCGAGCGGGCCGACGTGGCGGTGCTGGACCCGCCGAGGTCGGGGGCAGGCCGCGACGTGATCGACCTTCTGGCCGCTGCCGAGGTGCCAAGGGTGGTCCACATCGGTTGCGAGGCGGCGTCTTTCGCCCGCGACGTCGGGCTGTATCTCGCGCACGGATACACCGTCGAGGATCTGCGGGTATTCGACTCGTTCCCCCTGACGCACCATGTTGAGTGCGTGGCAGTGTTCACGCGTTAGCGAAATACCTCTGCAGGCGCCGGTGCCGATGCCCGAACAGCGCGCGGATGCCGGCCGCGATGATCCGTGTCAGCGGGCGAAGGGGCGTCCGAAGTTCGAACGTAAGACGATCGCGCACAACGGTTTTCCCGTCGCCCTCAGGTGTGACGCTGCGCTGGTGGCGCCAACTACTCATGCTCATCATCGTCGACTGCTCGTCGAAACTTCGCCCGGGAACGAGTTCTGCGATGGTGAGCCGGTCGTAGTCGAAAGGCAACACACCGAACAGTCGCAACCAGCACCGTCCAATCGGAGTACCGACCGGCACGTTGTCGACGGTGAGTGATTTCGCGGCGCGCGGCATCGACATCGTCATCCAAGGCCGCACTTCGTCGTTGATGCCCTCAGGTGTGACCACCCGTGCCCAGACCTTGTCGGCGGGTGCATCGACGATGCTCTGCTGTTCGACGATCATGACAGTTCACGGTATCCGACAAGACCGAGCGAAAGTGGGCTACGTCCCGGTCGACCCCGATCGCTGATACCAGCGGTCGAGCCATCGCCTCACATCCCGAAGTGTGTACGTTCAACCGTCGCGACAGCCTTCGCCGGTCCGGTCACCTCAACCCGGGCCGCGGCCTGGCGGCCGAAGATGTACAGCAGAAGTTCGCCAGGCGTGGCGCTGAGTCGAGCAGTGGGTTCGGCCTTCCGAACCGTCATCCGCTCGTCGGTTCCCACCCACCTGATCTCAAGCCCTGCCCCGCGCAGCCTGCGGCTCAGGTAGCGGCTACCTTGTCGGACGTTTCGCCATAGCGCTGCCTCCAATGCGGGCGGCAGGGAGTCGCGCGGGTCGAGGCCGTTCGCTCTGCGTAGGTCCTCGTGGTGGACGAAGAATTCATTCAGGTTCGGGAAGGACCGGACCCAGCCGATGCGGAAAAATCCGGGAGGTGGGCCCGACCGGATCCGCGCGACGAGCCACTCGAACTCTCGGTGCTCCGCCAGCCTCACCCTGCGTCGCTCGGCGAATCGCTGGAATAGGCCCGGAAGAACGAGGCAGGGGCCAGCGATGAGATCGCGCTCACGCAACACGATATGGGCGGCGAGGTCTTTGGCGGTCCAACCGTTGAGCAATGTGGGTACGTCGGCGCCGAGCTGTTCGAAGAGATCGCACAGTGCGCGGCGCTCTTGCGCGTCAAACGGAAGATCCTGCATATCCTTGTCCTTCCAATGAATTTCGTCCCATGGAATGACGTGTCTTCTCAGCCGAAAACGAAATACCGCAGCCACAAGTACGGGGCAGACACCGCGATCGTCAACGCCATCACGACCGCGCCCTTTCTTGTGAATTCCCAGAATCCGATCGGATAGCCTTCGCGGCCGGCGATACCGACCATCACGACGTTGGCGCTCGCGCCCACCGCGGTCATGTTTCCGCCGAAACCGGCGCCGATTGCCAGCGCCCACCACATTGCCTGCGCGTGGCCGGGATCGGGCACGGTCGCGGCGAGATCCGCAACCACAGGAGTCATCGTGGCGACGTAGGGGATGTTGTCGATCAAGCCCGAAAGTAGCGCCGAGACAACGAGTATCAACATGGTCGCCAACAGCGCATTCCCGCGGGTGACTTCGCCGGCCAGCCGCGCCAAGTCGGCGATCACTCCCGTCTTGACCAGCGATCCGACCAGGATGAACAAGCCCGCGAAGAACAACAACGTTTCCCATTCGACGCTGGCCAAGTAGTGGACGCTCTCCACGCCGGAGATCGTCACCAACACTCCGGCGCCGATCAGCGCCACGATAGATGGCGCCACGTGGAGGGCCGAGCTCGCGACCAACGCGGCGAACACGCCGACCATCACGACCCCGGACTTGACCAGTAGCCGCGGATCCCGGATCGCCTCGCGCTCGTTGAGCGACATCACCTCGGCGACCCGATCCTCGTGTACCCCGAACGTGCCACGGAAAAGCAGCGGCAGTGCCGCCACGAACGCAATCATCGCGATGATCGCCACGGGCGCCAGATGTATCAGAAAGTCGTTGAACGACAGGTTCGCTCGGCTCCCGATGATGATGTTCGGGGGATCACCAATCAGTGTCGACACGCCGCCGATGTTGGAGGCGAGCACTTCCGCGATCAGGAAGGGGATCGGGTTGATGTCGAGCCGGTCGCACACCAACAAAGTCACCGGCGCCATCAGCAGCACGATGGTCACGTTGGGCAGGATCGCCGACGCGACCGCGGTGATGAGGACCAGAAGAATCATCACTCGCAACGGGGAACCGCCAGCCCGCTTCGCCGCCCAGATCGCCGCGTACTCGAAGCCACCCGTCTGGCGGAGCACGCCGACGATAACCATCGTGCCCAACAGCAGAAAGATGACGTCCCAGTCGATTCCGGTCTCACGCGAATAGAACACGTCTTCGGATCCGACGATGCCCAGTGCAAGCACCACCGCTGCGCCGCCCAGGGCCACCTTGACCTTGTGAATGCGTTCCGTCGCGATCAGGGCGTAGGCGACGATGAAAACGCCTAGCGCGACAACCGCCACCGGACCACCCCCCGGCTACAGGTGCTCAGTGTGAACCGAGAGCCACCTCGAGGATCCGCGTTGCGGTGATGACACCCACGAGTCGCTCGCCGCTCATCACGGCAACCAGCGGCGAGCGATTGCGCGCCATGATGGCCGCGACCTCGACGATGGTGTCGTCCGAATTGACCGTCGCCATTTCTGGTGGCGGCTTGGGGAGCACCGCCTCGACCGTCTTCCCGCCCAGCTTGTCGGCGACCTGGTCTGCCATGGATTCGCTCAGCACACCTGCGAGCGACGGGTCCTCCTGGACATACGGTGGCACAAGCAGACGCACAACTTGTGACGCAGGCAGTATCGTGAACGGCCTCCCCGCAGCGTCCGTCACGACCAGCCCGGGCAGCCGGCGGGTGGCCAGCAATCGGACCGCGTCGAGCGCGTTGGAATCCAGCGCGACGACCGGGAATTCCTCGGCGATCTTTTCTGCTCGCACACCTCAACGCTACGACGCCCCAAGGGCCACGGGCACAAATACATACGGTTCCTTGGCGGCGGCGAATTGCGCCGAACCCCGATTGCAGCGCCACGTGGCAACTCCTGCGGCCGTGGTGAAGTCGACACGGTTGTGCGACTGCCGACCAGACTTCCCGGCGCTCCACGTGTAAACATGCCGTAAATGGCTGAGCCGGGCAACTGGATTGGCCATTCGGCCCGGATCACTAGACTGCGGCCAATGCCAACCGGATCTCGACTGCTGACGCGCGGCTCGTGGCCGGAAACACGCCGGTTCGCTGCGATCCTGCGGAAGGAAACCGTCGGCGGCGTGCTGCTGTTGATCGCCGCGGCGGCCGCCTTGGTGTGGGCGAACTCGCCGTGGTCGCACGCCTATGAGGCGATGTCCGAGTTCGCGATCGGTCCCGAGTCACTGCATCTGCGGTTGTCGGTGGCTGCATGGGCGGCAGACGGTCTCTTGGCGATCTTCTTCCTCGTTGTCGGGTTGGAACTCAAGCGGGAGTTCGTCGCCGGGGATCTGCGCGACCCCGCGCGGGCCGCGCTGCCGATCGCCGCGGCCATCGGCGGCATGATCGTGCCTGCCGCGATCTTCATCGGCATCAACCTGACGGTCGGGCACCCAGAGAACCTCGGCGGGTGGGCGGTGCCCATCGCCACCGACATCGCATTCGCGCTCGCCGTGCTCGCGGTGCTGTCCACCCACTTGCCTACTGCGTTACGCACCTTTCTGCTGACCCTTGCTGTGGTCGATGATCTACTCGCCATCACCGTCATCGCGATCTTCTATACCGATCATTTGTCCCTCGGCCCGCTCGCGCTCGCGGTGATCCCGATCGGACTGTTCGGGCTGGCGGTGCAGCGAGGGATCCATCACTGGTGGCTGCTGCTGCCGCTCGCCGCGACGGCGTGGGCGCTGGTACATGCCAGCGGCGTGCACGCCACGGTGGCCGGCGTTGTGCTCGGGTTCACCGTCCCGGTGCTGGGCCGGCACGGTCATCCCACCGCCGAGCTGTTCGAACACACGCTGCGGCCGGTGTCCGCGGGCTTCGCCGTGCCCGTGTTCGCGTTCTTCGCCGCAGGAGTGACGGTCGGCGGCTGGTCTGGTCTGGGTGACTCGCTGCTGCGTCCAGTCACCGATGGCGTCATTGCAGGACTGGTGATCGGCAAACCTCTCGGCGTATGGCTGACTGCATTTCTGCTGGCGAAGTTCACCCATGCCAGCCTCGACGATGACCTCGCGTGGCGCGACGTGCTCGGCGTGTCACTGCTGGCCGGCATCGGCTTCACAGTTTCGTTATTAATCGGTGAACTTGCGTTCGCACACGGCACCCCTGCCCGCGACGACGTCAAGATCGGGGTGCTCGTAGGGTCCGTTATCGCAGGTGTACTGGCTTCCGTTGTGTTGTTGAGTCGCAACGCCGCGTATCGGCGCATTCATCTACTCGAAACTGCGGACTCGGACCATGACGGTGTGCCCGATATCTACGAGTCTCGGCAGGACTGAGCCGCGCGCCCGTGCGTACACTGACCTAATGCTTGAACAGATCCGCGGTCCCGCTGATCTGCAGCACCTTTCTCAGTCGCAGGTGAGCGATCTAGCACAGGAAATCCGCGAATTCCTGATCCACAAGGTCGCTGCAACGGGCGGGCACCTAGGTCCCAATCTCGGTGTGGTGGAGCTCACGCTGGCGCTGCACCGCGTGTTCGACTCGCCCCACGATCCGATCATCTTCGACACCGGTCATCAGGCCTATGTGCACAAAATACTGACCGGCCGCGGCCTCGACTTCGACACGCTGCGCAAGAAGGGCGGCCTTTCGGGCTACCCGTCGCGCGACGAGAGCGAGCACGACTGGGTGGAGTCCAGCCACGCCAGTTCGGCCCTGTCCTACGCCGACGGGCTGGCGAAGGCGTTCGAGCTCTCCGGGCATCGCAATAGGCACGTGGTCGCCGTCGTCGGCGACGGCGCGCTGACCGGCGGCATGTGCTGGGAGGCGCTGAACAACATCGCCGCCGCGCGCCGACCCGTCGTGATCGTCGTCAACGACAACGGGCGCAGCTACGCCCCGACCATCGGCGGATTCGCCGAACACCTGGCCGGGCTGCGGCTGCAGCCGGGCTACGAGAAGGTGCTCGACGAGGGCAAGAGGGCGCTGCGCGGCGTGCCGCTCGTTGGCGAGCTCTGCTACCAGTGCCTTCACAGCGTCAAGGCCGGCATCAAGGACGCGTTGTCGCCGCAGGTGATGTTCACCGACCTCGGCCTGAAGTACGTCGGCCCGATCGACGGCCACGACGAGCACGCGGTGGAGAACGCGCTGCGCAACGCCAGGGGCTTCAACGCTCCGGTCATCGTGCACGTCGTCACCCGCAAGGGCATGGGCTACCCGCCTGCCGAGAACGACGAAGACGACCAGATGCACTCGTGCGGCGTGATCGACCCCGAGACGGGGCTGGCCACGTCTGTGCCGGGGCCGGGCTGGACGTCGACGTTCTCCGAGGCGCTGATTGGCTACGGCGCGAAGCGACGCGACATCGTGGCGATCACCGCCGCCATGCCGGGTCCGACCGGACTGAGCGCGTTCCGGCAACGGTTCCCCGACCGGTTCTTCGACGTCGGAATCGCCGAGCAGCATGCGATGACGTCGGCCGCCGGGCTGGCGATGGGCGGCCTGCATCCGGTGGTGGCCATCTACTCGACGTTCCTGAACCGGGCCTTCGACCAGGTCATGATGGATGTGGCGCTGCACAAGCTGCCAGTGACGATGGTGCTGGACCGGTCGGGCGTCACCGGTCCCGACGGCGCCAGCCACAACGGCATGTGGGACCTGTCGATGCTCGGCATCGTGCCGGGCATGCGCGTGGCTGCGCCGCGCGACGGCACCCGGCTGCGTGAGGAACTCGGCGAGGCCCTCGATATCGACGACGGTCCTACCGCCCTGCGTTTCCCCAAAGGTGATGTGGGCGAAGACATTCCGGCGCTCGAGCGTCGCGGCGCCGTCGATGTGCTCGCGGTGCCCGCCGACGGTCTGTCCGAGGACGTGCTGCTGGTCGCTGTCGGACCGTTCGCATCGATGGCGCTGGCGGTCGCCGAGCTGCTGCGTAACCAGGGCATCGGCGTGACGGTCGTCGACCCGCGCTGGGTGCTGCCGGTGCCCGACGCGATCGGCGAGTTGGCTCAGGCGCACAAGCTGGTGGTCACCGTCGAGGACAACGGCGTCGCAGGCGGCGTCGGCTCTGCCGTTTCGGCGGCGCTGCGGCGCACCGAGATCGACGTGCCGTGCCGCGACATCGGTTTGCCGCAGGAGTTCTTCGCGCAGGCGTCGCGGGGTGAGGTGCTGGCCGATGTCGGCCTGACCGACCGCAATATCGCCCGCCGGATCACGGGCTGGGTGGCCGCACTCGGCGCGACCGTCGCCGAACGCGAAGTCAGCGAGCACCTCGACTAACTCGCCACCTCGAGTGGCTAGTTATTGCACGCATCTCGCTTGATCGCGTGACACAACTGGCCATTCGGCGCGAGCGCTGTAACGCCCAGCGGCATCGCGTGCACCTCAGGAGGACCAAACCCTCCGAAAGGACACGTCATGCCAACAATCATCAGTGCGCTGAAGCCGGTCTCGTGGCTCATGTGCGCAGGCGCCGCAGCATCGATCGCCGCCGCGCCGATCGCCGGCGCCGAACCGGTATTTCCAACCGCCGGCAGTGAGTCGGCCAGCGCCACGGTTATGGACCTGGAAGCCCAAGGATTTGATGTCGTCATCAACTGGCTCGAGGGGCATCCGAACGTCCCGCTCTCGGAATGCCGTGTCAACGGAATCAACAACCCCAGCCATATGGCCGCGGACCCCGCGACGTTGTCGACCGTCTATGTCGACGTCGCGTGCCCGAACGCCAAATAGCCTCGACTAGTCGGGCGTCTGCTCGGCGGGAACGGTGAGCGCCTCGGCCAGGACAGGAACCGCGAGTTCGCGTTGCCACGGCCTCGCCCCGGCGTCGCGCAGAAAGTCGTCGATCGCCGCCGTGGTGTCCTCGACCGGCTGCCAGTCCCAGCACAACCGGCGCACCACATCGGGGGAGACAAGATTCTCTGTCGGAACCGAAACTTGTTGCGACAGTGCGGTAAGGCCCGCACGGGCGGCCTCCAGCCGGACGGCCGCCTCGGGCTTGCGCCTGCTCCAGCGAGACGCCGGGGGCGGGCCGTTCGACGGCTCCTGAGCTTCCGGTGGCTCCGCCGTGCGGGCGCGGTCAAGGGCCTCCAGCCATACCTGCGCGCTGCGGCGTTGCCGGTTCCCGCCGAACACCGGTAGCTCGGTTAGCTTGTCGACAGTGTCCGGGTCGACCGTGGCGGCGTTGATGATCGCGGAGTCGGGCAAGATCCGGCCAGGCGCGATGTCTCGGCGGCGGGCAATGTGATCGCGCGTCTGCCACAACTCCCGCACCGCTGCCAGCGCGCGCGGGTTGCGTACCTTGTGGATGCCCGACGTACGGCGCCACCGATCCCGTCGCGTCGGGGCGGCCTCGAATGTGCGTACATATTCGAATTCCTGTGCGGCCCAATCGGTTTTGCCTTGATCATGCAGGACGTCGGCGATCGCGTCCCGCAGCTCGAGCAGCACTTCGACGTCCAGCGCGGCGTAGTTCAGCCAGTCGTGCGGCAGTGGCCGCTTCGACCAGTCGGCCGCTCCATGTCCCTTCATCAGCTGCAGACCGAGCAGCCGCTGCACCATTGAGGCCAGGTTCACCCTGTCGAAGGCGGCCAGCCTGCCCGCCAGTTCGGTGTCATACAGTTTCGGCGGCCTGATGCCGACCTCGGCCAGGCAGGGCAGATCCTGGTCGGCTGCGTGCAGCACCCATTCGTCCGAGGCCAGCACCTCGGCGACCGGCGCCAGCGTGGCCAACGGGTCGTAGCCATGGCTGACCGGGTCGATCAGTACGGTGCCTGCCCCTGCGCGTCGGATCTGCACGAGATAGGCGCGATTGGAGTACCGGAAGCCGGATGCCCGCTCTGCATCGACAGCGAAAGGCCCGGTACCCGAAGCCAAAAGCTCTGCGGCCCTAGCAATTTCGCTCCGGCTCACCGACAGCTGCGGGACCCCGTCTCGGGGTGCCAGCAGCGGCGTGGCCTCTGGTTCAGCCGCCTCGGCGGCCACGGAGTCATCCCCGGGGGAGTCTGCCATCCGTCAGGCGCGCGTGCGGGAGCTCAGGTCGGTGACCCCGTCCGGAGGCAGGCCTGCCGCGTGCTCGAGCACCTCGCAGAACGCCTGCACATGCGGGCCAAGCTCGAGTGTCGTCGCCGTCCACGACGCCCGCAGCTCCAGCTGGTGGGCGCGTGGCGGCCCGGAGATGTCGCCGTAGCGCACCGACGTGGTGGCGGTGACGGTGCCGCCAAGTGCGGTGACATGTTCGGCCCGCGCCTCCAGCGCATCGACAAGCCAGCTCCACGCCACCTCTGGGAGCAGCGGGTCGACGGCCTCGCTGGAGTCGAGGTCGGCCTGGATGTAGGCGACCAACCGCATCGTGCCGTCCCAGGCCTCGGCGCCTTCCGGGTCGTGCAACAGGATCAGTCGACCGAACGCGTCGCCCTCTGACCGTTCGGGGACGATCGCCGTCTCGGGATGGCGGACCTCCGCGCCCAGCGCGTAGCTGAACGGCGCCAGCCGCTGAGGCGGGCGGATCGGGCCGAGCTCGATTTCCGGTCGCACGGTGGTGGCATTCATCGCCGCCACCGCTTCACGGAACTGAGCCGGTTCGGCGGTGGTCATGCCGTTTGACGCTAGCCCATCTTGACAGGCCTGTGCGCAGGCGCGCCGATTTGGCGGGCGACCGGCGCAGCAGAGGTGAGACGATGGGATTATGCCGGAACGGGTTGCTGATGCCATCGAGGAAATCGCCCGTCCCAACCGCAGCGACCAGCAAGAAAAACGTCAGATCCAGGTGGACCCCGCCCTGCGGCGACCCCGGCTGATTCGGAAGGCCCCGGCGTGGGTGGTGGCGGTGGTCGTCCTCGCCCCCGCGGTGGCCGCGGGGGTGGCGGTTTTCTGGGCCCTCGGCCTCCCCGTGGTGTCGGGGCGGCCGGGCCTGTCGATCGCGGGTCAGCTGCCCGTCCGCATTGCGGCCGCCGCCGTCGTTGCCGTCATCGTCGGCGGTCTGCTCGCGTGGGCGTTCCGGCCCGTACAGACCCTGCGGCGCACTGCGCGCTCCTGGGGTACGACCGCGCGCCGTCTTACCCCACGCATTCCGTTGTTCGGATCACTCACCGCGGCAGTCCTCGTCGGGTTCGGCGTCGCCGTGCTGGCGACATGGATCGTCGGCGGTGCGGGCTTCGAGCGCGCCACGTCCGCCAGTGCAGTCGACGTGGTCAAGGCGTGGCTGCCCACGATTGCGGGCGCGGTGATCGCCGTTGCGTTGGTGGTGGTGTATCGACGCCAAAAGGACACGGAGCGAGCGCAATTCGCGCAGCGGTTCGGAGCGGCATCGGCGCAGTTGGGCGATTCGGACACGGCAGTGCGCATCGCCGGTGTGTACGCGATGGCGGCCGCCGCCGATGAAAGCCCGGTTTTCTCACGGCGCCAACAATGTATCGATGTGCTGTGCGGCTATCTGCGTCTGCCATACGACCCGGACTCCGGCAGCAACAACCTCAGCGAATTCGTCTCCACGACAACATGGTCGGCGACGCCACCGGCCGTCAACATCGAGGAGACGCGGCGGCAAGCCGTCCGGCAGAACGACCGCGAGGTCCGCGACACGATCGGTCGGGTGTTGTCGCAACGTCTTTCCAGCGCGGCCGACTCCAGCTGGTCCCGCAACGACTTCGACTTCACCGGCGTGCTGTTCGAGGAGGCCTGGTTTGCGGGCGCGCGGTTCAGCGGCAGGCACGTGTGGTTTGACGGGGCCGTCTTCAGCGGCCCTAACACCTCGTTCGAGGACGTGGAATTCAACGCCGAAGTCGTCTCGTTCAACGGGGCAAGCTTCGAATCCGACGCCACGTTCGCCGGGTCGACGTTTCGGGCCCGCAGCGCGTCGTTCGACGGGGCAGCCTTCAGCGGCAAGGAAACGTCATTCGACGAGGCGAGGTTCGCCGGCGAGTGCGTCTCGTTTCGGCGCGTCGGCTTCTCCAGCGCGCAGACGTCCTTCGGCTCGGCGGTGTTCAAGTGCCTGCGCGCGTCGTTCGACTCGCCCACCGAGTGGAAGAACGTCGAGTTCGACTGGGACAACCCTCCGAGCGGAAGCCAGCCGGCGGTCCCACGTTGCATCACGCCGCGGCCGTGGCCGCCGTCCCTCGTCGAGAAGGAGTCCGAGGCGACCTCCCGGCCACCAGCGCACGAGAAGGACAACGATCTCGACGGCTGAGGCCGCATGGCAGCATTAGTGCCGATGAGTACCCGTCGCGAGCTGCCCGAGTCGCCGTATCTGGCCGCAGCCGCCGGCCGCAAACCCAGCCGTGTGCCGGTGTGGTTCATGCGGCAGGCGGGTCGGTCGCTGCCCGAGTACCGGGCGTTGCGGGCCAAGAACACCATGATGCAGGCGTGCTTCGACGCCGACCTGATCACCGAGATCACGCTGCAGCCGATCCGCAGGCACGGGGTGGACGCCGCGATCCTGTTCTCCGACATCGTGGTGCCGCTGCGCGCATCCGGCATCGAGCTTGACATCGTGCCCGATGTCGGGCCGGTGATCGAGCATCCCGTGCGCACCGTCGCTGACGTCCAGGCCATGAAAGCGCTTGAGCCGCACCAGGTAGCGCCGATCGCGCAGGCGGTAACGCAGCTTGTGTCGGCGCTGGGCGACGTCCCGCTCATCGGGTTCGCGGGCGCGCCGTTCACGCTGGCGTCCTATCTCGTCGAGGGTGGCCCCAGCCGCAACCACGAGCGCACCAAGGCGATGATGCTGGGCGAACCCGCGACCTGGCACGCCCTGATGACAACGCTGACCGACGTCACGATCGCGTTTCTGCAGACCCAGGTGGACGCCGGAGTGGACGCGATTCAGCTGTTCGATTCGTGGGCGGGCACGCTGTCGCTGGCCGACTACCGCAGCTACGTGCTGCCACACAGCACCAGGGTGTTTTCCGCGCTCGCGGGCGCAGGAGTGCCGATGACGCATTTCGGGGTCGGCACCGCCGAGCTACTTGGCGCGATGTCGCAGGCCGGTGCGACGGTCGTCGGCGTGGACTGGCGAACCTCTCTGACTGACGCGGCCGCGCGCGTGCAAGCGGGCACCGCACTGCAGGGCAACCTCGATCCGGTCGTGCTGCTCGCGGGTTTTCCCGTGGTGGAGCGCGCGGTGCGCACCGTCGTCGAGGACGGCAGGCGCGCCGTCGACGCGGGCGCGGCTGGCCACGTGTTCAACCTGGGCCATGGCGTGCTGCCCAGCACCGATCCGTCAGTGATCACCGACACCGTTGCGTTGGTGCATTCCCTGTGAGTGTGTCGTATGCCGTTGTGGGGGGCGGGATTTCGGGCCTCGTCGCGGCCTACCGGCTGCGCGTTGCCGCGGGGCCGGACGCGACGATCACGGTGTTCGACCCGGCGGACCGGCTGGGCGGCGTGCTGCGCACCGAGCGGATCGGCGGCCAGCCGATGGACGTCGGCGCCGAGGCGTTCATCGTGCGGCGACCGGAGGTGCCTGCGCTGCTGGCCGAGCTGGGCCTTGCAGGCAGGCAGATCGGCACCACCGGAGCGCGGCCGCTGATCTACAGCCAGCGCAGGCTGCACCCATTGCCCAGCGACACCCTGCAGGGCATCCCGGCGCAGCCCCAGGCCCTGGCCGGACTGGTCGACGGCGCCACGATCGAGCGGATGCTCGACGAGCGCACCCGCCCGTTCTCCTGGCGGCCCGGCGCCGACCCGTCGGTGGCCGACCTGGTCGGTGACCGATTCGGCGAGCAGGTGGTGGCCCGCTCGGTGGACCCGCTGCTGGCGGGCGTGTATGCCGGGTCAGCGGCAACGATAGGTCTACGGTCGGCTGCTCCGACGCTCGCAGCCGTGCTGGATCGGGGCGCACGCAACCTGACCGACGCGGTGCGTGAGGCACTGGCAGGTGTGGGGTCGCCGACGCTCGCCGGGTCGGTGTTCGGCGCCCTCGACGGCGGATACACGGTGCTGGTCGACGAACTCGTCCGCCGGGCCGGCATCCGATGGGTGCAGGTGACCGTCGAACGGGTCGACCGCGCGCCCCGAGGCTGGGACCTGGTCGACGACGAGGCGCAGCGGTGGAACGCCGACGCTGTCGTGCTGGCTGTCCCTGCGCCGCAGCTGCCGAGCGTGATCGGGGGAGTGGCACCTCGAACCGCGGCGGCGGCGCGACGCATCGCGGTCGCGTCCACGGCACTCGTGGCGCTGGCACTGCCGGGCGGCACGCCGCTGCCCGAGCAATCCGGAGTGCTGGTGGCGAGCGGAGAACGGTTGCGCGCCAAGGCGATTACGTTGTCCAGCCGCAAATGGGGCCGGCGCGGCAACGTGGAGCTGGTGCGGTTGTCGTACGGCCGCTTCGGCGACGACATCGCCCGCAACGCCGGCGACGAAGATCTGCTGTCGTGGGCCTCGCAGGACCTGGCCACCGTGTTCGGCGTCAACGTCGAGCCGGTCGACTGCCATGTGCACCGCTGGATCGACGCGATGCCCCAGTACGGACCGGCCCATCCCGATCTGGTGGCCGAACTGCGGGCGGGTGTGCCGCCGACGCTGGCTGTTGCCGGCGGCTACCTGGACGGCATCGGGGTGCCCGCCTGCGTGGCCGCGGCGACAAGGGCGGCGGCGGCGCTGGTCACCCCGCGCGTGGCACGATAGAAGGCATGGCCAAGCTCGACTACGACACCCTCAACTCGGTGACCAGATACATGATGATCTCGGTCTTCTCGGTGCAACCGGAGGCACTGGGGGACGAGCGCGCGGCGGTGGTCGACGAGACGGCGACCTTCCTGAAGCAGCAGGAGGACAAGGGCGTCGTAGTCCGCGGTCTCTACGACGTCGCAGGCTTCCGCGCCGATGCCGACTTCATGATCTGGACGCACGCCGAACGGGTCGAAGACCTGCAGGCCACCTACTCGGCATTCCGTCGCACCGCGCTCGGGCTGGCCAGCGACCCGGTGTGGAGCGTCGTCGCGCTGCACCGGCCCGCCGAGTTCAACAAGAGCCATGTGCCTGCGTTCATCGCCGGTGAGGCGCCAGGCGACTACCTCTGCGTGTATCCGTTTGTCCGGTCGCTTGACTGGTACCTGCTGCCCGACGACGAGCGGCGCAAGATGCTCGTCGAGCATGGCATGGCGGGCCGCGAGTACCCCGACGTGCGGGCCAACACGGTTCCGGCGTTCGCGCTCGGCGATTACGAGTGGATCCTGGCATTCGAGGGGCCCGACCTGGCCCGCATCGTGGAGCTGATGTGGAAGCTGCGCTATACCGACGCGCGTAGGCACGTCCGCGAGGAGACTCCGTTCTTCACAGGTCCGCGCGTAGGGGTGGAAGAGCTCCTCTCGAAGTTGCCGTGACTCCACGCAGATCGTCCGAAACAATTTGCTGTCTTTGCGCTGCAGTGTCGATTCTCGAACAGAGATAGCGGGGATGGCAATTAGCCGCGTACGCAGCCGTGCGTAGATCACTCGCGTAGACCACTGCATAAGGCCAGCGGGTTCCGTGCTCGGGCAAACGGGGGATAGCCGTGAGCAGGTAGTGCTTTCTTTTTTGGCAATTTGTTTGCTAGCGTCGCACGGTGGCGAAAATTGCATGGATGATGGGGCTGCCCGCAGCCGTAGGCGTCCTTTTCGCCGCGTGGCTGATCGGCGGCTGGGGTGGCGCGATGACGGTCCGGGTCGTCGACGACCCGGACCGTCATCGCGCCACCCCAGCCGCCGATCAGCCACGCGGCGAAAAGGAC
>Ga0075369_10000302_pt1 | contig 14647 bp, 10 predicted proteins | sample EndMethybrTD3034_FD_71400 | JGI IMG/M metagenome (GOLD analysis project Ga0075369, IMG submission 71400) | Populus endosphere microbial communities from Tennessee, USA - Endosphere MetaG P. TD hybrid TD303-4 | ecosystem: Host-associated > Plants > Roots > Endosphere | place: USA: Tennessee...
ACCGACGTGATCCGCGACGGCAAGCCGGTGATCGGCTACGGCTTCAATTCCAACGGACGCTACGGCCAGGGCGCGCTGATGCGCGAACGCTTCCTGCCGCGCATCCTCGAAGCCGACCCGGCGAGCCTGCGCGATGCCGAGCGCGACAACATCGACCCGCACAAGGTGTGGGCCACGATGATGACCAACGAGAAGCCCGGCGGGCACGGCGAGCGTTCGGTGGCGGTGGGCACGATCGACATGGCGGTGTGGGACGCGGTGGCGAAGATCGAAGGCAAGCCGCTGTTCCAGCTGCTGGCCGAGCGCTACGGCAACGGCCGGGCCAACCGCAAGGTGTTCGTCTATGCCGCGGGTGGCTACTACTGGCCAGGCCAGGGCCTCGAAGGCCTGGAGCGCGAAATGCGCAGCTACCTCGACCGCGGCTACTCGGTGGTGAAGAAGAAGATCGGTGGCGCGTCGCTGGCCGAAGACTGCAAGCGCATCGAAGCCGTGCTGCGCCTGCTCGGGCCGGGGCAGAAGCTCGCCGTCGACGCGAACGGCCGCTTCGACCTGAAGACCGCCGTCGAGTATGCAAAGGCGCTGTCGCAGTACGAGCTGTTCTGGTACGAGGAAGCCGGCGATCCGCTCGACTATGCCTTGCAGGCGGAGCTGGCCCAGCACTACGCGGGGCCGATGGCCACCGGCGAGAACCTGTTCTCGATGCAAGACGCGCGCAACCTCATCCGCTACGGCGGCATGCGGCCCGATCGCGACTGGCTGCAGTTCGACTGCGCGCTGAGCTACGGCCTCGTCGAGTATCTGCGCACGCTCGAGATGCTGAAGGCCAACGGATGGTCGCCGTCACGCTGCGTGCCGCACGGCGGGCACCAGATGTCGCTGGCTATCGCGGCGGGCCTGGGCCTTGGCGGCAACGAGTCGTACCCGGACCTGTTCCAGCCCTACGGCGGCTTCCCCGACGGGGTGAAGGTCGACAACGGCTACGTCACCCTCCCCGAGTTGCCCGGCATTGGCTTCGAGGGCAAGGCTGACCTCTACGCCGAAATGAAAGCGCTGGCAGGCTGACCGTCGACCGCGGAACACAGTCGCGCGCGATGCAGTTCTCGGCGATAGTTCCCTGCACTCTCAAGCCACACTTCGCGCCGGCAGCGCCAACCGCGGCTTGCCGAGCACTTGAGTCGCCACCCGCGAAGCGAACCGCCGCGTCAAGAAGCGCACGCCGAAGCACGACAGTTTGTTGAACAGGCCGGGCACCACCGTGCGCTTGCGGCGCAGCATCGCGCGGATGGCGGCGTGCGCCACGAATTCCGCGCTTTTCGTCGACGCGTTCGCGTGCAAATCATGTATGATGCACGTCATGCGAAGCACGAAACACAACGTCAGAGCGGCAGCCAAGGAAGCTTCTCACGATCGCATCGTCTCGGCAGCTGCGCGGGCGATTCGTCGCAGCGGCTTCGACGGTACCGGAGTCGCCGACATCATGAAGGAGGCCGGCCTGACCCATGGCGCCTTCTACGCTCATTTCCCGTCGCGCGAAGCCATGTTGGCAGAGGCTGCGAACCGGGCCTGCGCCGAATCAGCCGCAGCTGCCGCGGGAGTTGTTGCGAGCGTGCCGCCTCGGCAGGCTTTGGCATCCATGCTTCGCGCCTACCTCTCCCAGGACCACGTGAAGCAAATAGAGCTTGGATGCCCCCTGGCCGCACTGGGCTCGGAGACCGTGCGCCAGGCACCTGAAGTGCGGCGAGTGACCACCCGGCACATCAAGGAAACGGTCGATCTTTTCGCCCGTCAGTCCCCTGACTGGGGGCAGCCCGGGGCTCACGAACGAGCACTCGTGACCGTTGCCACCATGGTCGGTGCATTGCTGTTGGCGCGTGCAGTCGACGAGCCTGCGCTGTCGGACGCACTGTGCCAAGCGGCACTGAAGCACCTCACACCAACCTGAACCTACCGAGACACGCTGCCAACTTGTTCGCCCGTACATATGATATTCATCATGCGACGCACGTCCTTCCAAGCGTGCCCACCTCCGAATCAACTGCTCCAAGGAGAGCCATGAAAGCACTCACCTTCAAACGCTACGGCAAGTCGCCCGAGATCGGGTTCACCGACGTTCCCCGCCCCACGCTCAAGGCCAACGAACTGCTGGTTCAAGTCCACGCTGCGAGCGTGAACCCGATCGACAACATGATCCCGACCGGGCTCTTCAAAGCCGTCGTGCGGTTCCAGCTTCCGGCCACGCTGGGCAGCGATCTGGCCGGTGTGGTGAGCGAGGTCGGCAGCCGCGTGACTCGATTCAAGGTCGGCGATGCCGTCTTCGCCAACATCTTCGACCTGGGTACCGGCTCGATCGCCGAGTTCGCGGTGGTTCCGGAGAGTGCCGCCGCGCTGAAACCAGCCAATCTGGACTTCGTGCAGGCGGCTTCGATCCCGATGGTCGGGCTCACCTCGTGGCAAGCGCTGAATGAACGCGTCAATCTTCGGGCGGGCCAGAAGGTGTTCATCCCAGCCGGCTCCGGTGGTGTTGGCACGTTCGCGATCCAGTTGGCCAAGTACTTTGGTGCCAAGGTGGGAACGACCACCAGCACGGGCAACGTCGAGCTGGTGAGCAGCCTTGGCGCAGACGAGGTGGTCGACTACAAGAAGCAGGAGTTCGAGAAAGTGCTGCGTGGCTACGACGCGGTGCTCGGCACCGTCAGGGGTGACACGATCGAGAAGTCCATCGGAATCCTCAAGGCACGGGGAACGATCGTCTCTCTGGTCGGGCCCCTGGACGCTGCATTCGCTCGCGCTCGACGGCTCAACTTCGTCCTGACGTTTGTGTTCGCGATGATGAGCCGCAAGATCATGCGCCTGGCGAAGAAGCGGGACGTCGCCTACTCATTCCTCTTTGCGCGTCCCGACGGCGATCAACTCGCCGCAATCGGCGAGCTCCTCGAAACGCAGCGCATTCGGCCGGTGATCGACAAGGTCTTTCCGTTCGAGCAAGCAAAGGATGCGCTGGCCTACCTCGCCCTGGGGCGCGCCAAGGGCAAGGTCGTCGTTCAGATGAGATAGCGGCGGACCGCAGCAAGCCCCTTCCTTAACCAAGAAAGCAGACACATGAGCACCCATTCCTCCGTCCTCATCACCGGCGCCTCCACCGGCATCGGTGCCATCTACGCCGATCGCTTTGCGCGCCGCGGCCACGACCTCGTGCTGGTAGCCCGCGACAAGGCGCGACTGGATGCGCTCGCAGCCCGCTTGCGCCAAGAACACAGCGTTGCCGTGGACGTGCTACAGGCCGACCTCACCAAGGCCGCCGACCTGATCGCCGTCGAGAAGCGCCTGCGCGATGACGCCCACATCGGAATCCTCATCAACAATGCCGGCGCCGCTCAGTCCGGCGGCTTCATCGAGCAGACGCCCGAGTCCAACGAGCGCCTCATCACGCTCAACACGACCGCTCTCGTTCGGCTCGCCAGCGCGGTGGCCCCGCGATTCGCGAAGGCCGGCGAAGGCGCGATCATCAACATCGGCTCGGTCGTTGGGCTGGCCCCTGAATTCGGCATGACGGTCTATGGCGCAACCAAGGCCTTCGTGCTGTTCCTCTCGCAAGGCCTGAGCCTGGAACTCGCGCCCAAGGGCGTTTACGTCCAGGCCGTGCTTCCTGCCGGGACCCGCACGGAGATCTGGGAGCGTGCCGGCATCGACATCAATACCTTGCCCGAGCTGATGGGCGTCGATGAATTGGTCGACGCCGCGCTGGTCGGGTTCGATCGCCGCGAACTCGTGACGATTCCGCCCTTGCAAAACGCCACACGCTGGGACGCCCTGGACGCAGCACGACAGGGCCTGCTTTCGGAAATCAAGCAATCGCAGGTCGCACAGCGCTACGAGGCGGCGAGCTGAGCGCTGCAAATGCACTGAACCTACAACTGGAATTTCGACATGCTCTTCGACAAATTTGATACGGGTACCCTGGCACTCTCGAACCGCGCCGTGATGTCGCCGCTGACGCGCAGCCGGGCCGTGGTGAGCAACACACCGAATGCGCTGATGGCCGAGTACTACGGCCAGCGGGCAACGGCCGGCTTGATCGTTACCGAGGGCACGTCGCCCTCCCCGAATGGCCTGGGCTACGCGCGCATACCCGGCTTGTTCAACGAAGAGCATGTTCGCGGTTGGAAGCTCGTGACCGACGCCGTTCATTCCAAGGGCGGCAAGATCTTCGTGCAGCTGATGCATACCGGCCGCGTTGCCCACATCGCGAACCTCCCGGCAGGAGCCGAGGTGATCGGGCCAGTTGCCGAGGTCTGTCCTGGAGAGATGCACACGGATTCCAAGGGCATGCAGCCGCACACCGCGCCACGGCCGATGACGCAAGCAGATATCTCGACCGCAGTGGCTGAGTACGCGAAGGCGGCAACGCTGGCGGTCGAGGCCGGATTCGACGGCGTGGAATTGCATGCGGCGAACGGCTACTTGATCGAGCAGTTCCTGAACGCGAACGTCAACAAGCGAACCGACGGCTACGGCGGAAGCATCGAGGGCCGGAATCGGTTTGCCTTGGAAGTGGCGCGAGCCACCGTCGCTGCGATCGGCGCCGGGCGGGTGGGCATTCGACTCTCACCTCACGGTACGTTCAATGGAACCGGCAGCTTCGCAGAGGTTGACGCGCAGTACCTGGCGCTGACGTCCGCGCTGTCGGCACTCGGACTGGTCTACGTCCATGTGCTGGACCATTCCGCGTTGGGCGCGCCGCCGGTCCCCTTCAAACTGAAGACCTCTCTGCGAGAAGCATTCAAGGGTGTGTTCATCCTGGCTGGCGGACTTGATGCTGCAAGTGCCCAGAAGGCACTCGATGAAGGACAAGCCGATCTGGTGGCATTCGGCAGGGCGTTTCTCGCAAACCCCGATCTGGTCGCCCGCATGCAAAGGAACGCGCCGCTGAACCCGGTCGACATGTCGACGTTCTATACGCCCGGGTCCAAAGGCTACACAGACTACCCCATACTTTCTTCGTGACGGCTGCATCAAGATCCCGGTCCTGATCGCAAACGGAGAGTGGGCGGACCCATGAACAGCCTGATCTTCCGCATTCCTTCGAGCGGGATTTCATCGACCCTCTCGGTATGGCGCCTCCTGGTCCTGGCGCTTGTTTCACTGCTGACCGCATGCGGCTCCTTGCCGCCGCGTGGCGAGGTGCCTCCGTCGCGTGCTTTCACCGCCAGCGCCGTCGCGGGCACGGCACTGGCGCGAGTGGCAGAGTCCAGCCGACCGCCGGGCGAGGCTCGGCCTTCGGGCTTTCAACTGCTCCCGGTCGGCGAGTTCGCCTTCGACGCACGCGTGGCCCTGTCGCGTCGGGCCGAACAATCGTTGGACGTTCAGTACTACTACATCCACCGCGACGAAGCCGGACGCGCTCTGCTGAGAGAACTGCGCGACGCCGCCCTGCGCGGCGTGCGCGTCCGCCTGCTGGTGGACGACTTCTTCGCTGCAGAGATCGAAGACTTGTTGACCGGACTGGCGTCCTTCCCGAACGTCGAGGTGCGACTGTTCAACCCGATGCCGTTGCGCCGCGGTGCGCCGGTGTTCCGGCTCGTGCTGTCGTCGGGCGATTTCCAGCTCTACAACCATCGCATGCACAACAAGCTGTTCGTGGCCGACAACGCTGTGGCCATCTATGGCGGGCGCAACATCGCCGACGAATACTTCATGAAGAACCGCGAGGCCAACTTCATCGACATGGATGTCCTGTCCACCGGCCGCGTGGTGAGCGACCTGTCGGCGGCGTTCGACCTCTACTGGAACAGCGCACTGGCGTGGCCCGTGCAGACGGTCGTGGGCAAACCCACCGACCCAGCGGCGGCCCGCCTGAAGTTCGATCGCGAGGTGGATGATGCTCGCGTCACCGCGCCGCAAGGGCCGACCGATCCATTCGGCCAATCCACGATCGGTGCCCAGTTGCACGAAGGCCGGTTGATGATGTCCTATGCAGCCGCGCAGGTGCATGCCGACCCACCCGAAAAAGCCAGCGACACGACGCTCGCCACAGCGCCGACGCAAGCGGTGAGTGGGCTGCTGGCCGCGCTGACCGCCGCGCGGCAAGAGGTCGTGATGGTCTCGCCCTATTTCGTGCCCGGCGAGGTCGGCATGCCGCTGATTCGAACGGCCCGCGCCAACGGCGTTCACATCCTGCTCATCACCAACTCTTTGGGCTCCACTGACGAGCCGCTGGTGCACGACCGCTACGCGGCCTACCGGGTGGAGATGCTGCAACTTGGCGTGGAACTGTACGAGCTCAGTCCGACGCAAACCCGCCGCGTGCGGCGGTTCGGCGACTTCGGGCGGTCGACTCCGCGCCTGCATGCCAAGGTGTCGGTCGTCGACCGGCAACAGCTCCTGGTCGGCTCCGCCAATCTCGACGCCCGCTCAGCAGTGGGCAACACCGAGATGGGCGTCGTGATCGACAGTCCGGCACTGGCCGGGGCCTTCGCCGCCTGGCTCGAAAGCGACCGCTTCACGAGCGTCTACAACCTTCGCCTGAAGCCTGACGGCCAGACCATCGAATGGACCCACCTCGAGGAGGAAGGCCGGACCAGCGCTACCGTCGACGAGCCGAACAGCGGTTGGTGGCTGCGCCTGAAGCTGTGGCTGCTGTCGCTGCTGGTGGATGAACGGGATCTTTGACGAGCCAGCCGTTTCCGGCCATAAGACCCATCGGACCTTGGAAGCGCATCCTCGCCGACAGAGGAACAGCGTGTCACGCACTGTTCGTTCGAGGGCATGCTCTCAATTGGGTGCATCGCACACCCTCGTGCATCTGATAGCAGGGAAGCGTTACGCGCCTCCCATCAGGATCCGACTGCCGATTACTTTGCTCTGTCACAACGGGACAAATATTGTCGTCTTGACGTTGCGCCAGCTGCCTCGTCCGCGCGAGTCACGATCACTTCCGACAAAGTGCGCTCACATCGAAGAGAAAAGATCGAAGCGCAATTCCCGGCACGCAGCGTGCGTATGGGAGTCGCTCCCAGTTTCGCCCTTCACACCGCGAAGCACCAACACGGAACGAATCCCATGAGAAAAATGATGAAGCAAGCGAGCCAGGAATTGCACTGCCCGCGCGCTGCGGGTGCACTGCTGACGTCGCTCTTCCTGGCGGCCTGTGGCGGCGGCGGAGGCGGCAACGAGACGGCCTCGACATCGGTAGCGGAGGCACCAGCAACCGCTCCTTCACCTTCTCCTTCTCCCGCGCCCGCACCTGCGCCGTCTCCTGCCCCCTCCTCGAACAACCAGAGCGGCGGATTCGCCGGCCAAGTCACCGGTGGTGGCACCGTCGCAGCGGTGACGGTCACCAGCGCAGCGCAGATGCAGGCCGCCATCGACGCCTACACGGGCACCGGCGGGCTCGTCATCCGCTACACCGGCACGTTCGACTTCGCCGCTATCACCGACGCCTGCGCGCAGTGGCAGTTGCCCGCCGGGGCCATCGTCGAGGTCAAGAACAAGAGCAACGTCACCATCGAGGGCGCCGACGGCTCATCGGCCAACTTCGGGCTGGCGATCAAGGCCGATGCCACGAACATCATCATCCGCAACATGACGATCGGGTTGCTGCCTGGCTCGATCGACGCCATCGGCATCGAGGGTCAGAGCGGCAAGTTCCCGGGCTACATCTGGATCGACCACAACACGCTGTTCAGCAGCCTGAAGGAGTGCTCTGGCGCGGGCGACCTGGAGTTCGACGGCCTGCTCGACAACAAGGCCGGCGCGCACCACCTGACCTACTCGTACAACTACATCCACGACCACCACAAGGTCGGCCTGATCGGCTCGAGCGACAGCGACTCCAGCGACCGCTACATCACCTTCCACCACAACCTCTATCAGAACGTCGGCTCGCGCCTGCCGCTGCAGCGCGGCGGCTACACGCACCTCTACAACAACCTGTACAGCGGCGTGATCACCACGGGCGCCAACATCCGCATGGGCGGCTACTCGCTGATCGAGAGCAACTACTTCGAGAACTCACAGAACCCGGTGACCTCGCGCGACAGCTCGGCGATCGGCTACTGGGAGCTGCGCAACAACAACATCAAGACCCCAGCCGATTTCAGCAGCTTCGGCATCACCTGGGTGGCCAGCCCGTCGTCTCCGTCGCGCGACGCCACCGACTGGATCACGACCGGCACTTTCCCGGTTGCAGTCTCCTACTCGTACACGGCGCAGGACCCGACCTGCGTGAAGCAGAAGTTGCCCGCAGTGGCGGGCGCGGGCAAGGCGCTGGCCCGTCTTACCTGCAACTGACGGCGGCTCCGGGCAAGCTCCCTGCCCGGCTACGATGCTTTCGCGTAGGCCGCGATGAACACCCGCACTGCCTCCCGGAGCAGCGCTCGGTCCTCGCGCACATCGGGCAGGTCGAGCATCAGCAGCCCGCGGATGTGGCCATCACCAAGGAACAGCGAGAAGAACAGGTCCGCCGCCTGACGCGGGTGCCGAATCTTCAGCGTGCCCGCCGCATCAGCGCGGCGCAGATAGGCAGCCAGGTCGCCGATCAGCTTGTCGGGGCCCTGCCTGTAAAAGGCCAAGCACGCCTCGCGCTGTGCCCCGGCGGCACCGTAGAGCGAGCGAAAGTGGCCCAGCGTGTCCTCCTCGCGCGCCAGCGCGAGGAACTGCTCTCCGATGGCCAGCAGCGCCTTCTGTGGTTGTTTCGGGTCCAGCGCTTCGACGCCAGCCAGCCCGACCACGACGCGATCGGTGCGTTCGCGAACCACCGCCTCGAACAGTCCTTCCTTCGAAACGAAGTGGCTGTAGATGGTCATCTTCGAGACGCCGGCGTCGGCCGCGATGGCGTCGACGCTGGCCCGCTCCAGACCGTGCGCATAGAAGTGGCTGCGCGCCGCTTCCATGATGCGCCGGCAGCGTTCGGGGTCGCGCGGCCGTCCGCGGCGCGGCGGGGGTGCGACATCGTCGTCGGTCTTCGGCATCGGCTTCTTTCTGTACTTGACAGTCCAGTATATTCCACTACACTTTATGGACTCAATGGTACAGTATATGAAGCCTTTCCCCCTCATGCCGGCCGCCGCGGCGCTCGCGATCCTGGCAGCCTGCTCTGTGCCGCCAGTCCAGCCCAGTGCGCCTTCGGTGCCGCTGTCCGCCGCATACACGCGGGCCCGGCCAGCGGCCGCTGTCGGCCAAGAGATTGATGGCGCGTGGTGGGCCGGCTACAGCGACCCGACCCTGACAGCACTGGTCGAGGAGTCCTTGACTGCCAACCAGGATGTGGTGATCGCCCTGCAACGCGTCGCTCAGGCTCGCGCGGGCCGCGACGCGCAGAGTTCTCGTCTGTGGCCCACGGTGGGCGTGCAGGCGTCCGCCTCGCGCAGCGACAGCGGACTTCCCGCACCGGTCAAGCAAGGCACGCCCGACACGCGTGCGCTGCGCGCCGGCGTCGACGTGGCCTGGGAGATCGACCTGGCCGGTGGCGTGCGTGCGGCGCGCGACGCAGCGCAGGCCGATGCCGCCGCCGCGGCGGCCGGCGTCGAAGGCGCACGACTGCTGGTGGCCAGCGAGGTGGCACGGCAGTACTTCGTGCTGCGTAGCGCCGAGGAGCGTCTGCGCATCGTGCAAGCCCTCGCCGCGGCCCAGCGCGAAACGGCGAATCGCGTGGGCAGCCGCCTGCGCGAAGGCGAGGCCAGCGCCTTCGACCTGGACCGCGCGCGAGCCGAAGCCGACACGCTCGACGCGCAGGTGCCGACGCTCCGGACGCTGGCCGGCATCTCGCAGACGCGGCTCGCCGTGCTGCTGGGCCGCAACCCGTCGACCCGCGTCGTCGACGAGAACGCAGGCTTTGCATGGCCTGCTGCGCGCGAGATCGGCACCGGCCAGCCCAGCGAACTGCTGAGGCGTCGGCCCGACCTGATCGCTGCCGAGGCGCGCGTCGCGGCCGAAACGCTGCGCGGCGCTGAGGCGCGAGCCCAATATTGGCCCAAGCTCTTCCTGAGCGCCCTGTTCGGCCGCGAGGACCTGCGACTGAACGCGCTCGATCTTGCGCCGGTGCACTTCTCAAACGTCGCGCTGGCCTTTGCCATGCCGGTCTTCAACGCCGGCCGCATCGACGCTGGCATCCGCGTGCAGTCGGCGCGCGCCGAGGAGGCACTGCTGGTCTGGCAGAAGGCAGTGTTGGTCGCCGTGCAAGAGGTCGAGGACAGCCTGCTCGTGCGCACCCAGGAGGCCGAGCGAGCCACTGCGCTGGCCAGCACCGTCGAACACCGCCGCCGCTCGCTGCAGCGCGCGCAGTCGCTGCAGCGTGAAGGACAGATCGACCTGTTGGTGCTGCTGGACGTGCAGCGATCGGTGCTGTCCAGCGAACTCGCGCTGTCGGACAGCCACCTTCAACAGGCGCTGGCCGACGTGCAGCTCTACAAGGCACTGGGCGGCGGCTTCGCGCCAGCCCAGCCTCCTACTGCCATGACTTCCCTTGCCAAGAGGACGCCCCAGTGAACAGAACTTTCTTCGCCGTATGCGTTCTGGCGACAGCCGCCGCCGGATTGCTGCTCACCGCTTGCAGCGACCCTCCCACCCCTGCCGCCAAAGGCAAGCCGGTCTTCGTGACCACCGTGAGTGAGGCTGTGTCCTCGCAGACGCGCTCGTTCACTTCCGTCGTCCGAGCCCGTGTCGAAACGGACCTGGGTTTCCGCACGGGCGGCAAGGTGGTGGACCGGCTGGTCGAGGTGGGTGAGGCCGTGAAGGCCGGCCAGGCGCTGGCGCGGCTGGATCCGGCCGACTACCAGTTGGCCGTGAGTGCCGCCGCCGACCAGGTGCAGGCGGCGTCGGTGGATGCGCAGCAGGCCGCGTCCGACGAGGCCCGCATGCGCCGCCTGCTGACCGATGGCTCGGTGGGCAGTGCCGACCACGAGCGCCAGAAGGCGCGTGCCGACGCCGCCGCGGCCCGGCTGGAGCAGGCACGCCGCCAACTCGACTTGGCTCGCAATCGGGAGGGCTACACGACGCTGGTGGCGCCTTATGCCGGCGTGATCACCGCGCTGCGCTTCGAGCGTGGCCAAGTGGTGGCTGAAGGCCAGCCCGTGCTCTCGCTGGCCCGAGACGGCGAGCGTGAGATCGTCGCCGACCTCCCGGAGGAATGGGTGGGCCGTGTACGCACGCTCGCCGCCACGGCCACGCCCTGGCAGGACACCAAGTCTTCGCTGCGGCTGGTGCTCCGCGAGCTTTCTCCACTGGCCAGCGCGCAGGGCCGGACCTTCCGCGTGCGCTACGCCGCGGTCCCGGAATCGCGCGCCGAGGTCACGGCCCTGCCGCTTGGCAGCACCATGCAGCTCAACCTGTCCACACCGCCCGATGCACGGGCAGCCGCAGTCCTGCCGGTGACTGCGCTGGTGAAGGCGAGCGGATCGGCAGGCGTCTGGGTGCTGGACGCCAAGGGGTCTGGGCTTGTCTTCAAACCCGTGCAGGTGGTCGAGATGGACGACGCCTCGGTGCGCGTCACTGGCTTGGCCGCGGGCAGCCGGGTGGTCAGCGTCGGTGCACAAAAGCTCGATGCCGGCCTCACCGTGCGGGCCATCGAACGCACGCCCGAAGACGGGCTCACCCGCGTCTCCAAGAGCAGCTCATGAAGCGCTTCAACCTCTCGGAATGGGCGGTCACGCATCGGCCGATGGTGCTGTTCCTGATCATCACGACGCTCATCGTCGGCGGCCTGTCTTTCAGCCGGCTCGGCCGCTTGGAGGACCCGAACTTCGACGTGCCGCAGATGACGGCCATCGTCGTGTGGCCTGGCGCCACCGCGCAGGACGTGCAAGACCAGGTGCTCAACCGCATCGAGCGCAAGCTGCAGGAGTTGGATCACTTCGAATACGTGCGCAGCTTCTCGCGCCAGGGCTACGGCGGCATCACGTTGTGGATGAAGGGCGGTACCAGCAAGGCGGATCTCGAGAACGCCTGGTACCAGGTGCGCAAGAAGATCGGCGACGTCAGGCAAGAGTTCCCCGACGGCGTGCGCGGGCCCTTCTTCAACGACGAGTACAACGACCGCTACAGCGTGCTCTACGCGCTGAGTGCGCCCGAGCTCTCGATGGCCGAGCTGCTGGCCGTCACCGAAGACGTGAAGCGGCACATCCAGGGCGTGCCCGGTGTCGGCAAGGTCGACGTGCTGGGCAAGCAGGCGGAGCGCGTGTACGTTGAGATCTCGACGCGGCGGCTCGCCTCGCTCGGCATTGCGCCGACCGCGGTGTTCGACGCGCTCGCGCGCCAGAACCTGGTGACCCCGGCGGGTTCGGCCGACGCCACCCACGACCGTGTTCAGGTGCGCGTGGACGGCGCGCTGCACAGCGCCGCGGACGTCGCCAAGGTGACGCTGGAGGTCGGTGGCCAACTGCTGCACTTGGCGGATATCGCCGCCGTGCGCGCCGGCTACGAGGACCCGCCGAGCCTGACCATCCGCCACAACGGCGTGCCGGTGCTGGCCATCGGCGTGACGATGCAGGGCAACGGCAACGTGCTGGATCTCGGGCGCGCGCTGGAACAGCGGCTGGCACAGGTACGGCAGGAGCTGCCGGCGGGTGTGGAGATCCAGCAGTACGCGGATCAGCCACGTGTGGTGTCGGAGTCCGTCTGGGAGTTCGAGCGCTCGTTCCTGGAAGCGCTGGCGATCGTGCTGGCGGTGTCCTTCTTGTTCCTCGGTTGGCGTACCGGCATCGTGGTGGCCGCTTCGGTGCCGCTGGTGCTCGCTCTGGTGGCGGCCGTCATGTATGCCGCCGGCTGGAATCTGGACCGCATTTCGCTCGGGGCACTGATCATTGCGCTGGGCCTGTTGGTAGACGACGCCATCATCGCCGTGGAGATGATGGTGGTGAAGCTCGAGGAGGGCTGGGATCGGCTGCGCGCCGCGACCTACGCCTACACGTCCACGGCGTTTCCGATGCTGAGCGGCACGCTGGTCACGGCTGCAGGCTTCATGCCGGTGGGCTTCGCGAAGTCGATCGCCGGCGAATATGCGGGCGGCATCTTCTGGGTCGTGGGCGCGGCGCTGATCCTGTCATGGGTGGTGGCCGTCGTCTTCACGCCGTATCTCGGCGTGCTGCTGTTGCCGAAGAACCTGGCGGCCGGCACGCACCACGACGTCTACGATCGGCCCATCTACCACCGACTGCGAAGCGTCATCGACTGGACGGTGCAGCACCGAACATGGGTCCTGGCGCTCACGGTGTTGGCGTTCGCCATCGCCGGCGCCGGCATGCTCAAGGTGCAGCAGCAGTTCTTCCCCACCGCATCGCGACCGGAACTGCTGGTGGAGCTGCGGCTGCGCGAGGGCGCGTCGTTCGCCGCCACCGAGCGCCAGGTGAAGCGGCTCGAGGCGCGACTGGCGAAGGACCCTGACATCGAGTTCTTCACTGCCTACACCGGCGCCGGCACGCCGCGCTTCTACCTGTCGATCCAGCCCGAGCTCCCCAACCCGGGATTCGCCCAGTTCGTCATCAAGACGGCCGGTATCGAGCAACGCGAACGCGTCCGCGCGCGGCTGATGGGTCTGTTCGCCAACGACGAAGTCCTGCCCGATGTCAAGGCTCGCGTGCTGCGCCTCGAATTCGGCCCGCCGGTGGGCTTTCCGGTCCAGTTCCGTGTCATCGGCCCCGACAAGGCGCAGGTACGGGAGATCGCCTACAAGGTGCGCGACGCCGTGCGCCAGAGCCCGCTGGTGCGTGACACACAGCTGGACTGGAACGAGCAGGTCCGCTCGATGAAGGTCCACGTCGACCAGGACAAGGCACGGCTCCTGGGCCTGTCCACGGCCGAGATCCAGGGCCTCGTGCAGACCACGCTCGACGGCGCCCCGGTGACGCAGATCCGCCGCGGCGAGGAGCTCGTGGACGTCGTCGTGCGCGCCACGCCCGACGAGCGCAAGCGCCTGGGTCAGCTGGGCGACCTGCAGGTGTTCACGCGCAGTGGCGTGAGCGTACCGCTGTCGCAACTGGCCCGAGTGGAGCCGGCCTTCGAGGAGCCGGTGCTGTGGCGACGCAACCGGGACATGGCGCTCACCGTGCGCAGCGACGTCGTCGACGACGTACAGGGCCCGGACGCCACCGCGAAGATACGGCCCTCGCTGCAGCCCATCGTCGACAGCCTGCCCTCGGGCTATCGCATCGAGGAAGGCGGCGCCATCGAGGAAAGCGACAAGGCCAACAAGGCGCTGTTCGCGGTGTTCCCGGCGATGTTCGCCGTGATGCTGACGCTGCTGATGATCCAGTTGCAGAGCTTCTCGCGGCTGTTCATGGTGTTCCTGACAGGCCCGCTCGCGTTGATCGGCGTGGTGCCGGCGCTGCTGCTCTTCAATGCGCCGTTCGGCTTCGTCGCGCTGCTGGGCGTCATCGCATTGGGCGGGATGATCATGCGCAACTCGATCATCCTCGTCGATCAGATCGATCAGGACATCGCGCGCGGCGTTGCTCCTTGGGCCGCCATCGTCGACGCCACGGTACGCCGGTCGCGGCCCGTGGTGCTGACAGCCGCTGCCGCGGTGCTGGCCATGATCCCGCTCACACGCAGCGTCTTCTGGGGACCGATGGCCATCTCGATCATGGGCGGCCTCGTCGTGGCCACGGCGCTCACCCTGGTCTTCGTGCCGGCGCTGTACGCCACCTGGTTCCGC
>Ga0075369_10000303_pt1 | contig 14640 bp, 12 predicted proteins | sample EndMethybrTD3034_FD_71400 | JGI IMG/M metagenome (GOLD analysis project Ga0075369, IMG submission 71400) | Populus endosphere microbial communities from Tennessee, USA - Endosphere MetaG P. TD hybrid TD303-4 | ecosystem: Host-associated > Plants > Roots > Endosphere | place: USA: Tennessee...
GCGCGCTGATCGTGTAGGTATGGTCGGGATCGAGCTCGACCGCGCGATGGCCGGCCGCCAGCGACTGGGCGTTCAGCTCGGCGGGATCGCCGTCGCCGCCGTTGGCGACCAGGGTCCGCACAGCGACCGACAGCAGGGCGTGGGCATTCGCATAGTCGGGCTTGCGGGCGATGACTTGTCGGGCGAGATCGATCGCCTCCTGCAGTCCGCTGCGACGCATCGAGTAGAAGGCGATCATGCCACGCACGAACAGCGACCAGGTGTCGAGATGCTCGGGCGCTATTCCCTGGACGCGCGCCACCTCCGCCCGGTTCAGCCGCGGCTGCAAGGTGGAGATGATGGTGTTGGTGACTTCTTCCTGCACGGTGAGCAGCTGCTGCAACGGCCGGTCGAAGTTCTCCGCCCACAGATGCCGGCCCGTGTCGCGCTCGGACAGGCGGATCGTGACGCGCACGATGTCGCGCAGCTTGCGCAGGCTGCCTTCCACGACGTAGCGGGTCGCAAGGTCGCGCTGCGCGCGGTCGAAGTCGGTCGCTGCACCGACGCCATAGGCATAGGCGGCGCTGCGTCCCACCACGACGAAGACCTGCGATCGCGCCAGCGCCACGATGACCTCGTCGGTGAGGCCGGCGGCGATATGGTCGAACTGCTGGTCGTCGCTGAGATTGCGGAAGGGCAGGACGGCGATGGTGGGTCGCTCGACATCGGCCGTCGGGCCGCTCGCGGGCGCTGCGACCGTCGTCAGCGCCTTCACCGGCGCCACGAAGCTGTAACCGCTGCCGTGCCGGGTGACGATGAACTGCGGGCGGCGGGCATCGTCGTGGAGTTTCTGGCGCAGCCGGCTCACCAGCGTGTCGATGGCGCGGTCGTAGACGTCCTTGTTGGCTTCGCCGAGCGAGTCGAGCAGGAAGTCGCGGCTCAGCGTGCGCCCGGCGGCGCGCAGGAACACGGTGAGCAGGCGCATTTCCTGGCGGGTCAACTCGACGGCACGACCGTCGGGGCCGCTCAGGCCGTCATGATCGGGCGCGAAGCGCCAGCCGGCAAAGGACCAGCCGCGCCTGGTTTCATGGGACGCCAATCGATTTTCGCTCTGCACCGGCTACTCACCCAAACCTGTCACTCTCCCCGGCGGCTATCACGACACAACTCCGGCAGAACTTCACGACAAGAACTTCGCATTTGGCAGGCAATCAATCGCCTCCTTCACCGCCCCCGTCATACGGGGGAGGCCAATCAGGCTTGGACAGGAAGAAACAGGCAGATTGGTATGACGGCGATGTTGCCATCAGTTTCGGCGTACGTGCGAAAGCAGACGTGAATCCTGCTGTCCAGGGATGGACGCGGGGCGAAGCCCTCGGGGATTCCGATGCGCAGATCGCCAACGATCACAGTCATGCCGCCGCGTCCGTCTCCCTCCATGCCTCCCGCCGGCCTGCAGTCGTTCCGGCCGCAGCATTCGAGCGGATACCAGTCGTGCGCATACACTGGCGAGCATCCGAAGGTGATGCTGGCAAGACCCCACATGGCAGTGCATCCGAGAATGAGCCGCAACATTGAAGTCTCCACGCTGACAGCAAGTTCTCCCATCGGCCGCCCGCCGCTGGCAGTTGCGTTGGCAGGCGACGGGGTTGCGCGGGGTTGCGGCCATTCAGGAACGAAGGCAAAACCGGACCATGGCGCTCGGCGATTTCGCCCTGAAGCTCAGCTTGGTGCTCAAGGCGACCAACTTGAGCCGCGGCCGGCTGGCGCAAATTGCCGGGGTCGACAAGTCGGTGGTGAGCCGCTGGGCATCGGGTGCGCAGGTGCCCTCCGATCACAACCTGTCGCTGCTGACGGAAGCCGTTGGCCGCCACCGGCCGGGCTTCGAGCGGCGTGATTGGGATCTCGACGCAGAGGGATTCGCAAACAGGCTCGGCGCCCTCAATGCCGGCGCGTCGAGCCTGATGGGGCCGTCGATCGCCGTGTTGCCGTTCGAGAATATGAGCGGCGATCCAGAGCAGGCGTACTTCGCCGATGGGCTGGCGGAAGATCTGATCACCGGCCTGTCGCGCGTGTCGTGGCTGTTCGTGATCGCGCGCAACTCGTCGTTTGCGCTTCGCGGCGAGAAGCTCGATGCGCGGTCGATAGGCGCGCGGCTAGGCGTGCGCTACCTCGTGGAGGGCAGCGTGCGCCGCGCTGGCCAGCGTCTGCGGCTGACGGCGCAGCTGATCGAGGCGGCGACCGGCAACCACCTGTGGGCCGACAGGTACGACGGATCGCTGGAGAACGTGTTCGACTTCCAGGACCGGATCGTCGCCAGCCTGGTCGGAGCCATCGAGCCGAAGCTGCGGGCCACCGAGATCGCCCGTGCGCGGCGCAAGCGGCCCGACAGTCTCGATGCTTTCGACCTGTTCCTGCAGGCGCTGCCGAAGGCCGCCTCCATGTCGGCACAGGGGCTGGCTGAGGCGATCGAGCTGCTGGATCGTGCCATCGACTTGTCGCCCCGCTATGCTCAGGCGCTAGCTTACGCCGGGCAGTGCCGGGCGATGAGGCCAACTCTTGCCTATAGTGCCGACGCCGACCGGGATTTCAGTGAGGCCGATGAACTGTCGCGACGTGCGCTCGAGAGCGATCCTGCGGATCCGGTTGCGCTCACTGTTGCTGCTCTAATTCCGGTGATATTGCGCCGCGACTACCAGGCGGGGGGAGAGTTGATCGATCGTTCCCTGACGATCGATCCAAACAATGCGCGCGCCTGGAACACTCGCGGCTGGATCAGCGTCTGGGCAGGTGAGGTCGAAGCGGCAATGACCGCGTTCGACAAAGCCATGAAATTGAGTCCGCTCGATCCGCAGTGGGGTGCCGGCGCCAAGTTCGGTATGGCCACTGCCTTATGCTGGAGTGGGCGTGCGGAAGAAGCGCTGCCCTGGGTTCGAAGCGCCCTTCAGGAACGACCTGACTGGGCTGGGATTCAACGTTTGCTCATTGCTGTAATGTGGTTGTCCGGTCGACACGCGGAGTCCAAAGAGGCCGCCCGAAGATACCTTGAGATGTTGCCGGGTTTCTCTCTCCGCCATGCCCGAAAGGTCAGCCCGGTTCGCGGGACGCCCGGACATGAGCGATATTTCGAAGCCCTGCGGGAGGCCGGACTGCCGGAGTAACACTCGGAACGCGTCCCGGAGCCGCGACCCCTCCGCCCGCTATGCGGGCACCTCCCCATCGTAAGAACGATGGGAAGGGCCAGCGCGGACTGTGCTCAGTAATCCCAGAAGGCCGGTACCCAACGAAAGACGTCGCCGGCGGCCGCAACCCGGCCGAACGGGAACGACAGGTGAGCCGCCACCAGCGCTTCGCCGGTCGCCGCCGCCTCCCGCAGAAGGCGGACCCGGACGCGGGCCGCCTCCTCGGGATCGTGTTCGAAGCCGTTGTGCCAGTCGGGGTGGTCGAACCCGACCGGGAACACGGCGTCGCCGAGGAATGTCAGCCGCTCACCGCCGGACGCCAGGCTCACCACGCTGTGTCCGGGGGTGTGGCCGCCGGTGCGACGGACGACCACCCCTGGCGCCACCTCATGCTCCGTCTCGAATGTCCGCAACTGGCTGCGGTACTCGTTGACGAACCGTCCGGCGACGGACCGGAGCACGTTCGGTATCGGCGACGGCATGGAGGTGCGCGAGAAATCGGGCGACGCCCAGAACTCGACCTCGGCAGCCGCCACGTGGATCGGCACGTCCGGACGCAGTCGGTCTTTCAGCCCCTCGCCGAGCAGCCCGCCAACGTGGTCCATGTGCATGTGGGTAACGACCACGTCGGTCACGGATGCGGGATCGATGCCGGCGGCTTCGAGGCGCGGGGCCAGTTGCCCGGCCCGCGGGAAGCCCGGGTATTCCACCCCCACTCCGGCGTCGATGAGGATGGTCCGGCCGCCGCTACGCACCACGACCACGTTCAGTGGCCAGTCGAACGTTTCCCGCGGCAGAATCATGTCGTCCAGCCAAGTCGTCAGGGCGGCCGGGTCGGCGTTGGTGGCCATCGTCTTTGTCGGCAGCGGCAACACGCCATCGCTGATCACCAGCACGTCGATCTCGCCGATTCGCAGCGCATAGCGCGACGGAACCAACTCGTCGGGTCCCGGTCCACCGGGGTTCAAGGCGATGTCCAAGCTCATGTTTGTCTCCTGCGCTAAATGGGCGAGCCCATGATCGCGCGCACGCCGAACGGCCGATATCGTGCGGCGTGCTAGGTTCTGCTAGCCAAGCAGCAGGTGGACCTGCACTTGGAGATAGGTTTGTCGGCTCGAGGAGCGCAAAGCGGCTGAATGATCGCGCCGACGCGTAGCGCGAGTCGCCAAATTTGCGGCCGAGGCTCTAGTAGCTCTGCACAGTGATCATGACGGGTTGGCGCGGGGCCGATGAGATTGCCTGCACTGCTGGCACGGTACCCGACCCCGGAGTAAATGCGTCGATCGACCGCCTATGGAGCGCAAAAACTAAAACCGTAGTTGACCCGTCAAATCACTATAGTTATATTGACCTCGTGCTCGCCGCCCGGCGGCTCTGCTCTATGCATCGTTCATCCGATACCATCGCGCCCGGCGGCAGCCCTGCCGGGCCCAGTTTTCCGTCATCCCGCGACGCCGCCGGAAGGGCGGTTCGGTCGGGGTGAGTGAAAACGGCCAGCGAAACTAGCGGAATTCAAAAAGGCTAGGCTCAATGGCTTCGCCGGTGTTTGGAGGTCTAGCGAAATCCAGCGAAATTCACGCCGACCTGCGGTCGAGCCGAGGGACGCGAAATGTCGTTTCCGTCGCGTTTTAGGCGACAGCGCTGGGCCGCCGTCAGGACTTGAAGAGGCAGACGGATCAATGGCTTCTGGAAATTTCCGACAGAGTCGCACGAACACGATCCCGTTTGCCGTTCAGCCCGGCAAAACCACTGTGAAGAGCTACTAGCGCCGCCAGGGCCTATTGATGAAGTCGGCAAATTGACCTTCGGCGAGCTGCTGGCCGGGCGGCGCGCACAGGATACCGCCCATGATCCAGTCATAGCCGCCGCGGCGGTCATCGCCAGTGCGGCGGAAGCCGGCGCAGGATCGCCCTTCTTTGGTGTCCACGAACATCGAGTAGTCCGCGCCGCCATAGCGTGCGACGGCGGTGAACTGGTTGGTCGACGACCCGTTCACGTACATCCATTTGAGAAATTCAGCCGTTGTCTCGCCGGTGGTGAGGTAGGAATAGGAATTCTCGGGCTCCCATAGGAAGATGTGGACGTAGCCCACCCGCGTCGTTCCGAAAGCGGTCCATCGACGGAAGGCCCCGACGTTCCCTTCGGTCGTGACGACATTGGTGACCTTGCATTTCAGACCGGGTCCAGCGGCGATGCGCGACTTGGCGCAATCAATATCGGTCCAGTTGTAGGTCGTTTGTGCCGACGCGGGGCTTGCGCAGGCAAGGGCCGCACCCAAGAAAGCCAGGATAGACGCGAGCCTCATTGGCGTCTTCATCGTCGCTCCCTCATCATCGCTCGTTGCGATCAGGATCTTGGAACGAAGACGGTAGAAAAAAGTTCCCGCATCGCGACCGATCGTCAGTAGACGACGCCGTCGATCAGGTTCTCTTCGTAGAGCCGCGCCAGATCGATGCCGCCCGGCGGGCGGGCCGTCTGGAAGCCGGCGATGGCGCGCGCCAGCCGCGCCTCCTGATCGCGCCGCAGTTCCTCGGCTTCCTCGACCGTCACCGGCGTGAAGCGGACTGTCTGCCCGGGCAGCAGGCGACCGAGCCGCGGCAGATCGACCGAGGCTACGGTGGCGATCTTGGAATAGCCGCCCACGGTCTGCCGGTCGCCTAAAAGCACGATCGGCAGGCCGGCACCCGGCACCTGGATGGCGCCGGGGCCGATGCCGTCGGAGATGATGTCGGCGCCCTTGGAGTGCTCGATGGTCGGTCCCTCGAAGCGGATGCCCATGCGATCGGCTTCCTTGGAGACACGATAGTCGGACTCGATGAAGGTGCGCCGGCCCTTGTCGCTGAAATAGTCATCCTGCGGCCCCCAGACGACGCGCACCGGCCCGCTGCCGTAGTCGAACGGCTGCGCCAGCTTCTTCTCGTCGCCCGGCGGCGCCTGCTCGCGGGCAAGCGGCAGCGCGTCACCGGCCGCGAGCTTGCGGCCTTCGTAGCCGCCGATGCCGGCGCGCGCATAGGTCGACAGGCTGCCCATGAAGGCGGGCAGGGTGAAGCCGCCGGCGACCGTGAGATAGGCGGTGCTCGATCCTTCGACCATGCCGACGCGCAGGACCTGGCCGCGCTTGAGAAGATGCGTGCGATCGGATTCCAGCGGCTTGGGCGGCGCATCGGGCTTTTCGATCAGCGTCGGCGACAATGGGCCGACCAGCGCGACACGCACGCTCTCGGCCTCGACCAGCAGGTCGGGACCCATCACGCCGATCTCCAGGCCCGCGGTGTCGGCGGGATTGCCGCACAAAGCGTTGGCCAGGCGCAACGCGACGCGGTCCTGGGCGCCGGCGGTCGGCATGCCCAGCGCCATGAAGCCGATCCGCCCCAGATCCTGCAGCGTGTCGAACATGCCGGCGCGCGCGACTTTCAGGTGGGCGGTCATGCGCTCTTCACCAGCTTGGCCCAGTCGAACGTGCCGGCTTCGGCGTCGCGGGCGATGCGGTCGTAGCTCTTGCGGTCGATGCGCTGGAAGGTGAGGGAGTCGCCGGGCGCCAGGAACACCGGCTGCTCGCGGCGCTGGTCAAACATCCAGAGCGGCGTGCGGCCGATCAGGTGCCAGCCGCCGGGGCTCTCGAACGGATAGATGGTCGTCATGTCCATGGCGATGGCGACCGTCGAACGCGGCACCCGCACGCGCGGCTGGGCGCGCCGCGGCAGGTAGAGCGACTTCTCCAGTCCCGCGATGTAGGCCAGGCCCGGCATGAACCCCAGCACATAGACCTTGAGGCGGGAGGCGAGGTGGCCCGCGATCACGTCTTCCGGCTTCTTCTTGGTGCGCTCGGCGACCTCCTTGAGGTCGGGCGCGAATTCGGGGTCGTCGTAGCAGCAGGGGATGGTGACCTGCCGGCTCTTCATGTCGGTCGGCAGGCCGCGCGCGATCAGGCCCTCGATCTCGGGCTCGAGCTTGGCGCGCGACGTCGCCATCGGGTCATAGCAGACCATCAGCGCCCGCATGGACGGCACGGTTTCGACCACGCCGGCGAGCTCTCCGCCCTTTGTTGCCTGGCCAATGGCCGCGTGCAGGGCCATCACCCGGCCGTTGATTTCAGGGGAGATCTCGTTGCCGAATTCGACAGAGAAGGCGGTGTCGCCGCAGGACAGGTACCGTACGCTCACATCTGCTAGGATATAGTGTCATCCCGAGCCTAGCGAGGGACCTTTCTTTCAGGCCTCCAAGGAGTTTTCTCATGGCTGCGACCAACGCCGGTTTCGTCAACATCAACTCCGACCTGGGCGAGAGCTTCGGTCCGTGGGTGATGGGCAATGACGTCGAAGTGCTGAAGATCGTGAAGTCGGCCAACGTCGCCTGCGGCTTCCATGCCAGCGACCCCGTGGTGATGGTCGACACCGTGAAGCTCTGCAAGGACAACGGCGTGTCGATCGGCGCCCATCCCGGCTTTGCCGACCTTCAGGGCTTCGGCAGGCGCGTGATCAACCTCACGATCAAGGAGCTCGAGGCCAACATCGCCTACCAGATCGGCGCATTGCAGGCGATCGCGGCGCTGCACGGCGCCAAGGTCACGCACATGAAGCCGCACGGGATGATGGCCAACATGTCGGCCGAGAGCGCGGAGATGTGCGACGCGATCTGCCGCGCCACCAAGGCGGCCGACCGCGACCTTATCTTCCTCGCCCAGGCCAATACCGAGCAGGGCAAGTCGGCGCGCAAGCATGGCCTGCGCGTCGCCGAGGAGGTGTTCGCCGACCGCACCTACGGCGACAACGGCCTACTGACGCCGCGCAAGGAGCCCAATTCGATGATCAAGGATGCCGCCCAGGCGGTCGCGCATGTCCGCCGCATGGTCGATGAGCAGGCGATCTACTCGACCTCGGGCAAGCGCATCCCCTGCCAGGTCGATTCGATCTGCGTGCACGGCGACGGGCCGACCGCGGTGACGGTGTCGAAGGCTGTGCGCGAGGGGCTGGAAGCCGCGGGTATTCGCATTGTGCCCCTGACCGAAATGCCGAATCTGAAGCATTGATCTTCCGGACGTGAGGGCCGTCATGCCCTCGTCATCTCGCCTTGCCATGGCTCTTCCGCGAAAGGCTTGCCATGGCACGACTGTCTCCGCCCCGTATTGACCAGCGTCCGCCGCTGCCGCTGCGCAGCGAGGGTTTGCGGCCCAATCCCTACGATCTCGCGATCTTCATCATGGTCGCGGCGGCGTTCGTCGTGCTGGCCCATGGCGCGCGCGAGATGGCGGCGCCGGTCGGCCAGCTCGCCATCCACCCGATCACGCTCGATCCCGCCAACCTGCCCGAGTACGCGCTGCGCACGGTACTGCGCATGTTCGCGGCCATCGCCGCCTCGCTGGTCTTCACCTTCGTGGTCGCCACCCTTGCCGCCAAGAGCCGGCGCGCCGAGCTGGTGATCATCCCGGCGCTCGACATCCTGCAGTCGGTGCCCGTCCTGGGCTTCCTCACCTTCACCGTCGTCTATTTCCTCAACCTCTTTCCCGGCAGCCAGCTCGGCGCGGAGTGCGCCGCGATCTTCGCCATCTTCACCGCCCAGGCCTGGAACATGGCCTTCAGCTTCTACCAGTCGCTGCGCACGCTGCCGCCCGACCTCGACGAGGCGGCGCGCCACTTCCGTCTGTCGCCCTGGTTGCGCTTCTGGCGGCTCGAGGCGCCGTTCGCAGCGCCCGGCCTGATCTGGAACACCATGATGTCGATGTCGGGCAGCTGGTTCTTCATCGTCGCCTCCGAGGCCATCACCGTCGGCAACACCACGGTCAAGCTGCCGGGCATCGGCTCCTGGCTGGCGCTCGCCATCGACCAGAAGGACGTGCCCGCCGTGCTGATGGCCGTCGGCACCATGGCGCTGGTCATCCTGGCCTACGACCAGCTGCTGTTCCGCCCGATCGTGGCGTGGGCCGACAAGTTCCGCTTCGAGCAGACCGCGGCGCAGCGCCGGCCGCGCTCCTGGGTCTACGACATCTGGCGGCACACCCGCCTGATGCGCCGGCTCGCGACACTGCTCGGCGCGCTCGCCGGCCAACTTTCCGCGCTGATGCCGCGCCGCGTCCTGCCCCGGGTCATCGCCGCGCCGCCGCCCGCCGCCGGCCGCGTCATCGACTGGCTGTGGCTCGCGCTCGTGTTCGCCGCTTGCGCTTGGGCGCTGTGGCGCATCGTCCAGTTCGTCGACGTCTCGCTGGGCTGGCGTGATGTCGGCCAGGCCGTCGAGCTCGGCCTGCTGACCTTGCTGCGCGTCGTCGTGCTGATCTTCCTCGCCAGCCTCGTCTGGGTCCCCATCGGCGTGTGGATCGGCTTGCGGCCCGGCATCGCCACGCGCGTACAGCCGATCGCGCAGTTCCTTGCCGCCTTCCCGGCCAACGTGCTCTTCCCCATCGCCGTGGTGGCGATCGTGCACTGGAAGCTCGATCCCAATGTCTGGCTCAGCCCGCTGATGGTGCTGGGCACACAGTGGTACATCCTGTTCAACGTCATCGCCGGCGCGAGCGCCTTCCCGACCGACCTGCGCGAGGCCGCGTCGCTGTTCCGCCTGCGCAATTGGCAATGGTGGCGCCAGGTAATCCTGCCCGGGATCCTGCCCTATTACGTCACCGGCGCGCTGACGGCGACCGGCGGTTCGTGGAACGCCAGCATCGTGGCCGAGGTCGCGAGCTGGGGCGACACGACGCTGCAGGCCGCGGGGCTGGGCGCCTACATCGCCGACGCGACGGCCAAGGGCGACTACGCGCGCGTCGTGCTGGGCATCGCCGTGATGTCGGTGATGGTCACCGCCTGCAATCGGTTGGTCTGGCGGCCGCTCTATCGCCTGGCCGAACGCCGCTTCCGCCTCACCTGAGGAGATCCGACATGAATGCCCCTCCGCAGACGCGTCCGCTGGTCGAGGTCGACCAGGTGCGCCAGCGCTATCCCAAGGGCAGCGGCGAGAACCTGCTGGTGCTGGATGGCGTCAGCCTGCATCTTGCCGACAAGGAGATCGTCTCGCTGCTCGGCCGCTCGGGCTGCGGCAAGTCCTCGCTGCTGCGCATCATCGCCGGCCTGATGCCGGCGAGCGAGGGCCGCGTCATGCTCGACGGCCATCCGGTGGCGGGCCCGGCCGCCGAGGTGGCGATGGTGTTCCAGACCTTCGCGCTCTTCCCCTGGCTCACCGTGCAGGAGAACGTCGAGATCGGGCTCGAAGCGCAGGGCGTGGCGCCCGCCGAGCGCCGCCGCCGCGCGCTCGAGGCGATCGACCTGATCGGCCTCGACGGCTACGAAAGCGCCTACCCCAAGGAGCTGTCGGGCGGCATGCGCCAGCGCGTCGGTCTCGCCCGCGCGCTGGTCGTGCATCCCAAGCTGCTGCTGATGGACGAGCCGTTCTCGGCGCTCGACGTCCTCACCGCCGAGACCCTGCGCACCGACCTGCTCGACCTGTGGCATGAGGGGCGCATGCCGATCTCCTCGATCCTGCTGGTGACGCACAATATCGAGGAGGCGGTGCTGATGTCGGACCGCATCATCGTGCTGGCCGCCAATCCCGGCCGGGTCGCCGCCGAGATCGCCGTCAGCCTGCCGCAGCCGCGCAACCGCCTCGATCCGCCGTTCCGTCAGCTGGTTGACGACATCTATGCGCTGATGACCCAGCGGCCCGCCGACCGGCACGCAGCCGGCCTGCACGGCAGCGGCATCTCCCTGTTGCTGCCGCGCGTCTCCACCAATTTGCTGGCGGGCCTGATGGAGGCGATCGCGGCCGATCCCTATCGCGGCCGCGCCGACCTGCCCGAGCTCGCGGCCACGCTGCAGATGGAGATCGACGATCTCTTTCCGGTGGCCGAGACACTGCACCTGCTGCGCTTCGCCGAGCTCGCCGAGGGCGACATCCGCCTTACCGATCCCGGCCGTCGCTTCGTCGATCTCGGCCCCGACGAGCGCAAGCACCTGTTCGCCCAGCATCTGATGGCCCACGTGCCGCTCGCCAACCACATCCGCCGCGTGCTCGACGAGCGCGGCAACCACCGCGCACCGGCCCGCCGCTTCCACGACGAGCTCGAGGACCACATGTCCGAGCAGTTCGCCGACCAGACCCTGCGCGCGGTGACGGCGTGGGGCCGCTACGCCGAGTCCTTCGCCTACGACGAGGCGACGGGCGTCTTCAGCCTCGACAATCCGGGCTGACGTTCTTCGTCTCTTCTCCTCCCTCCTCCTTATGCATTTTCGGATTCCTCTCCCCCGCTAGGGGGAGAGGAGCCTGATTGGCAGATGGGAACAAGGTCACCTGAATGTGACCGCCGGTTGAACTGCCCGACACCGCTACGTCGTTCATAGTCGCCGGGCCGTTCGCAGAGACGGAAACCAGGGAGAAACATCCATGCACAGGCTCATGATCGCGGCCGCCGTTGCGGCCAGCTTCGTCGCGTCGCCGCTTTTCGCCCAGGCGCCGCCGCCACCGCCGGCCTACGGCGCACCGATCACCTTCGATGCCGCCAAGAAGGCGCTGGCCGCTGCCGAGGCGGAGGCCAAGAAGAACAACTGGCCGGTCGCCATCGCCATCGTCGACAGCTCGGGCAACCTCGCCGCCTTCTCCAAGATGGACAACACACAGCATGCAAGCGTCGACATCGCCATCGGCAAGGCGGTGACAGCCAACAATTTCAAGCGGCCGACCAAGGCCCTGCAGGACGCCATCGCCCAGGGCGGCGCCAACCTGCGCCTGCTCGCCGTCAAGGGTGCTACCCCGCTTGAAGGCGGCGTGCCGATCGTGGTCGATGGCAAGATCATCGGCGCCATCGGTGCTTCCGGCGTGATGGCCAACCAGGACGCCGAGGTCGCCATGGCCGGGGCCGCGGCCGCCAAATAAGGCATGGGGCGCGCAAGTAGGGCATAGCGCCGCCTTGTCGGCCGGCCCTCCACCGCTATAGTCCGCCCGACTCGTTCGGGCGGACATTTATCTGATGAAGCAGCGTATTTTCGGCTGGATTTCGGCCCTCTTCGGTATCGTGCTGGCGCTGGCGGCGATCGAGCTCGCAGCCATTGCCTGGCTGTTCATCGAGGACGGCCGCTACACACCCGCGGCGCAGCTCTTCGAGCGCACTCAGAACACCTATCTGCGCGATGCCACCAAGGGCACGACGTGCCGCTATGTCGACACGCTCTATCCGCATCCTTATGTCGGCTTCGTGCACCACGCCAACCCGCCATGCGGCCAGCCGTGGGTCAACAATATCGGCCTGTACGGCCCCGACTATCCGACCGTCCGCAATCCCGAGCGCTACACCGTCATCCTGAGCGGCGGCTCGGTCGCCTCGCAGCTCGCCCAGAACTCCGCGCCGCCGGCGCCACGCTATCTCGAGGAAGAGCTGAACAAGAAGTACGTCAGCCCCAACGGCAAGCCGTGGCTGGTACTGAACGGCGGCGACGGCGCCTGGAAGGAGCCGCAGCCTTTCATCCTGTTCGCCATGTACGCGACCTCGGTCGACGCCGTGGTCAATCTCGGCGGCTTCAACGAGCATTACTTCTTCTGGCCCGGCGCCGAGGAGCGGCTGGAGCGGCCGCTCAGCAACTTCATCGAGGTCAATCCCTTCGTCGCCGACGAGAATTTCGGCGACGCCGCCATCGGCTGGGTGATGGGGCGGCTTGCCGGCTCGTTGGCGGCCATGCCGGTGCTGGGCCACAGCCATGCGGCCTACCTGGTGGTGCGCGGCATCGAGCAGGCGGCCAAGGGCCAGGACATCTTCAAGTCGAACAAGAAGACGACGCTGAACAGCATCTTCCACATGCCCGAGGAGATCCGCCGCGACGCCGACCGCGAGTTCGCGGTCCAGCTCGGCCTCTACCAGAAGTACCTGCGCGCCACCGAGGTGCTGGCGCGCGAGTACAATCTCAAATCGGCGTTCTTCATCCAACCCGCGCCGGCCTACGGCAAGACCCTGACCGACGACGAGAAGCGCCTCGTCGGTGATCTCTCCTACCGTGACATCTATCGCAAGATGGTGGCGGGCCTGCTGACCTTGCGCGAGCGCGGGCTCGCGATCTACGACCTGGGCGACATCTTCGCCAACGAGAAGGGCACGATCTACGCCGACCACATCCACTACTGGCGCGACGACAAGGCCGAGAGCCCGGGCAACCGCCTGATGGCCGCCCGCATCGCCGCCCAGCTGGCTGAGACGTGGGGGCTGCAGAAGAAGCAGTAGGTCGCGTAGCCGACACTTCCCTCCCCAGCGAAGCTGGGGAGGTGGCCCGTAGGGCCGGAGGGGTCATGGGCAGCACTACGGATGCCCATGACCCCTCCGGCCCTACGGGCCACCTCCCCACGCTTGTGCGTGGGGAGGAAGTGATTCAACCAGCGTGGACGATACGCTAGTTCCTCGTGCCGGCCGAACTATCGAGCACCTTGAAGGCCTCCTCGAGCTGCAGCGAGATCGGCACGCGCAGCCGCTCGCCGGTCGGCAGGCGTGACATGAACCACTTGTTGTAGAGCGGCACCAGATCGCCGTTGGTGGCGAGCTTGCGGAAGGTGCGCTCGACCACGGCGGAAAGCGGCGGCTCGCCCTTGCGGAACATGATGCCGTACGGGTCGTAGCTCAGGTAGTCGCCGACCACCTTGAACCTGTCCTGCGCCTTGTGGCGGGCGATCAGGCCGTAGAGCAGGATGTCGTCGGTGGCGAAAGCCTGTGCCTTGCCCTCGGCCAGTATCTGGTAGGACTGCTCATGGTCGTCGGCCGTCACGATGGTGAGGCCGAGCGCGAACTTCTTGTCGGCCGCCGCGATCGCCTGTTCGTTGGTCGTGCCCTTGGTCACCACCACCGTCTTGCCCTTGAGGTCGGTGATGCCCGAGACCGGCGCGGCCTTCGGCACCATCAGCTTGGTGCCGGCGACGAAGATCAGCGGCGAGAAGGCGACCCGCCGGGCGCGCTCGGCGTTGGCCGTGGTCGAGCCGCATTCGAGGTCGATCTTGCCTTCCACCACGGCCGGGATGCGGCTCTCCGACGTCACCTTGACGTACTCGATCTTGAGTGCGTCATCGTCGACCGCGGTGCCGATCTCCTCGACGACCGCTTCGCACAGCTCGAGGCTGTAGCCGATCGGCCGGTTGGACTGGTCGAGGAACGAGAAAGGCGGCGAGGCCTCGCGATAGCCCAGCCGCACCGTGTGCGTGCGTTTGATGTTGGCAAGCGTGGGGCTCAGCCCCACGTCCTGCGCGACTGCCGGCTCCATCGCGAGGGCCGGCAGGAACGCCAGCGCGAGCAGAAGCCGCGCCGCCGTCGCTATCCTTTGGGCCAACCCGTGCATCACGCCCGCACCGGATCGCTCGGCACCTGGTCGGGCGGCACCGCATCGTCGGGCGTCATCTCATGCTCGGGCCGGAGCTCGCCCTCCCACTTGGCGACGACCGCGGTGGCCAGCGAATTGCCGATCACGTTGGTGGCGCTGCGGCCCATGTCGAGGAAGGTGTCGATGCCCATGATCATCAGCAGCCCGGC
>Ga0075369_10000304_pt1 | contig 14621 bp, 21 predicted proteins | sample EndMethybrTD3034_FD_71400 | JGI IMG/M metagenome (GOLD analysis project Ga0075369, IMG submission 71400) | Populus endosphere microbial communities from Tennessee, USA - Endosphere MetaG P. TD hybrid TD303-4 | ecosystem: Host-associated > Plants > Roots > Endosphere | place: USA: Tennessee...
GCCCTATCACATCATTTCCGTAGTGGCTGCGACGTGATACCGGGTGCCGTTCCGATTCACCGGCAAGATCGCCAAGGTGACGTTCAAGCTTGGTGCGAACTAGCCAAACGTACTCAATTTCCGCTTTGGGTCATTTGCAGACATTCGTCGCAGCTTGGACTGACGTCCGCTTCACCGCCGAGAGCGGACATGTCGTGGACAGTCCCAGCAGGTCAACTTTGGGCCGTTGCCAGGCGTCTGGGGTTCGACGAAGACGTCGGGTCCTGTCGACTTCGATCAGCTGGGTTGCCTCCATCGCGATGCAAGCCCTTGATCGGATGGCTACTCGGCGGATGCGCGACCGGCCGCGGCAACCGGCGCCGGCGAGTCGTGCCTGCTGTCGATCTCGTCGAAGGTGCGGCCCTTGGGCTCGAACCCGAACGCCCAGAAGCCGATCACGCCGAGGATGTACCAGGCGGCGAAGTAGGCCAGCGCCGGCCCGAGCATGACGAGGTTGGGCGCAGCGGGCTTGATCAGATCGCCCGCGCCCATGATCAGCGCCAGCCCGAGCGGGCCGAGGAATTTGCCGCAATTGCCGACGCCATAGCTCAGGCCCATGCCGCTTGCCCGCAGCCGGGCCGGCCAGATCTCCGCCATGTACGGCCCGACGACGGTGTAGACGGCGCTGCCGAAGAAGGCCTGCGCCACGATCAGCATGTAGAACAGCGAGGCGCCGGCGATGTAGACGTCGTGCAGGTAGCCCGCGAGCGTCATCAGCACCGCCGCCATCACGCAATAGATCGTGCCGGAGCCGCGCCGCCCCAGGGGCTCGATGAGCGCGGTGATGCTGAACCGGCCGAGGATCCCGGCCAGGTTGACGAAGATCATCAGGAAGGCGGCGTGCTCCGGCGTGATCTTGGGCACCAGCACGAGCACCAGCAGGGTCGGTCCCCACAGCCCGAGCGAAGCGCCGCCGGTCTGGGTCAGGCCGGTGAGACACCCGGCGGCGACGAGGCGCGGATACTGGAACAGCTCGACCCAGCGCGTCTGCCTGACCACCGGCGCCGCGGCCGGCAGCACGATCTCCTTCGGATCGATCATCAGCGCCCAGGCGAGCGAGCGTCGCGCTTCTTCATTGCGCCCCTTGAGCATCAGCCAGCGTGGCGATTCCGGCACCCACCAGCGGATCATGAACACCAGAACCAGCGGCACCAGGCCGACCAGGAACAGGCCGCGCCAGCCGACGATCGGCAGGAGCTGCCAGGCCGCCAGGCCGGCCAGCATGCTGCCGCCGGGCAGCAGCGTCGTGATGAGCGCGCTCACCCAGCCGCGCTTGTAGGCAGGGATGAATTCCTGCACCAGCGGCAGGTCGATGGTGAAGATGCCGGCATTGCCGACACCGACGAAGAAGCGGAAGAACATCAGGAAGAACCAGCCCGGGATCAGGGCGTCCTGGTCCGGCGTGAACACCATGATGCCCGTGGCAAGCGAGATGGTGATCGTCGACAGGATGAACACGGTGCGGCGGCCGACCCGGTCGCCCAGCCACCCCCAGAAGAAGGCGCCGGGAACCGCGCCAAGACCGGAGGCCAGCAGGATCGCACCGCCCTCCCAATAGGTCAGCGACCATTGCCTGGTCAGCGCCGCGGTGACGTATCCGATCAGAAAGAAATCAAAGAAATCGAGCAGATCTGCCAGGTTCGCCGTACAGATCAGCTTCCACTGATTTGCCGTCAGCTTTTTCTGCTGTTCCAGGAGCTCGATCATGACGTCCCTCCGCTGGCCGGCGGATGGCGAAATGAACGCTGGGCGACGCTCTTCTCTGTAGTGTGGGACTGGTGACTATGCGTGACAGGTGCCTAACCGTCCATCGGTGGGCGGTACCGCCAGCGGAAAGGAACGTACCACGGCCAGAGGCCCGTTGCCAGAACGGCTACCATGCGGGTGAGCTTGGGCACGGGCCATCCGCGCCGCGCACTCCGCCGTCCGGGAACACTACTTCCAGCAAGTCCCAGGAAGTCGCGAAGTTCATACAGGAGGTTGGCACACGGCAATTGTTAACGTCGGCGCTGAGGTTTCCGATGAAATTGCACGTCTTAAGAAGCTGTTGATGAACAGCGATCTTGAAGGAATCGTACGCCAATACGCAATTCGCCATACACCTGCTTTGGATCGCATTGCGGACGCTCTCGGATTTCAAGACAAGGATCAGTATGAAGTCGCTGTTAGAAAGCTCTTGATCGATGATTCCGACGCGCTTGAATTTGTTCGCAAGCTGTTTGGCGACGTTGTGAGCGAATTGATCTAGTCGATGAGTGCGTTGGCGAACTCTGTTAGGTGCGTCGCGGCAACGTCTTCAACGCTACCGTCCAGTCGTTACGCCGGCACGGCGGCAGGTCGCCGGCGCGGCGATACTCCGCCACCGTTCGCGGCATAAAGCGCTTGCCAGTCTCGGCCGCGATCGAGGCGCAGATCTCGCGGTCGTGATGCCGGCCGGCCATGCGCCGCAGGATGGCGCTGCAGCGCTCGTCCCAGCGCGACGCTGGCAGGCCCCTGGGCCCGGCCGTCACGGCGCTCTCCCCGGTTCGACCGCCCACTGCTCCGGCGCGCGCGTCTCGATCTCCGCCAGCTCCCGCTCGTAGAGCGCCGCCTTGGCGACGTTGCCGACGCGCCGGAAGGCGTCGCGCAAGCCGCGCACGCGCACCGGCAAGGGCTCGCGCTGGAACGGCTTCGGTCCGTGGCCGCCCAGCGCATCGAGCATCGCCCGGCAGCGCTCCTTGCGGCGCTGACGCTCCTCGAACTTCGCCTGCACCAGCTTCCGGAACTCGGCGGGCTTGGGCATCCACTGCGAGCCCCGGATGGCGCTAAGCGTCGCCGTCGACCACAGCTCTTCGCCGAGATCGCCGTTGGCCTCCAGCCACACCGCGAGTCGCAGCCGCGTCTGCTCGGCCGTGAGCTTCGTGTTGGGCTCGAATGCCATCACCAGCTTGGCCAGGCAGTAGGCGGCATGGCCCTCGCCGGTCTGGCCCTGGCCGTCGAGGATCTCCAGCGCCAGCCTGAGCTCGGCGGCCGGCGGCATCGTCGCCGGCGGCGTCCACGGCACGTCGGGATGGCCGAGCGCGAGACTATCGGCCAGAGCCCGCTCGACCGAGCGCGGCAAGCGTCTCGCCGAGGCCGCCCGAGTCGGCGTCGGTTTCGTTGCAGCGATGGCGTTCGGCATAACGTCCCTCCATGAGGCGGGTGAACTTCTCGGGTTGCAGCAGCCAGTCGAAGGAGAACCAGCGGTGAAAGGCGCCGTCGCGGCCCTTCAGGAACTCGGCGCGCGCCGCGGCCTCGAGCGCGGCCCGCCAGCCGTCGAGCCCGCCGCACTCGCCGAGCCGAGCCATCAGCGCGATGCGCCGCGGGCCGTTCAGGAACATCACCTCGGGCCAGCCCTCGCGCGCCGCCGCCTGGTTCCAGAGCGCGAAGGCCTGCTCGACGTCCGGCGCCGGAGCCGCCGCCTCTTCTTCTCCCTGTCCCTTTCTCTCTCCCTGTCCCTGTCCCTGTCCCTGTCCCTGTCCCTGTCCCTGTCCCTTGCGATCCCCGGCCGAGTCCTTGCGCGATCCCCAGCGAGCGGCATTGCCCTTACGCGACCGCTCGCGCTGCATGACCTTGTGCGCCCAGGCTTCGCGCGCCTTCTCGGCGACCACCGGGTGATAGAGACGGCCGTCGCCGCAACGCACCCACGCCGCCAGAATATCGCCGCGCAGCTTCTTCCAGCGGGCGGGCGTGCAGCGCGCGAGATCGCTCAGCACGTCGTCGTCGTCTGGCAACGAGCCCGCCGGCACTTCGTGCCAGGCGCCGGCCCACAGGTTCACGAGATAGAAGCCGATCTCCGGCCGGCGCTTGGCCTTGAGCCAGGTGCGCGAGCGCAACAGGCGGCTCACCTCCAGCGGCATGAAGGCGAAGTCGCGCAGGTCGACCTCGGCCGGCACCAGCGGTGCAGGAAGTTCCGCTTTCATCACTGCACGCTCCGCGGCCAGATCCGTTCATAGGCGACCAACCCGACGGCGCCGGCGTCGGCTTCATGGTCGTTCGCCACCTTCCAGTTCATGACCTGGAGCGCCGCCACCACCATCTCGTCCTTGGTGGCGAGCGCCTTGTCGGTCAGCGCCTTCTTGGCGTCGCGCACGGCCACCGCTTCGCACGCCAGGCCCTGCTGGCCGGCGAAGAGCTGGGTGACGGCGGCGAGGCCCCACAGCAGCGTGAGCGTATGCATCGTCGTGGCGAGCTCGCCCGCACGGCGCGGCAGGATCCGCTGCTCGAAGGCCAGCGCCTCGTAGCCCTGCCGCTCGCGCAGCCGCACCAGCCAGGCATGCAGCATCGCAAAGCGGACCTGGTGCTCGCCTTCGTTGGCCGTCGGCAGGTCGAGCGTGCCGAAGCTGGGCGGCGTTCCCCGCTGCAGCAGCGCCCAGCCGGTGCGCGTGCCGAGATCGAGCGCGAGCAGGCGCGACATCAGTGCCGAACCTCTTCTGCGTCGTCGCCGAACAGCTTGAACTGCGTGCCGAGCGGATGGCCGATCAGGCCGAGGATGCGGCCGACCATGCGATGGCGCGTCACGATCGGCTCGCTGCCGCCCGCACCCGCCTGCTTCTTCAGGCGCAGCGCCTGGACGATGGCATCGACGTCGCAGCCGTCGTTCTTCGCCACCTTCTTGCGGTTGCCCAGCACACCGCGCAGCTTGGCGACCTCGCCCATCAGCTCGTCGAGCTCGGCCTGCGCGGCCTCGATCAGGAGCGTGTTCCGCTGCAGCACCTCGTCGGGCACCCGGCCGCCACCCTGTTGCTCGTTGGCGAGCCGCGCCGAGCGGGCAAGCTGCTCGATCGCCTCGCGGTCGGCATCGGGGCCGGCGAAGTCGGCCTGGTTGGCAGCGCGGCGCGTCATCGCCGGCCTCACGCCCGCCCCAGCACGGCGCTCTTCACCATGCGCCGGGCGGCGTTCAGACCCAGCGCGCTACGCTCGCCGCCGAGGATGCGGCGCAGGATGGCGTGCTGGGTCGCAATGTCGTCGATTGCCGCGCGATGCAACGCCGCGACCGGACCGAAGACCCGGTAGCCGGTGCTTCGCGACCAGCCGGCACGCGCGCAACAGGTGCGCATCGTCGGGCGCAGGCGGCCGGCCTGCATCAGCTTGCGGCAGGCGGCGACGATCGCCGCCCGGGTGTGGCGCGACGTCATCGGACGGCCTCGCTGGGCTGGGGTGGCTTGCCGAACACGTCGGGGCGCAGCTCGTAGCGCGTAACCTGCCCGCCGACGGCGGTTTCGATGGGGATGCAGGCGGTTGGGCCGACCCGGCCGCGCCGCATCCACTGGGCAACATGCGATTGGGTTTTGCCGATGCGCCGGGCCAGCGCGGACTGGCCGCCGGCCAGCGAAACGGCCCGTAGAAGAGGTTCCATGGTCGGGAATTTACGCCACTACAGTTATCATTGTCAATAACCTATGTTATCAATAACTGCGCTAGCATTGCCGTCATGACGACACTAGGCGAACGGGTTAAGACTGAGCGCAAGGCCAAGGGCTGGTCCCAGGCCGAGCTGGCGCGGCGCGTGACACGTGCCGGCTATTCCATCACACAGGGCGGCATCGCCCAGATCGAGCGGCGCGGCGACACCGAGCCGAAATCGATCGTGCAACTCGCGCAGGCGCTGCAGCTGTCGGTCAACTGGCTGCAGTCGAACCGCGGCGACAAGACGGTCGGCGCGTCGCCGCTCGGCGATGACGACGATCAGCTGTCGCTCGAAGGCGGCAAGCGCGGCCGCCGCGGCGGTGCAGCGGCAGCGAGCGCCGCAGCGCGCGCGGGCAGCGGACGCCCGCCCCTGCAGGTATTTGCCTCGGCGCAGGGCGGCAGCGAAGGCGCCATGCTCCTGTCCAACGAGCCGGTGTCGTGGATCCCGCGCGATCCACGTCTCGAAGGCATACAAGAGGCCTATGGCTGCTTCGTGTCGGGCGATTCGATGGAGCCGGCCTACGAGCGTGGCAACCTGCTGCTGGTCAATCCGTCGAGTGACGTCTCGCCGGGCGACGACTGCGTCTTCCTGCGCGAGACCGCCGACGGCTCGCGCTACGTGCTGATCAAACGGCTGGTCCGGCGAAACGAAGCGAGCTGGACGGTCAAGCAGTACAATCCGGCCAAGACCTACACCCTGTCGCGCCGTGAATGGCAGAAGGCGCACCTGGTGATCGGCAAGTACAATCGCGCAAGCTGACCTGGGGATAACCCGGTCCTCTTGACAAAATAACCATAGTTATTATATCGTGGCTCCCGGAGCAGGAGCCGCCATGTCCTCTGATGAAGCCCTCGCCAGCCGCGCCAAGCGCCTGTCGGCCTGGCAGGCCGATCGCGCCGCCCTCCTGGGACAGGCCGATGCCTTCGTCGTCGTCTCGTGGTGGCAGGAGACAAGCAGCGACGGCCGCACCGGCGACTACGAGTACGAGCACCGGCCGACCTTGAACGATGCCCTCGATACCTATCGCGAGTACGAAGACGGCGAGTTCCGTCGGGCACGTGCCGTCGGCATTTTCGCGGTCAAGGATGGCCTGCCGATCGGCGGCCGGCTCGAGGCAACGCAGATCCTGCGCTTGATGCATGAGACGCGACGGGCGACGTAGCACCGGACCCCACCTCGGCGCGCCGTGGGGCGATGGTCCTCAGCGGCGAGCCGGTATCGTGGCTGCCACGCGCCGCGAGGCCGGAGGGCGTTCCCGAGGCCTATGGCCGCTTCGTGTCCGGTGAATCGCGCAAGGAGTGGAGCAAGACCCACCTGGTGAACGGCAAGTACAACCGGGCGAGCTGAGCAGCAAAATCAGAGCCACTGACTTACCAGCCACCTTCCGCGGATCTGCTCGAAGACGACCGATTGCTTCGGTCGGTAGCGGCCCTCGCGCCAGGCGGCCTCGTAGACATAGATCCGGCAAGCAAATGGGGCGGCAGTTTCGTTGCCGCAGGTTCTGTCTATCACGCGATCGGGCAGACGATTGTTGCTGGCCTCTATGACCTGTTGCTCGGTCATTCCCGGTCTTAAAGGGCCAGGCGTTCTTGCGGATTGTAAGGGCTGGCTGCATGCCGCCAGCGCAAGACCAAGCATGAAGATGCGCTCTATCACCGATTGCTCCCAATTGGCCGTCGGTAACGCGAGAGCAATGCACTTGTTCAATGTGGCTTCAGGTCGACTGTCCGTCGGAGACGTCGCGAAGAAGCCCTGCACACACGAGCTTTCGGACGCGCCGTCTCGCCTTGCTGCAGACTATGCTTGAAAGCCTGCAGTCATTGGCGATTCTGAACCTGAATCGACGCTTGTCTTCAATGTCAGTGTGGATTCGACCGACAGTGGCGAACGGGTACGTCATTCAATGATTACAGACGTCCCCGTCGTGATGGCCTCGTCGAAGACCGTCGGCAGGCTGTCGGCGCAGGCCGCAGCGTCGATGGAGCATGACTTTCGCGTGAGAACAGTGACGGCCGCGCCAATGCGATTTTCCGGAATGACAAAAATCAAGGTTCTTTTATGCGAATGGCCGGATGCTCGTTGGGCGGATAATGAGGGGGCATCCCATGATCACACGGGTCTGGCTCGCTGCGAGCCTATGTGCATCCGCGTTGCTTTGCGTCCCATTTCCATTCGAGCGCCCAAACAGGACCGGCACCTACAAACTGCCCTGATACTCGCGGGACGGCCTTTCCCCTTCGACTGCATGATTGACTGACATTCACACAAGCGGTGAGACGCCTGCTGCATCGTATTGCACCCGGCTCGCTCAGAACCAACAAAGGGAGAGACACCATGACTGTTACGGTAGTAACTCGCTGGACGACGCCAGATGCGGCGGCCTCAACAGCAATCGCAAAGCGCTCAAAAGCGCTGTGGATGAAGAACGGTGCGCTGGACGTCCGACTGAACCAGATCTTTACCGGTCCCGACACTGGCAATTGGCTCTTTATCGTCGTTTTTGCCGACATGGCAGCCTATGCAAAAGCGTTCGCAACTGTGAGCGGCAGCCCGGACCTGCAGGCTCTCTTGGCGGAAAACGCAAAAGTCGGCGCGATCATGCATGAGCGTATGCTCCTCGTCGGCGCTGACATCTAACGTCTGGCAGGTCACACCCGGAGGAACCACATGATCGCGAAAATTATCCTCGGATCGTTGGCTGCCCTTACGGTGGCGTGCGCCGCGTCGGCGCAGACCGTGCAGCTGGTCACGGAAGAAATGATGGTGAAGGCCGCCGACCCCGGCATCGACCTCTTTGTGCGTAACAAGCGACCGGCGTCGATGACTGCGTTTCGCCCTGAACGGACGGTGTTGTTCGTGCATGGCGCGACCTATCCGGCCCACACCACGTTCGATATGAGGCTCGATGGCCAATCGTGGATGGAATACATCGCCGCACGCGGCTACGACGTCTACCTCCTCGACATTCGCGGTTACGGCAAGTCGACACGGCCGAAGGAGATGTCGGAGGAGGCTCAAAAGAATCCGCCCATCGTGCGTGGCGAGACTGCGGTGAAAGACATCGGCTCGGTCGTCGATTTCATTCTCGCGCGCCGCAACATCGCGCGCCTCAACCTGCTCGCCCATTCGTGGGGCTCGACGTTGATGGCGACCTACACCGCGCAGAACGCGACAAAGGTCGAGCGGCTTGCGCTCTACGCGCCGCCCTGGATTCGTCAGACTGCCTCGCTTGTCCAGGCCGGGCCCGGGCCGCTCGGTGCATACCGGACCGTCCGCCGGGAGCAGGCGCTCGAGCGGTGGATGACCGGCGTACCCGAGGCCAAGAAGGCAAGCCTCATCCCCGCCGGCTGGTTCGACGCCTGGGCTGACTCGGTGTTCGCGAGCGACCCGGACGGCGCAACGATGACCCCGCCGGTCCTGCGCGCGCCCAACGGCGTGGTGCAGGATGGCCTGGAGTTCTTCGGCGCCGGCAAGCCCTACTACGATCCGGCGAAGATCACGGTGCCGACTCTGCTCGTCCTCGCCGAATGGGATCGCGACACGCCGACCTACATGGCGCAGACGCTGTTTCCCCTGTTGGTCAACGCACCCGGGAAGCGCATGGTCACACTCGCGGAGGGCACGCATTCCATCATGATGGAAAGGAACCGCTTGGAGCTGTTCCGAGCAGTCCAGGCCTTTTTCGACGAGGCAAACGGCTCGTAGGTTGCAACGAGCGATTAGCGAACGGCTGCCCCGGCAGCGACAAACCAGGTGCCAGCTTCTATCGGCTCGGTCGCAGCGCGGTTCAAACCGCGGCTGGCCTGCCGATCGGCGGCCGGCTCGAGGCCACGCAGATCCTGCGCCTGATGCGTGAGACGCGCCGGGCGACGTAGCACCGGACCCCGCCTCGGCGCGCCGTGTGGGGAATGCCACAGAATCCGCCGCGTGACCCTGCCTAAAGTACAGCGTTGCACGATCTGAGGGGGCCACGATGGACCGGGGCGAGCATCAGAATTCGCGGGCGACTGTCGCATTCTCGAGGATGAATTGGCCAACGCCGGACTACGTGCTGGTCGCCAAGCGCGCCCGCGGCAAGGCGTTGCGCGGCATGCTCCTCTCGCTCCTCGGATGGGCAAGAGCCCTCATAGCGAACCAGCCGTCTCTCGAGACGGCGGTCACTGTCCCGATCCGGACTGCTTCGAAACGTTGACGGACGAGAACACCAGGCCGCGGAGCTCACGATGGAAACGCTGCTGGGAGTCCTGGCATTCACGGCGTTCATTCTCGCGCAGGTCGCGGCCGTCGTTGCGATTCATGCCGGGAAGGAGCGTCGCCGACCGGACGCGTTCGATGCGACGCGCCTGGACCCGCGCGCCCGCGCCGTGTGGGACTGCGGCGGCTGACGATGCCGCGCGCGGGCGGGGTGCGTGGCGTTGTGGCCTGCCTGGTGTTGCTGGTCTCAATCCCCGCGATATCGCTCGCGCAAGACGGCAGGGTGTTCGTCGAATGCGTCGATACCGCTCACCCGCAAGACACACTCTCCGTCGTCCTCGACTTCGATCGGCAATCCGTTGCCGGCGCGTTCCCGATAAACTGGGCCTGGTTCACCGGGACGTTCGTGCTGTTCCAGTACAGCACGCTGATCAACGGCCATCAGCATGCGATGCAGTCCTACATCCTCGATCGGGCGACGCGGTCGATGGAAATCTGCGACTTTGCGGCCGGCCAGGAACATGCCTGCAGCCGTCGCCCGTGCGCGTTTGGCCCCAGGGACAGGGACGGCGACGGGACAGCAACGCTGCCGTCCGCCGCCCGCGCCGACAGGTGATCGACAGGAGACACTACGAAAAGGGTGACGATGAGTGCCCGGCCACCAGATGAAGTAGGCCGAATCTTATCGACAGGATTTTTTCATAAAACCACAACGTTGACGCGTTTGTATGGCGTTTAGGTAGTCATGAGCACCTTGCCCACGGGCCCCAGCACCCTTGCCTCGCTGGCCGACCGCTGCCTCGTCGAAGCGCCATCGCGGGCGCTCGACGTCGAGATTTATTGCGCCCTCCACGGAATCGAAGACGGTAACGAGCTCGCGAGCCCCGCGCTCATCGAAGCGCGCGCCAAGGGCGACGTGCTGATCGTCGAACCGGGCCTGTGGGGCTGGGTCGAAGTCCCACCGTTCACCGGCGTGCTCAAGTACGCCAAGTCGCTTCTGCCCGAGGGCGTCTACACGATCTCGTCCGATCCGCGTATCGTCTGTGCGGCGGCGTTGCGCGCGCTCGCCCTGACCGACGCCCCGCCCCTGCCCTATCTCAGCCTGCGCAGCGAGCAATTGGGCTGAGGCCGCGCGGCCTCGCGATTGAGCGATGACACGACGCTTCCGCATCCTGGCCAGCCTGGCATCGGCGCTGGTCATGTTGTGGTTCACCACCGACGCCGCCCTGGCCTGCGCCTGCTGCACCAACCGGGGCGGCCGCTACGTCGCGGGCGAGACGCTCAGCTCCAACCGGCTCGACATGATCGAGCAGATGACCTTCGCCGAGGAAGCCTTCGTCGCCCAGGGCGCGGCCGACCATCCCATCGACCTCAAGGATTTCGGCCCCACCCTGCAGCTCGCAGTCAGGCGCACGAAGACGGAGATCGTGTTCGCCTTCCGCGGCGAGGCCGATCGCACCAGCGACGTCACGTTCGCCGTGCCCGACACGATCTCGATCTTCGAGGTCGATCCGCGCGGGCCGGAACCCGATGGCGGACTCGGTCCGGCCTTCCACAAGGAATGGCAGCTCAACGGCACTGCGACGGCCACCGGCGTGCTGCGGCCCCTGATCGACGGCGGGGGTCAAAAGGTGTCGCTGATCGTTCACGGCCGCGGGCGCGGCTGCACCGAAGCGTCCGAGTTCACCGACTGGACGCTGGTGATCGACGGGCCGGCCGGCAAGCTCACCCTCTACGGGGCGCTGACCTCGGCCGCACGATAGTTGGACGGAACCAGCAACCGCGGGCCGCCGCGCTGGTTCTCTGCCCAGGAGAAACTCAGGGAAAGGAGATCGCCATGAAGCCCATGGTCGCGATCACCGGCCTCGCAGCGCTTGCCATGCTCGGCGCCGGCTGCACGAACGATTATGCCTACGATCGCCCCTACTACGGCTATAGCCAAGGCTATGCCGCGCCAAGCTACGGCTACTACGCGCCGACGCCAGCGCGATATGGCTACGGCTACCCGCGCTACGGCTACGGCAACCCCTACTATGGCGGCCCGTACTACGGCGGCGGCGGACCGGGAATTACCTTCTCGGCGAACTTCCCGCAGGGCGGATAGGCGGCGGCGACCGAACGGTCAGCTGGCGCCGAAAGCCGCCGGCCGGGCCGCCAGCCGCCGCGTCTCGGCGAGCTCGCGCCCTTCGGGCAAGTCGACGGTCAACCAGGCGTAAGCCAACTCGGCATCGCGAAAGATCTTCAGCTGGCGGTCGGCATCGACCACGCTCTCGAAGAGCCGGAACCGGTCGTAGAGCTCGTCGGAACCGGCGATGACGGCGACGCTGCCCATCGACCCCATGCTCTCGTGCGCGCGGATGCGGGCACCGAGCGCCGCCATGTCCTCGCTGCTCAATGCGAGGCGGCTCTGCGTCATGTCCAGCACCTTGCGGTAAGACAAGGTAGCCGCCGCGTCCAGCCCGTCGAGATAGTCTTCGAAGTCCGCTCTGCCCAGCTCACCCGTGGCCTTGGCGGACACGAGCCGCGCGGCGTGATTCACGCCCCATACGATCGGCATCACTCCCCTCCCCACACCAGATGCCGGAGCCGTTAGCAGAACTGGCGCGAAAGTCGCGTGGCATTCCGGTGACCTTGGCACGGCTCAGGGGTAGAGCGGCACCCGGGCTCGCATGGTCATGTCGGCCGAGACGAGGGCGAGCGGCAGCGTCGGGCATATTGCGGCGAGCGGCGTGCGGCCGCCTCCGATGTCGATGGGCGCGGCATCGAAAGCGTCCGTCACGCCGTGGGGAACATCGCCCAGAACGGCAACGGTATCGCGCCAGCCATCGGGCGCCAGGCGCAGTTCCTCCGCCAACAGCGGCAGGCGCAGCGCCGACCGCGGCGCCACCACCAGCGCCCACGATTCCGGCCGCCGGCGGACGAAGGCGATCATGGCATCGGCCAGCGGCCCTTCCAGCCGGACCGGCCGATAATCGCCGTCCTCGAACAGCGGCGAGAGGCGCCGGCGAAGCGCCAGAACGCGCGCCACCAGGCCCTGCTTGATCGCGCCGTCGCGCCAGTGCGTGGCGAGCGCCGGCAGCGGCTCGGCGAGCGGGGCCGCGATGCGCCGCTGCCAATCGACCGGCCGGCGGTTGTCGGGATCGACCAGGCTCAGGTCCCAGAGCTCGGTGCCCTGGTAGAGATCGGGCACGCCCGGCACGGTCATGCGCAGCAGGCATTGCGCCAGGCCGTTGAGCGCGCCGGCCGGCGCGATGCGACGCACGAGGTCGGCGATGCGCTGCAGCAGGTCGGGCAATGCCCCCTCGGCGACCAGCGCCAGGGTGAAGTCGCGCGCCGCCGCCTCGTAGCCCTCGTCGATGGCGGCCCAGTCGCTGGCGAGCTTGGCCTCGCGCAACGCCTTCTGCTGCCAGGCGACCAGGCGCTCGGCAAAGGTGTGGCGCCCCGCACAGTCGGCTACGTCGAGGTCGAAGGGCCAGGCGCCGACGATCGTCTGCAACAGAAGAGCGACGTCGCCGGCGGAAGGAGCGCCATCTCGCGCAAGCGGCCGGCTGGCCTCGACCCAGTCGCGCTGCAGGGCGGCCCACTCCGTCGCCATGCCGCTCAGCACGGCGAGCCGCGCGCGCACATCCTCGCCGCGCTTGTGGTCGTGGGTTGCGGTGGCCAGCAGGGCGCGCGGCCAGTCGGCGCGGCGGCGCTGCATGCGACGGTGAAAGGCATCGGCGTCGAGGGCGAAGGTCGCGGGATCGAAGCCGACATCGTTGCGCGACAGCAGGCGGCCATAGCGATAGAAGCCGGTGTCCTCGACTGACTTGGCGGCGATCGGCGCGCTGAGCTGCTGGAAGCTCGCCACGGCGCCTTGGCGGTCGCGCTCGGCAAAGCGCGCAAGCAGCGGATCGATCGCCCAGCGATCGGTCGCAAGACAAGTGCGGCGCGCGCCGGCGGCGGCGCGGTCGAGCACGGCGCGATCGGCCCCCGAGAGCACGCCGTCGCGGCCATAGGTGCGATAGACCGGGAAATGCGCCAGCAACTCCCCCAGAACGCGGCGCAGCAGCGGGCGCGCCAGCTCACCGCCAGAGAAGCCAGCGGCGCAGGCGTCGAGCTGGGCGCCGAAGCTGCGCGCCAGGACCTCGCGGCGGGCTGGCTCCTCCTCGGCGGCGAAGTCGGCCGGCCGGCCACTCAACAAGGACCAGGCCTCGGCGAGCACGCGCTCGCCCGCCGGGTCGTGCTGCAAGGCGCTGACCTCGTCCATGAAGTCGTAGCCGGTGGTGCCGTCGCAGCCCCATTCGGCGGGCAGGGACTCGCCGGCCAACAGGATCTTCTCGACCACGAGATACGCACCAGGCCGCAGCCGCGCGCGCAAGGTGCGGCAGTAGGCGGCGGGATCGGTCAGGCCGTCGACATGGTCGACACGCAGGCCGTCGACGATGCCCTCGGCATGCAGGCGAAGCGGCAGGGCATGGACGGCCTCGAAGGCCGCCGGCTCCTCCATGCGCAGGCAGACCAGCTCGTTGATGTCGAAGAAGCGCCGCCAGTTGATGCGATCGCCGGCGCTGCGCCACCATGCCAGGCGCCAGTGCTGGCGCTCCAGGCCGCCGTCGACGGCAGGCAGCCGGTGCGAGAAATAGACGAAGGCGTCGCCGTCGCGGGTGAGCTCGCTTGCGGCCAGCACCTCGTCGAGCGGGCGGCCGAGGATGGGCAGCAGCACCTTGCCGTCGGCCTCCCAGTCGATGTCGAACCAGCGGGCGAAGCGGCTGGCGCGGCCATGGTGCAGAACGTCGGCCCACCAGACGTTGGCCGTGTCGGCCGCCATGTGGTTGGGCACGATGTCGAGGATCAGGCCCATGCCCTTCGCTGCCAGTGCCGCGGAGAGCGCGCGCAGGCCCGGCTCGCCGCCCAGCTCGGGATTGACGCGGGTGGGATCGATCACGTCGTAGCCGTGCTGCGAGCCCGGCCGCGCGGC
>Ga0075369_10000306_pt1 | contig 14601 bp, 16 predicted proteins | sample EndMethybrTD3034_FD_71400 | JGI IMG/M metagenome (GOLD analysis project Ga0075369, IMG submission 71400) | Populus endosphere microbial communities from Tennessee, USA - Endosphere MetaG P. TD hybrid TD303-4 | ecosystem: Host-associated > Plants > Roots > Endosphere | place: USA: Tennessee...
GGCGTCAACGCCATCGCACCGAAGCCGATTGCACTGACAGTTAATTCATCACCCAATGTGACCGTGGGCACTGTGTTGGCACTCGTCATGGCTTGTCCTAACGAGTCTCCGCGAGACCGTATTCCGTCAGGCCGCTACGGGAATGCCACTTTCCGCGGGGGACGCCCAGCCGTGCCGCCGCGTTTACCAGGGGCATCAGGTGCATGGCGACGTTGCGGACGGCGATGCCTGCCGAGGTGGCGGGGATCAACAGCCGCGTCGCGTATGCCACGGAGTTCTCCTTGCTCGCCCGTTGCGGCCGGTGTCGTACCTCGTAGGTGCGCAGGCCCGCCGAAACGTCGCCGTTCAGCGAGTCGGCCAGCGTGAACGCGCCGGTCATCGCCAGGCTGGAGCCGTCGCCGAACAGCGAGACACACGATGCGGCGTCACCGACGAGGCCGATCCGGCCGCGCGACCACGTGGGCACCTGGATCCGGCTGACCGAGTCGAAGTACAGGTCGTCGGCGGCGCGGACGCGGTCGAGCAGTTCGGGGACACGCCATGCCGCTCCGGCATACGCGTCACACAGCAGGCGCTTGTGCTGCTCGAGGTCTCGGTGATCGAACTGGGGGATCTGCGGTGCGCGGAACATGAATGCGGCGCCGGGGTGGCCACCTGCAGGGTGGATGGCGACGGCTCGACCTGGCGTGTTGTACAGGACGAGGTCCGTGCCCGTCTCGCCGTCCAATGGCAGCGTCGCGATGTAGACGCCGAGGTGTTTGAGGTAGTCGGTCTCGGGTCCGAAGGCCAGCGTGCGGATGCCTGAATGGGCTCCGTCGGCGCCGATGACGACGTCGAATCGACCGGCAGGTCCGGTGGCGAAATCGGCGGTAACCCCGTCCGCGTCCTGTGCGAGCGCCGTCACTGAGTTGCCGAACTGAAACTCCACCTCGTCCGGCACGGCGTCGCGCAGGATCGCGGCGAGCTCGCCGCGGGACAGCTCAACGTCGCCGGAATTTGCCCAAGTGTTGCGCATGTTGACGCGGCTCACGGCCCGTCCGCGCGAGTTGACGAACACCATGTCGCGCACGCACGTGTCGGCCGCGCGGACCTGCGCCATCACACCCATGCGCTCCGCGACCTCGACAGCTGGTCCACGCACGTCGACCGGGCTGCCGCTGGATCGCAGATCGCGCGCCTGCTCAACGACCGTTACCTGAAAACCGGCCTTGGCCAGCCAATACGCTGCCGTCGCGCCGGCGATGCCCGCGCCGGAGATCAATGCCTTCCGCATGAAACCGAGCCTAGTTTCACTAGGTGCAAAATTGCAATGAGTGCAGAAAACTCTCAGTTTCCCGGTAGGCTGCGACTCATGTCGCTGCGTGAGCGCAAACGCGTCCGCACCCGGCAGGCGTTGATCGACGCCGCCGCGGAGCTGTTCGAGCAGCGGGGTTACGACGGCACCACGATCGCCGACATCGCGGCCGCCGCGGACGTCAGCACCCGCACCTTCTTCTCGTACTTCGCGAGCAAGGAGGACGTCTTGTTCCCCGACGCCGATGCGCGGGTGAAGGCGGCGCTGACCGCGATCGACGAGCGCCGACCGGGCGAGCGGCCGACTGCAGTTCTGTTGCGCGCGTTGGGTGAACTGGGCGACGCCGGCGATGACCTGGTCGGACCGATGGCAGCGCTTCGGCTGCGGTTCGTGCGGTCCGTTCCGTCTGTGCGGGGTCGGGGCCTTCAGCGTCAGCTCGATGCGCAGACCGAGATCGCGACCCGTCTGCATGCCGCGTTTCCTGATGAGCTGGACGAGGTCGAGGCCGCGGCGTTGGTCGGTGCTTTCGTCGGCGCGATCGGCGGGGCGCTGGAGGTGCTGCTCCGCGACGCGGACTCCGACCCGGACACGGTGCGTGAGCGGCTGCAGCGCGCGACTGCTGTTGCCCTGCGTCCGTGGACGTGACGTTGTTGCAACCGTCTTTATCTTTCGCGCGGGGCATGTCAGCCCTAATCTGTGAAATACATCACCGAGCGGAGGCATCGATGCGGATCGCGGACGTATTGCGGAACAAGGGTGCGTCGGTGGCGACCATCACCCCGGAGACCTCGGTCGCCGGGCTGCTCACCGAGCTCACCGTGCACAACATCGGCGCGATGGTGGTGGTGTCGCCCGACGGGCTCGTGGGCATCGTTTCGGAGCGCGACGTCGTGCGCAAACTGCATGAACTGGGCGCCGAGCTGCTCATGCGGCCGGTGTCGGACATCATGACCACATTCGTGGCGACCTGTACACCGGACGACTCTGTCGACCATCTCAGCGCGTTGATGACGGAGAAGCGGGTTCGACATGTCCCGGTGGTCGTGAACGGCCGGCTGACCGGGATCGTCAGCATCGGCGACGTGGTGAAGACACGAATGGAAGAGCTCGAGGCCCAGCAGGAACAGCTGCAGGCCTACATCACCCAGGGCCGCTGAGTGCCGAACGATATCGACGTCAGCCCTGCGAAGCGGAGCGACGTCGGCCAGATGTCCGCGGTGCTGGCGCGGGCCTTCTACGAAGATCCCGTGATGACGTGGATGCTGCCCGATGACCGGTCCCGGCTGAAGGCCCTTACGCGGACATTCGCAGGCCTGACGCGTCATCATTTCCTGTCCCGCGCGGCGTCGGAGGTCGGGCGACGCGACGGTGCTGTCGGCGCGGCGACGCTGTGGGACCCACCGGGCCAGCGCAAGGCCTCGCGGCTGGAGGAACTGGTCATGATGCCCCTGATGCTGTGGGCATTTCGCTCCCGAGTCCCGGCCACTGTGCGGGTGATGGAGCTCATGGAGAAACACCATCCCGAGGAACCGCACTGGTATCTGATGGTGATCGGCAGCGATCCGGCTGTCCGCGGAGCGGGTTTAGGCCAGGCGCTGATGCGCTCGCGCCTCGACCGTTGCGATACCGAAGGCTCGCCGGCGTACCTCGAGAACAGCAATCCGAAGAACGAGCCGTATTACCTGCGGTTCGGCTTCGAAGTCACGGGTGAGATCAAACTGCCCGACGGCGGACCATCCATGTGGCCCATGTGGCGGGCGCCCCGCTAGCTCTTCCGGGGAGGGGTCAGCTCCAGGAGTAGTTGGCGCGCAGCCGCGTGGCGACCACCTCAAACGTCTCCCGCTCGAGGATCGCGCCCTCGCGACGGATGCCTTCTTCTGGCACGTCGAGCACCCGGTCCAGCCGCACCCAGCTCTCCCTGCTTTCGTAATCCCAACTTCCGCTGCCGATGCCCACCCAGTTGGGGTCGCTGCGGTGGTGGTCCTGGCTGGACAGCATCAAGCCGAGCAACGTGGACCGGTCACGGCCCACCACGAGCACCGGGCGGTCCTTGCCCCGCGTCGGGTCGTCCTCGTAAACCACCCAGGTCCAAACGATTTCACCGGGATCGGCGCGGCCGTCGAGATCCGGCGCGTACACCAGCTTGCGGGCCCGCTGGGCGGTCGGCACGTAGTTCTGGCTGATGGGACGGCCCGCGGTGATGGCAGGCGCGTCGTCGTTTGAGGTGCCTGCGATGGCGTCCAGCCCGAACTTGATCCCCTGCTGGATGCCGCGTTGCAGGACTTGTGAGCCCTGCAGCTGCCGGACGAACTTCGGCGCCTCGTTGAACACCAGGTTCTCCGCGAAACGCTGAAACGTCTTCCACTGCGACGCCATGTTTTCGAGCATAAGTGACGCCGGCGTCGCGCGATTGTGTCGAGACGCCCTCGCCTCGATACCCTGGTAGTGCACAAGGCCCGTCCGACCAGGAGATTCCCATCAGCAGTTTCGCCGACCAAACCTTCACAGCGCCGGCGCAGATTCGGAACTTCTGCATCATCGCCCATATCGATCACGGCAAGTCGACGCTGGCCGACCGGATGCTGCAACTCACCGGCGTTGTCGCCGATCGGGATATGCGCGCCCAGTATCTGGACCGGATGGACATCGAACGCGAGCGCGGCATCACCATCAAGGCTCAAAACGTCCGTCTGCCATGGAAAGTGGGGGACGAGGAGTTCGTACTGCACCTGATCGACACGCCAGGTCACGTCGACTTCACCTACGAGGTGTCCCGCGCGCTTGAGGCATGCGAGGGCGCGGTGCTGCTTGTCGACGCAGCCCAGGGCATCGAGGCGCAGACACTGGCCAACCTCTACCTGGCGCTGGACCGCGACCTGCACATCATCCCGGTACTCAACAAGATCGACCTGCCCGCGGCCGACCCCGACCGCTACGCCGCCGAGATCGCCCACATCATCGGCTGCGAGCCCGGTGACGTGCTGCGCGTTTCGGGTAAGACCGGCGACGGCGTCGCGGAACTGCTCGACCACGTGGTTCGTGAGGTACCGCCGCCGACCGGGGACGCCGACGCACCGGCGCGGGCGATGATCTTCGACTCCGTCTACGACATCTACCGCGGTGTGGTCACCTACGTCCGCGTCGTCGACGGCAAGATCACGCCCCGCGAGAAGATCAAGATGATGTCCACCGGCACCACCCACGAGCTGTTGGAAGTCGGCATCGTGTCCCCGGAGCCGAAACCCACCGTCGGCCTCGGAGTCGGCGAGGTCGGCTACCTGATCACCGGTGTGAAGGACGTGCGTCAATCCAAGGTCGGCGACACCATCACCTCCGCGCGCCACGGCGCCACCGAGGCGCTGACCGGCTACCGCGAACCAAGGCCGATGGTGTACTCCGGCCTGTATCCGGTCGACGGATCGGACTATCCCGATCTTCGCGACGCGCTGGAGCGCCTGCAGCTCAACGATGCCGCGCTGCAGTGGGAGCCGGAGACGTCGGTGGCGCTCGGATTCGGCTTCCGCTGCGGCTTCCTCGGGCTGCTGCACATGGAGATCACTCGCGAGCGGCTGGAGCGCGAATTCGACCTGGACCTGATTTCCACGTCTCCGAACGTCGTGTACCGGGTCGTGCAGGAGGACGGTACCGAGAAGGTCGTCACCAACCCGTCGGACTGGCCCGAAGGCAAGATGCGCGAGGTGTTCGAACCTGTGGTCAAGACGACCATCATCGCGCCAAGTGAATTCATCGGCACCATCATGGAACTGTGCCAATCTCGCCGTGGCGAGCTCGGCGGCATGGACTATCTATCGCCGGAGCGAGTCGAGCTGCGTTACACAATGCCGTTGGGGGAGATCATCTTTGACTTCTTCGATGCTTTGAAGTCACGCACCCGCGGCTACGCCAGCCTGGATTACGAGGAGGCAGGAGAGGCGGAGGCCGATTTGGTCAAGGTCGACATTCTCCTTCAGGGCGAGGCCGTCGACGCGTTTTCCGCCATCGTGCACAAGGACTCGGCGTACGCCTACGGCAACAAAATGACGACCAAACTCAAGGAGCTGATTCCGCGCCAGCAATTCGAGGTTCCAGTGCAGGCCGCCATCGGTTCGAAGATCATTGCCCGCGAAAACATCCGCGCGATGCGCAAAGACGTGCTATCGAAGTGTTACGGCGGTGACATCACGCGCAAGCGCAAGCTGCTGGAGAAACAAAAAGAAGGCAAGAAGCGAATGAAGACCATAGGCAGGGTAGAGGTGCCACAAGAGGCGTTCGTCGCTGCCCTGTCGACCGACGCCGCGGCCGCCGACAAGGCCAAGAAGTAGGAGTTCGCGATGCGCTCAACCCGATCGACGATCGCAGCGTTGAGCGCGTGCGCGGTGCTCGCGGGATGCTCGTCGGCCCCCGTTGACAGCGTCCCCGTCGTCCGCATCAAGGAGGCCGCCAAGCCTTCCTTTTCGCGTCCGCTGAACCAGGTCCTGCCAACGGGTGACGAGCTCACCACCACCCTCGGCGTCGGCCCCGGCTTCTCGGGTCAGCTCGTCGTGGGCGGTGCCGACATGCTGCTGCAGGGTGTCGGCGAATCCGAGGCGACGCCGATCGAATGCGTGAGCGCCGGCTACCGGCTGCAGAAGGTGGTTTATGCGGCTAGTCCGGTGCGCGAGGTGGCCAGTCAATCGTGGGCAGGGGGCGACTTCAACGGCCCGCCGGTGTCCGCGTTCTTCGGAGCGGTCAAATTCGCGACGGCCGACGATGCGCAAGGGTTCTTTGCGGCATCGGCCGACAAGTGGCGGCGGTGCAACGGCCAGACACTGGTGCTGCACCAACCCGAACACGGGGCCGACGGGGTGAGCCGCATCACCGACGTCGTCGTCGACAGCACGGTGGTCTCGGCCGTGGTCCTGCACGACGACGGCTCGACGGTCCAGCGCGCAATTGGCATGACATCGGATTGCGTTGTGGACGTGGAGATCATGGATGTCGACCGCGGTGGCGGAGCGCGTGGCGCCGTCGACGTCGCCCATCTGATGCTGCAGAAACTCGGCGCTTCGTAGAAACGCGTTGGCTGGAGGCGCTCGAACGGCCCTGTGCCCGCCTTTCGAGCGAAAACCAACCCGGTCGTCGAGAACTAGCAAAAATTGACGCCTGCCCGACACTACCGGCTGCGGTCGGTCACAATAACGCGGTGACCAACATCGGCACGGCTACCCGCGCATGCGCGGTCGGGGTCGTCATAGCGGCGTCCGTCCTGCTCTCCGGCTGCGTGAGCACCGTGTCCGGCACAGCGGTGCGCGCGCATAACGCCGCCCCGATCGACGTGCCGCCGCTGACCGAGGCCAAGCTCGACGACGTGCTGCTCTCGATTGGCGAACTCAACGGCATCGTCGGGTCCACGCAGATGAAGGTCACCAGTGAGTTGGACGAGATGATCGACCACTCCGGGGAGGTGTCGGACCCCGATTGCCTCGGCGCGATCTACGGCGCGGAGAAGCCGGTGTATGCAGGCAGCGGATGGACGGCGCTGCGTGATCAGATAGCGCGCGAACCCGGCGAGGACAACGAACACTGGGTGGAGCAGACCGTGGTGCTCTATCCGTCGGCGGAGAAGGCGAAGAAGTTTCTCGACGACTCGAAGTCGTTGTGGGAGGGATGTTCGGGCTACTCGGTTTCGGTCGACGATCAGGACGCCACTTATCTGTGGCAGATCGACAGCCTGACCGCCGAGGACACCTTGATCACTCAGATGACCGCTCAGGAGGACGCCGACGGGTGGGCATGTCAGCACGCTATGTCGGCGGTGTCGAACGTGATCGTCGAGGCCTGGGCGTGCGGCTACAGCATCACGGACGAGGCGGCGACCATGGCCAACGAGATGGTCGCCAACGCGGCCAAGAAGTAGGCGGCTCAGTCCAATCCGTACCGCTGGGCAATTGCGAGGGCGTCGAGCAGTTTGTCTTCAGCGTCTCAGCGCTCGATCCGCCGAAGACCCACATCCTCGGAACCGCCCGCCGCGTCTGAAAGTTCGCCTAGCGCGGCGTGGATTACGCCGTCGATAGCGTGCGAGATATGTTCGGCGGCGCGGTCGGGGTCGGGTTGGCCCGTGTCGAGCCAAGCGATGACGGCCTCCAACGTGACGGTGGGAAGTAGCCGTGCAGCCCAGCGCCGCCAGGGCCCGTCCGGAATCCTCTCGGTGAGGTGGTGGCCGGCGATCTCGGTGGAAGCGGCGCGGATGGTGTCGATGACGTCGCGGAACTCCGGCTCGCGCGCTGCGTGCCTGAAGAGCAACCGAAACCCATCCGGGTCCACCGCTGCCGCGCGCACCAAGGCGGCAACGCTGCCCTCGTCGTAGTCATCGACGCCGACCGAGTCGGCGAGTTGAGTGCAGGCACGGTCCAGTACCGCGCGGTAGAGCTCGCTTTTCGAGTCGAAGTGACGGTAGAGGATCACGTGCGTGACACCGGCTTCGGCGGCGATGGCGTCGAGGCCGGTGCCGGTGAACCCCGTGCGGGCGAACGCGCGGGTCGCTGCGTCGAGGATCTGCTCGCGCCGCTCGGCGCGCGCCATCCGTTGCCGCACCGCCATTGCCGATCCCTCCATCTTGTTTAGGTCAGACTATACAAGTACAGTTGTTTAAATTCGCTTGTACATGACTGGCCGAATTTGATGGAGATCGCCATGGTCGTCGCGGCGCAGTTACCTTTCGAGCAGGCGAATCCTTTGCAGGTCGCGCCCAGGTTGCGGGAGTTGCAGGCCCAGGGCACGGTCCACCGCGTCCTCACTGACGTTGGCGATTCGGCGTGGCTGGTCACCCGCCACGCGGAGGTGCGGCGGCTCCTGGATGATGACCGGCTGGGCCGGTCCCATCCCGAACCGGATACGGCCGCCCGCACCGGCGAGTCGGCGTTGTTCGGTGGACCGCTGGGCAACTTCACCACCGAGCACACCGATCATGCTCGGATGCGCACGCTATTGCAGCCACACTTCACGCCGAAGCACATGCGGGCACTGCGGCCGAGGATCGAGGCCTTGGCGAAGGGGTTGCTTGATGAGCTGGCTGAGCACGGGCCGCCGGCGGATCTGCATGCGGCGCTGGCGTTGCCGCTGCCGATTCTGGTGATCTGCGAGCTGCTCGGCGTCCCGTACGAGGACCGTGAGCAGTTCCGCCGCTGGACCGACGACGCGGGCAACACCCGCGACCACGCCCGTTCCCAACATGGGCTCGAGCAACTGTTCGCCTACGGCCAGCAGCTTGTTGCCGCAAAACGGCGTCAACCTGGCGACGACGTGATCTCCCGGATGTGTGCGACCGAGGGGGTCTCCAATGACGAGGCCGCCGAGCACTCGATGTTTCTGCTCTTCGCCGGCCATGAGACCACAGTTGTCCAGATCGGTTTGACCGCGTTGCTGCTGTTGGCCAACCGTGAGCAGTGGCATGCCCTCGTGGACAATCCGGGTTTGGTTCCAAACGCTGTCGAAGAGACGTTGCGGACGTCGCGCAGGGGTGGTGGGCAGATGGTGCGGTATGCACGGACCGATCTGGACATCGACGGCGTCACAATCAAGGCGGGCGACTTGGTGCTGTTGGAACTCGGCGGAGGAAATCACGACCCGGACGTGTTCGCCGATCCCGATCAGCTGGACATCACCCGGTCCGCCGCGTCCCATCTCGCCTTCGGCTACGGCGCCCGGTACTGCATCGGGGCGCCGCTGGCCCGGATCGAATTGCAATCGGTGTTCTCCCAACTGGTTTCGCGGTTCCCCACCCTGCGCCTCGCCGCTGACGTGGAGGATTTGAAGATGCGAGACGACGAGTTGGCTGGGGGGCTGACCGAACTCCCGGTGCGGTGGTAATAGATCGGCTGGCTCAGTTCGCCACGCTTTCGGCGGCGCGCTTGATACGCCGAAGGGTTTCCTCGATGCCTTGGTTTACCTGACGCCCCCGTGGCATGAAGATCTCGGCCGTCCTGGTCGCCAGTGAGCACCATACGAATTGGAAGGATTCGGTGAGAACTGTTCCCGACGGAGACGGCTCCATCGTGTATTGCCACCGGGTTTCGTCACGCACGGCGCGCTCGTTGACGGTCGTGAACGCGAATTCGCGACCGCGCTCAGCAGTATCGACCACAGCGGTTCTTTCCCACCGAACGCCACCGCGCCGGTTGTATCCACGAAAGCGCGCCCCCTTGGCGGCGGCGCTCGCGCCATCCAACCACTTGCACCGATAACACTCGGGGCTCCACTCGCCCATCCGTGTTACGTCCGCGATCAGGTCGTACACGAGATCCGGTGGGGCAGCGATGTCAATACTTGCCCGCCCCTGCTGCGCCGTCGGCATCGGTCAAGTGTCTCAGGATCCGCTGATGCGTCGGGCCAGCGTCGCTTTCCTCGTCATGACTTCCCAAGATCGTCAATGCTGACGCAGCTCAGGAGGATGCGTTTCGTACATCCGAATCGCGACCACGAATCCCGAGATCACCGTGATGGCGGCGGCGGCCCATACCGCTGCGCGCAGCCCCCACAGGTCGGCGGCGATACCTCCGACTATCGCTCCAGCGGCATAACCACTGTCGCGCCAGAGTCGGTAGATCCCGACGGCACGGGCCCGCCAGAGCGGATGGGCCACATCGCCGACGGCGGCCAACAGAGTCGGGTAGACCATGGCTGTGCCGGCGCCCAGCAAGGCAGACGAAGCGATCCACCAGGCGGAGGAGTCGACGGTGGCGATCAGTGCCAGCGCCGCGGCCTGAGTGAACATCCCGGCTGTGATGAGGTGCTTGCGGCCGAGGCGGTCGGATAGCGCACCGGTGAGGATCTGGCCCGCCCCCCAAACGGCCGGGTACACCGCGACCAGGATCCCGATACGTTCGACAGACAATCCGGTGGTGGCGAACAGCAGGGGGAACAGCCCCCATGACAGACCGAAGTTGAGGTTGTTGACCAGGCCCGCCTGGCACGCCGATGACAAGGCCGGCTCGGTAAAGCTGGTGCGGCTGAAGATCTCTCGGTTCGACGGCGCGACGTGACTTTCGACGTCCTTCTGGTGGCTGGCTTCCAGGTGGGCGTGGCCCCTTGTCTCGTGCACGAGGACCGCGGATAGGCCCAGCCCGATCACCGCGTACGACAGGCCGAGCAGGAACGGTGCCGGGCGCAGCCCGTAATCGGCGGCGAGATAGCCGGCGAGCACGGCGGTGAGCGCGACGGCCCCGTAGCCGGCGGCCTCGTTGAGTCCCATGGCCAGGCCGCGTTGCCGCGGTCCGACCAGGTCGATCTTCATGACGACGGTGGTCGACCAGGTCAGGCCCTGGTTGACGCCCAGCAGCACGTTGGCCGCGATAACCCAGCCCCACGACGGTGCCCAAATCAGCAGCAGCGGAACCGGGATGGCGAGTAGCCATCCCACGACCAGTACCGGTTTGCGCCCGAAGCGGTCCGACCAGGTGCCGGCGAAGTAGTTGGTGGCGGCTTTGGTGATTCCGAATGCCAGCACATAGGTCAGCAGGAATGTGTAGCCGGTCAGGTGGAAATGCTGCTTCGCCAGCAGCGGCAGCACCGTCTGTTCCTGGCCGACCATGCCGCCGACCAATGCGTTGACGACGACCAGCAGACAGAACTGACTCAGGTTGGCGCGCAACCCCAGTCGAGGTTCGGGATGGGTCGTGCTCATGCTCCGATCACGAGCCTGCCGCCGGTGGCCCCGATCCAATCCTGGGGTCCACCATCGAGCACGGCAAGATCGTGATGTCCTGCCCGCTCGAGCAGACTCGCCGCGCCCATCGCCCGCTCACCGTGGCCGCACATCACCACGGTCGGTCCATCGGGAATGTCGGCGGCGCGCTTGGGAACATCGCCGAGCTCGACGTGCAGCGCACCGGGAAGATGTCCACCGACGTACTCCGAACGCTGCCGGATGTCCAGTACGCGGCGCCCCCTGAGGTCGCCGGCCCGCGTCAGCGAGATGCTGGCGGTGTCATGACCGGCAGCCGTCCACGCGGCCATCGCTCCGTCGAGTTCGCCGACGATGGTGTCGTATCCGATTTTGGCGGCCTGCCAGGCGATTTCGGTGGCGTCCTGGTCATGGTCGCGCACGATGATCAGCGGTCGGTCCGCAGGTGCCAGCCACCCGAGCCAACTCGCGAAGACAGGTCGCAACGGGATCGAGATCGCACCCGGTATGTGCGAGGCGCCGAACCTGTCTACCGGACGAGCGTCAATGACCACCGCGCCGTCGGCCACTAGGGTCCGCACCATGTCGACGGACAACGGGCGCAATGTCGGCTCGCCGTCGAGTAGTTGCGGCCCAATGCGGTTGATCTCGCCAAGGTGCCGGAAATAGGGAGGATAGCTGCCCAGGGATCCGAGAAGCTGTGACACAAAGGCGTCTTCATCGCTGATCTGGAGTAGCGGGTTGGTCGCCACCTCATGGGCGATCGTACTGGTGCGTTCGGCGCCCGGCGGGGCCGAGCAGAACGATCCGGCGCCGTGCGTCGGCCACACTTCGACGTCACCGGGCAGCGTGACCAACCGCCTCAGCGAGGAGTACTGAGCTCGCGCCAGCTCCTCGGTGCGTTCGTCGGACACCAGATCGGTGCGGGCGGCCGACCCAACGATCAGGGACCCGCCGGTGAACACCCCGACCTCACGGTCGCCGTCGAGCAGCAGGAACGCCAAGTGTTCGTGGGTGTGACCGGGTGTCAGCATGGCACGCAGGCGCAGACCGCCGAGATCGACCTCGTCGCCGTCGTGTAGACCGGTGTGCGCGAACTCGCGATGGCCGGCCGCTGAGGCCAGCACCTTCGCCTGGCCTGTGGCACCGAGTTGGTGTGCGCCGGAAAGGAAGTCGGCATGCAGGTGGGTGTCGGCGGCGAACGCAACCGTCAAGCCACGCCGGGCCGCCGCTGCGTGCACCGCACGCAGATCACGGCTGACGTCTACAACCAACGCGCGTCCGTCGCCGAGATCGACCAGGTAGGCCGAATTGCCGAGCCCCTCGTCGACGAGCGGAACCAGCTCGATACCGGACACGGTCAACTTCTTCCCCCGACTGCCGGGTCAGTTCGCCTACTGATGACGGTGTTGTAGATGAACGACGGTATGCAGAAATTCGTGGTGCTGGCCAGTCCGCCCACCAGAATCAACGCCACCCCGAGCGTGGCGCCCACAGTGCTCGCACCGACGTAGAAGGCCCAGCCGGTCGCACTCAGCCAGACGGTCGCGACGACAAAAACGAAGTGTCGTTGTGGCCCTGAATTCGGGAACGGCCCCGTGCCCGTCAGATGACGAACTCCGTAGTTGTAGAGGAGATCGAAAGGGTGGAACGGGAGGAAGATGCCCATCGATGTGATCGCCGCGAGCGCCCACAGCACGATCGGCGACATCATCGCGACACCGATAACCGTGACAAGCGTGCCGAGCGTGTAGGTCCAGCGTATCCATGGCGCCAGTTTCCCGAGCGTTGCGTCGTCGAGTCCGCAAAAGCCTTGAGCTTCAAGGCGACTCCGCACAGTTGGGTTGACGGACATGTCAGTGGTCCTAGCCTGTTATGCCGGTCGGGGAGTAGGCCCGGGCGCTGGGTGGCCACCACGCCGGTGAAGCCCAGGGATCAGCATCGGTACCCGGCCTCGATAGTCGTGATACTGCTCGCCAAGCGCCGCGGTCAGGTCATGCTCTTCCAGCTGTACCGCGATCAGGATGTACGCCGTTGTCGCCGCTGCGAAGAGCAGATGACCGGCCGTCATCGTCGGCGCGGCCCAGAACGCGACGATGAAACCGAGCATGAGCGGGTGGCGCACCACCCGGTACAGCAGCGACGTGCGGAATTCGAGGTTGGTATACGGCTTTCCACGCCACGCCATGTACACCTGGCGCAGCCCGAACAGATCAAAGTGATTGATCATGAACGTCGAGGCCAGAACTGTCGCCCAGCCCGCACCGAACAAGGTCCACAGCGCGATCCGACCCGGTGGCCATGCCACGTCCCAGATGACCGCCGGCATCGTCCGCCACTGCCAGAACAGCAGGAAGAGAATCAGGCTCGACAGCAGTACGTAGGTGCTGCGCTCAATGGTCTTGGGCACCAACTGCGTCCACCAGCGTTTGAACGCCGGCCGTGCCATCACGCTGTGCTGCACGGCGAATAGGCCAAGCAGCAGCACATTGACGAGTGCCGCTTGCACGATGGGCGCCTCCACGCCGTGATCGACGGTGCGCGGCACCACGAGGTTGCCCACGAAACCGATGGCATAGAGGAATGCCGCCAGGAAGACGACGTAGCACACGGCGCCGTAGCCGATCGTGAGATAGCGATTCATCATCACGTCCACCCCCTTTAGAATTCAATTAATTGCTTGAACACTAGAACGATGGAATGCTTAAGTCAATACGAAATCTCGGGAAGGGTCGGCGATGGCGGATCGGGCTGCAAAGGACGCGCTCTACGACGGATTCGCCGTGGTGGCCAAGGGGTTTGCGAGTGGGCGGCGCGCGGAGATCGTCGATGTCCTGATGCAGGGCGAGCGATCAGTGGAGGATCTTGCCGCGGCCATCGAGCAGAGCACCGCGAACACCTCCCAGCACCTGCGCCAGCTCGCCCACGCGGGTCTGGTCCGCAGCCGTCGCGACGGTTCTCGCATTATCTACAGCCTGACCAGTCCCGAGGTCGGTAAGGCCTGGGCCACGCTGCGGGCACTCGCGGTTGACCATCTTGCGGAGATGAAGCGTCTGGTCGCCGACTACCTCGGCGAACGCGACGGCCTGGAGACGATCGGCCGCGCGGAGCTGGCGAAGCGATTGCGACGCGACGATGTCATCGTGCTCGACGTGCGCCCGGAGGCGGAGTTCCGCGCCGGACACATCGAGGGTGCCCGTCCGATCCCGCCGAGCGAGCTGAAGCAGCGGCTGGCGGAGCTGCCCGATGACCGCGAGATTGTGGCGTATTGCCGCGGTCCGTACTGCGTTTATGCCGACGAGGCCGTCCGCGCCCTCGCCGCTAGCGGCCATCGCGCGCGACGGCTCGAAGACGGTTTCCCCGAATGGGGTTGGGCCGGCCTGCCGGTCGCATCCGGCCCAGGCTGACGCGACAGCGGCTAGGCCACCGTCTTCGCTCCTGGGCCTGGGCGTGCCTCGGTATCGCGCGCGCCAAGGGGAGCGTGGCCCACGTCGCAGGTGAGCTGAACCGTCACCGGTGCGCCGCAATCACGGTGAAACAGCCGCACCGGCGGGCCGACCTCGTCCGCGATCCACCGATCGCCCCACTGCATCAACGCAACCACGGCGGGAAACAGGTCGCGGCCCTTGTCGGTCAGACGGTATTC
>Ga0075369_10000308_pt1 | contig 14573 bp, 12 predicted proteins | sample EndMethybrTD3034_FD_71400 | JGI IMG/M metagenome (GOLD analysis project Ga0075369, IMG submission 71400) | Populus endosphere microbial communities from Tennessee, USA - Endosphere MetaG P. TD hybrid TD303-4 | ecosystem: Host-associated > Plants > Roots > Endosphere | place: USA: Tennessee...
GGAGAAGGCGCCGCAGACCTTCTATCTCATGTGGGTCGGTACCTTGGCCTTGTCGGGAATCGGCGTGCCATTCCTGCTCGGCAACGGCATCGGCTTCGCCGGCTTCTACTCCAAGGACATCATGCTCGAATCGGCCTACGGCGTGGACACCACGGTGGGCCTGATCGCCTTCTGGCTGGGCACGATCGCGGCCGGCCTGACGGCGTTCTACTCGACCCGCCTGATGTTCATGACCTTCTACGGCAAGTATCGCGGCGACCACCACACCTGGGACCACGCCCACGAATCGCCCGCCGTCGTGCTGATCCCACTTTACGTGCTGGGCACCGGCGCGGCCCTGTCGGGCTTCATCGGCTACGACTGGTTCGTCGGCCACGACTGGCACCACTTCTGGGGCAACTCGGTCGCCGTCAAGGTGAGCGAGGAGGTGCTGCATCACGCCCACGAGGTGCCGCTATGGGTGAAGCTGGCGCCGCTGGTCTTCGCGCTCTCGGGCATCGCGTTGAGCTACATGTACTACATCACCATGCCCTGGCTGCCCGACGCGACGGTCAAACGCTTCCCCGGCCTGCACGCGCTTTTCTACAACAAGTGGTACTTCGACGAGATCTACGACGCGATGATCGTCCAGCCGGCACTCCGGATCGGACGCTTCTTCTGGAAGAAGGGCGATGGCGCCACCATCGACGGTCTCGGCGCCGACAATATCGCCGCGCGCGCCCAGGACATGGCGGGCGTGCTGATGCGCTTCCAGTCGGGCTACCTCTACCACTACGCCTTCGTGATGCTGGTCGGCGTGGCGGCCCTCGTCACCTACTTCATGTTCGTGAGGTAGGACGATGACGAGCTGGCCCATCCTCTCGCTGGTCACCTTCCTGCCCCTGGTCGGCGCGTTCTTCTGCCTGATCGTCAACGGGCCGAAGGAGGCGGTGGAGCGCAACTGCCGCAGCATTGCGCTCGTCACCTCGGGCGTGACCTTCCTGATCTCGCTGATCCTGTGGGCGCGCTTCGATCCCACCAAGGCGGGCTTCCAGTTCGAGGAGAAACTCGACTGGGTGCCGGCGCTCGGCATCGGCTACCACATGGGCATCGACGGCATATCGCTGTTCTTCGTCCTGCTGTCGACCCTGCTGACGCCGATCTGCATTCTGGCGAGCTGGGAATCGGTCCATGTGCGCGTCAAGGAGTACATGGTCGCCTTCCTGGTCCTGGAGACCTTCATGGTCGGCATGTTCTGCGCGCTCGATCTCGCGCTGTTCTACGTCTTCTTCGAGGGCGTGCTGATCCCGATGTTCCTGATCATCGGCGTCTGGGGCGGCCCGCGGCGCGTCTATGCCGCTTTCAAGTTCTTCCTCTACACGCTGCTCGGCTCGGTGCTGATGCTGCTGGCCATCATCGCCATCTACTGGCAGCTCGGCACGACCGACCTGGTCGTGGCGATGGAGCGCCTGCAGCTGCCGTTCACCTGGCAGTGCTACCTGTGGCTCGCCTTCTTCGCCTCGTTCGCCGTCAAGGTGCCGATGTGGCCGGTCCATACCTGGCTGCCCGACGCCCACGTCGAGGCGCCGACGGCGGGATCGGTAATCCTGGCCGGCGTGCTCCTGAAGATGGGCGGGTACGGCTTCCTGCGGCTCTCCATCCCGCTGCTGCCCGAGGCGACGCAGTACTTCGCGCCGCTGATCTTCGGCCTCTCGGTCGTGGCCGTGATCTACACCTCGCTGGTGGCGCTGGTGCAGGAGGATATGAAGAAGCTGATCGCCTATTCGTCGGTCGCCCATATGGGTCTGGTGACGATCGGCGCCTTCATCCTCAACATCCAGGGCGTGCAGGGCTCGCTGTTCCAGATGCTGAGCCACGGCATCGTCTCGGCCGCGCTCTTCCTTTGCGTCGGCGTGGTCTATGACCGCATGCACACCCGCGAGATCGCGGCCTATGGCGGCCTGGTCCATCGCATGCCGCGCTATGCCTTCACCTTCATGGTGTTCACCCTGGCAAGCGTCGGTCTGCCCGGCCTGTCTGGCTTCGTCGGCGAGTTCCTGGTCCTGGTCGGTGCCTTCAAGGCCAATACCTGGGTGGCGACCTTGGCGGCGACCGGCCTGATCCTGGGTGCGGCCTACGCGCTCTGGCTCTACCGCAAGATCATCTTCGGCGAGCTCACCAAGGATTCGCTGAAGGGCATCGTGGACATGAACCGCCGCGAGATCGTGGTGTTCCTGCCGCTCTTGCTGCTCAGCCTGTGGATGGGCATCTATCCGGCCTCCTTCCTCGATCCCATGTCGGCCTCGGTCGACAAGTTGGTCGGCGACTATCAGGCGGCCATCAAGCTCGCCCGCACGGCGGCGTTGCCGTGACCCGGGAGTGACGAACATGGTTGTCGGTCTCGAATCCTGGACCCTGGCTCGGCCCGAGCTGTTCCTCGCGGCGGTCACGGCCCTGCTGTTGATCTACGGCGTGGTGCGCGGCGAGGCCTCGACCGCCTTCGTGGCGGTGTCGACGTCGGCGGCGCTGCTGGTCACCGCCGTCCTGCTGTTCATGCCCTATCGCGAGGGCACGGCCTTCGCCTCGCTGTTCATCGTCGACCGGCTGACCACGACCATGAAGGCGCTGGTGCTGGTGGGGGCGGCCGTCACCGTCCTGATGTCGCGGGCTTATTTCGAGCAGGCCAAGGCCTGGCGCTTCGAGTATCCGCTGCTGGTGGCGCTGGCCACCCTCGGCATGATGCTGATGATCTCGGCCAACGACCTGATGGCCCTGTATGTCGGCCTCGAGCTGCAGTCGCTGGCGCTCTACGTCGTCGCCGCCTTCCAGCGCGACAGCGTGCGCTCGACCGAGGCCGGCGTGAAGTACTTCGTCCTGGGCTCGGTCGCCTCGGGCATGCTGCTGTTCGGCGCCTCGCTGATCTACGGCTTCTGCGGCGGCACCGCCTTCGTCGAGATCTCCAAGGCCCTGATCGACGGCAAGGGCGCCGAGGCCGGCGTCATCATCGGCCTGGTGTTCGTGGTCGCGGGCCTCGCCTTCAAGGTCTCGGCCGTGCCGTTCCACATGTGGACGCCCGACGTCTACGAGGGCGCGCCGACGCCGGTGACTGCGCTGTTCGCGGTCGCGCCCAAGATCGCCGCCATGTCGCTGCTGGTCTCGGTCCTGATGGGCCCATTCAAGCCGTTGTTCGCGCAGTGGCAGCAGATCATCGTCGCGGCTTCGGTGCTGTCGATGGCGCTCGGCGCCTTCGCGGCGCTCCGCCAGCAGAACATCAAGCGTCTGATGGCCTATTCCTCGATCGGCAATGTCGGCTACATCCTGCTGGGCTTGGCGAGCGGCAGCGAGAAGGGCATCCAAGCGGTGGTGTTCTACCTCGCCATCTATCTGGTCATGACGCTGGGCGTATTCGCCACCATCCTGCTGATGAAGCGTCGCGGCGTCATGGTCGAGGGCATCGGCGACCTCTCGGGCCTGGCACGCAGCCATCCGATGATGGCCTTCGCGCTGCTGCTGTTCATGTTCTCGCTGGCTGGCATCCCGCCGCTCGCGGGCTTCTGGGGCAAGCTCTACATCTTCATGGCGGCCGTCGAGGCCAAGCTCTACTGGCCGGCCGTGCTCGGCGTGCTGGCCTCGGTGGTGGCGTCCTACTACTACCTGCGCATCGTCAAGGTGATGTACTTCGACGAGCCGGCGGCCGAGGCGCTCGACCAGCCGGTGTTCGGCGTCAACCGTGTCGTGGCCTTCGCGTCCGCCGTCCTCGTGGCGGTGTTCTCGCTGGCGCCACAGCCGCTCAGTGTCGTCGCCGCCGCCGCCGCCAAGGGCCTCTTCCCGTGAGTTCCGCACCCGTCCTGCCGGACGGGTGGCGGCTGGTCGCGCTAGAGAGCGTCGGCAGCACCAACGACGAGGCCGCACGCCTGGCCGATGACGGCGCGACCGAAGGCACCGTCGTGTGGGCGCGCGAGCAGACGGGGGGCAGGGGCCGCCGCGGCCGCCGCTGGGCCTCCCCGGTGGGCAACCTCTACTCCTCGACCATCCTGCGGCCCAACTGCCCGGCGGCGCGCGCCGCCGAGCTGGGATTCGTCTCTGCGCTGGCCGTCGCCGACATCGTGCCGGCCGGCCGCACGGTTCGCGTGAAATGGCCCAACGACGTACTGGTCGACGGTGGCAAGGTGGCCGGCATCCTGCTCGAAAGCGCGATCGCCCAGACCGGCGTGGTGCAGCACGTCATCGCCGGCATCGGCATCAATGTCGGCTTCGCCCCCGAGCTGCCCGAGATGCGTTATCCAGGTGCAGCGCTGGGCGGCTCGGTGGAGACGACGCTGGAGAAATTCACGGCAGCGCTCGCCGCGCGGCTGGCCGAATGGCGGCGCGACGGCTTTGCGGCGGTGCGCGCGCATTGGCTGGCCAAGGCAGGTCCGCTCGGCGCCGAGGTCGACGTGAAGCTGGGCGAGGAGCTGGTGCGCGGCCGTTTCGACGGTGTTGACCACGAGGGCGCCCTGCTGCTGGAGACGGCATCCGGTCCGCGCCGGATCGTGTCGGGTGAGTTGTTGGGCCGTGCGGCCTGAGTTGAGTAGGAGGACGGCATGCTGCTTGTCATCGACGTCGGTAATACCAACTCCAAGTTCGCCGTATTCGACGATGACAAGATCGTCGCGCAATGGCGCCTGCGCACCGAGGCAAAGCGCACCGCCGATGAATACGCCGCCTGGCTGACACAGCTCATGCATCTGCAGGGCTTCGATCCCAAGTCGATCAGCGGCGCCATCCTGGCGAGCGTCGTGCCGGCGGTGAACCAGAACATCCGCCGCCTGTGCGAGACCTACTTCGGCAACGGCCTGCTGATCGTGGGCGAGCCCGACTGCCAGCTCGGCATCAAGGTGCTGATCGACCGGCCGCAGGATGCCGGCGCCGACCGTCTGGTCGGTGTCATCGCCGGCTACAAGAAATACGGCGGCCCACTGATCACCGTCGACTTCGGCAGCGCCACCACCTTCGACATGGCCGACAAGGATGGCAACTTCATCGGCGGCGTGCTGGCGCCTGGCGTCGAGCTCACGATCGAGTCCTTCTACCTGATGACCGCGCGCCTGCCGCGCATCCGGGTCGAGAAGCCGGCGCACGTCATCGGCAAGTCGACGGTGCCGGCCATGCAGTCCGGCATCTTCTGGGGTTACGTCGGCCTGATCGAGAGCCTGATCAAGCGCATCCGCGCCGAGTATGGTGAGCCCATGAAAGTCGTGGCGACCGGCGGGCTCGCAGAAGTGTTCAAGGACGAGATCGGGCTGTTCGACCACATCGAGCCCGACCTGATGTCGCTCGGCCTGCTGGAGATCTGGCGCCGTAACCGCAAATGACCGTCCCGGGCAAAGACGAACTACTGTTCCTCGCGCTGGGCGGTGCGGGCGAGATCGGCATGAACCTCAACCTCTACGGCCATGCCGGCAAGTGGTTGATGATCGATCTCGGCATTGGCTTCGCCGACGATTCGATGCCGGGCGTCGAGGTCGTGATGCCCGATCCCGCCTTCATCGAGGAGCGCCGCGACGACCTTCTGGGCATCGTGCTGACCCACGCCCACGAGGACCATCTCGGCGCCGTCGCCGACCTGTGGCCGCGGCTCAAGGCGCCGGTCTACGCCACGCCGTTTGCCGCCTCGGTGCTGCGCCGCAAGCTCACGGAGGCGGGGCTGCTGGACGCCGTGCCGATCACCGAGATCCCGTTGGGCGGCAAGTTCAGCCTGCCGCCATTCGAGCTCGAGCTGATCACCATGACGCACTCGATCCTCGAGCCCAATGCGCTGGCGATCAGGACGAAGCTCGGAACGGTGTTCCATACCGGCGACTGGAAGATCGACCCCGAGCCGCTTCTGGGCGAGGTGACCGACGAGGCCGTGCTCCGGCGCATCGGCGAGGAGGGCGCGCTCGCCATGGTGTGCGACAGCACCAACGTCTTCGTTGAGGGCGAGGCGGGATCGGAATCGACGGTGCGCGCCAACCTCGAGAAGCTGGTGAAGACGGCCAAGTGCCGCGTCGCTGTGACCTGCTTCGCCTCCAATCTCGCCCGAGTCGAAAGCGTGGCGCTGGCGGCCGTCGCGGCCGGACGCCACCCTGTGCTGTCGGGGAGGGCGCTGACGCGCATGGTCGAGGCGGCCCAGGAATGCGGCTACCTGCTCGACTTCCCGCAATGCATTCCCGAGCAGCAAGCCGGCTACCTGCCGCGCGAAAAAGTCCTCTTCATCTGCACCGGCAGCCAGGGCGAGCCGCGCGCCACCATGGCCAAGCTCGCCAGCGGCGATCATCGCGACCTGGTGCTGGAAGAAGGGGACACCGCGATCTTCTCCTCGCGCGTCATCCCGGGCAACGAACGGGCGGTCGGCCGCCTGCAGAATGCGCTGATGGCACGCGGTGTCGAAATCATCACCGACAGCGAGGCCAACATCCACGTCTCCGGCCATCCGGCGCGCGACGAGCTGGTCCGGGTCTATCAGTGGATCCGGCCCAAGATAGCCGTGCCGGTCCATGGCGAGGTTCGCCACATGGTCGAGCATGCGGCCCTCGCGCGGACCTGCCAGGTGCCGGAGACGGTTTTAGCGCCCAACGGCACGCTGGTCCGCCTGGCGCCGGGGCCGGCCGAGATCATCGATCACGTCCATGCCGGCCGGCTGGCGCGCGACGGCGACGGACTGGTGCTGCTCGACGGCGAATCGCTGCGCGAGCGGCGCAAGCTCCTGTGGAATGGCGCGGCGGCGGCCACGCTGGTGATCGACAAGGGCGGCCGGGCCATGGCGCCGCCCAAGGTGTCGCTGCGCGGCATCGACGACGGCGACGGCACGCTGGGCGAGGCCATCACCGCCGGACTGAGCGAGATGCTGGCCGATCTCAGCGCCGCCGAACGGCGCGACGACGGCCGGATCGAGGAGGCGGCGCGCCAGGCGGTGCGGCGCGTCGTGCGCGCGCACCTCGGCAAGAAGCCGTTGACGGACGTGCACATCGTCCGCATCTAAGTCCGCAGGAGACCCCGATGATCGGACGCCTGAACCACATCGCCATCGCCGTGCCCGACCTCGCCAAGGCGGCTGAGCTCTATCGCACGGTCATGGGCGCCAAGGTGAGCGCCCCCAAAGCGCAGCCGGCGCACGGCGTCACCGTGGTGTTCGTGGAACTGCCCAACACCAAGATCGAGCTGCTGCATCCGCTCGGCGAGAAGTCGCCCATCGCCAACTTCCTGGCGCGCAACGCCGATGGCGGCATTCACCACGTCTGCTACGAGGTCGAGGACATCTACGCCGCGCGCGACAAGCTGAAGGCCGGCGGCGCCCGCGTGCTGGGCGACGGCGAGCCCAAGATCGGCGCCCACGACAAGCCCGTGCTGTTCCTGCACCCCAAGGATTTCACCGGCACGCTGATCGAATTGGAGCAGGTCTGAGGGACGTCATCCCTCTTTTCCTCCCCCGCTTGCGGGGGAGGATACAGGAGGGGGCGAGCCACAGATCGGGCTTAGGCAAGTTTCAGATCATGATCTCATCTGACGAGAGATTGCCTTTGCGGCTTTCCCCCTCCTGTATCCTCCCCCGTATGACGGGGGAGGAGCATGAGGCGTCATGAGCTGGGCCACCGGCATCATGGTCTACCTGGTGATCTGGTGGACGATCCTGTTCACCGTGCTGCCGCTCGGCGTGCGCAGGGTGGAAAACCCCGGCAAGGGGGAGGAGCGGGGCGCCCCGGAGCGGCCACAGCTCCTCCGCAAGGCGATCATCACCTCGATCGTGGCCGCCGTTCTGTGGATCGGCTTCTATTTCCTCCACCAATCGGACGTCTTCAGCTTCCGCCGCATGGTGGAATGATCTTAATCCAATTTCTTAAGATTATGGCCTAACCGATTGGTCCAAAAAGAAACAGCGGGCTCTTGGCCCGCCGTCCCTCTACCCCCGAAACTCGTCACAGGCAGCTTGCGCTGCTCTCCTCCCTAAACTCGGGCTGTGCCCAAGACCCAGGCTACTTAGCCGGAAGCCAGCGTCTTGCCAAGACCTTTTCTTTCGATCGCCCGCTTTCAATTAGAACAATTGTAAGCGCAATGATCGTTCGACGACAAACAAATGACCGCGCTTCGGATGTGATCATCCGATGTACACGTATTTGATCACGAAGAGGACAGCGAGAATTCCGACTGCCGGATGCACATCGCGATAGCGCCCGGTCGCGACCTTGATTGCGGCGTACGAAATGAATCCGAACGCGATGCCTTCGGCGATCGAGAAGGTGAAGGGCATCGTGATCGCCGTGACGACGGCGGGCGCCGCTTCGGTCACGTCGTCCCACGCGACCTCAGTGAGGCTGCGGACCATCAGGCAGGCGACATAGAACAACGCCGGCGCCGTGGCGTAGGCGGGGATCGAGCCCGCCAGCGGCGACAGGAACAACGCCAGGATGAAGAGGATGCCGACGGTCGCTGCCGTGAGGCCGGTGCGGCCGCCTTCGTTGATGCCCGACGCGCTCTCGATATAACTGGTCGTCGTCGAGGTGCCGACGGCAGCGCCGATCATGGCCGCACCGCTGTCGGCCATCAGGGCGCGATGCAGGCGCGGCACCGTGCCGTCCGGCTTCATGAAGCCGCCACGATGGGCGAGCGCGATCAACGTGCCGGTGTTGTCGAACAAGTCGACGAACAGGAAGGCGAAGACCACGGTCACCAGCCCGACCTTCATTGCCCCGGACAGATCCATCTGCAGCAGCACCGGGCTGAGCGACGGCGGCGTGTCGAAGATTCCCGCGAATTTCTGCTGGCCGGCGGCGATGGCGACGATGGTGACGACCAGGATGCCGATGATCACGCCGCCCATGATCCGGCGGCGTTCCAGGGCGACGATCAGGAAGAAGCCGAGCGTCGCCATGACGACGGGGAAGCTGGTGAGCTTGCCGTGCGTCACCAGGGTCGCCGGATGGGCGACGACGATGCCGGAGTTCTTGAGCGCGATCAGCGCCAGGAACAGGCCGATGCCGGCGGCGATCGCCATCTTGAGCGACATCGGGATGGCATTGACGATCCATTCGCGGATCGGCAGCACGCTGATGATGAAGAAGATGACGCCCGAGATGAAGACGCAGCCCAGCGCCACCTGCCAGCTATGGCCCATGCCGCCGACCACGCCGAAGGCGAAGTAGGCGTTGAGCCCCATGCCGGGCGCCAGCGCGATCGGGTAGTTGGCCAGGAAGGCCATCAGGAAGCAGCCGATGGCGGCGGCCACGCAGGTTGCAGCGAATACCGCGCCGAACGGCATCTTGGCCTCGGCCAGGATCGCCGGATTGACGAAGATGATGTAGGCCATCGTCAGGAAGGTCGTGATGCCGGCCACGATCTCGGTCCGGACGTTGGTCTTGTTCTCGCTGAGCTTGAAGACCTGCTCGAGCATTGTTGTTCTCCCCCGATTGTCGCGTGAAGTGTGCGGGCATCCGCCTGTGCAAAGCTAGCCAGCCTCTTCGTTCCTCCCCCGGTTTGCCTTTAGACCCCCCGTTTCCTACAGTCCGCGGCCACCCCGCCAGCCCAGCAAGGATCAAACCAGAATGCGGATGAGTCAGTACTTTCTGCCGACCATGAAGGAAAACCCGGCAGAGGCGCAGATCGTATCGCACCGCCTGATGCTGCGCGCCGGCCTGATCCGCCAGACCGCGGCCGGCATCTATGCCTGGCTGCCCTTGGGCTTCCGCGTGCTGAAGAACATCGAGCGCATCGTGCGCGAGGAGCAGGACCGCTCGGGCGCCCAGGAAGTGCTGATGCCGACCATCCAGTCGGCCGACCTGTGGCGCGAGAGCGGCCGCTACGACGCCTACGGCCTGGAAATGCTGCGCATCAAGGACCGGCACGACCGCGAGATGCTGTACGGGCCGACCAACGAGGAGGTGATCACCGTGCTCTTCCGCGACGGCGTGAAGAGCTACCGCGATCTGCCGAGGAACCTCTATCACATCCAGTGGAAGTTCCGCGACGAGGTGCGCCCGCGCTTCGGCGTGATGCGCGGCCGCGAGTTCCTGATGAAGGACAACTACTCCTTCGACCTTGACAAGCAGGGCGCCATCCACTCCTACAACAAGATGTTCGTGACCTACCTGCGCACCTTCGCGCGCATGGGCCTGAAGGCGATCCCGATGCGGGCCGATACCGGCCCGATCGGCGGTGACCTCAGCCACGAATTCATCGTCCTGGCCGACACCGGCGAGAGCGCCGTGTTCTGCCACAAGGGCCTGGTCGACAAGGACATCCTGAGCCGCAAGATCGACTACGATTCAGACCTGCAGCCGATCGTGAACGAGTGGACGTCGCTCTACGCCGCGACCGACGACATGCACGACAAGGCGGCCTTCGAGAAGATCCCCGAAGGCGAGCGGCTCTCCGCGCGCGGCATCGAGGTCGGCCATATCTTCTACTTCGGCACCCAGTATTCGGCGCCCATGAAGGCGGTGGTGGCGGGGCCCGGCGGCGAGCAGATCACGGTCGAGATGGGCTCCTACGGCATCGGCGTGTCGCGCCTGGTCGGTGGCATCATCGAGGCGAGCCACGACGAGGCCGGCATCGTCTGGCCGGAGTCGGTGGCGCCCTTCAAGGTGGCGATCGTCAACCTCAAACCCGACGACGGCGCGGTCTCGGGCGCCTGCCAGAAGCTCTATGACGGGCTTGCCGCCAAGGGCATCGAGGCCCTGCACGACGACCGTGACCTCAGGCCAGGCGCCAAGTTCGCCGACATGGACCTGATCGGCATCCCCTGGCAGGTCATCGTCGGCCCCAAGGGCGTGTCGGCCGGCAAGGCCGAGGTCAAGGACCGCAAGACCGGCCAGCGCGAGGAAGTGCCGTTCGACCAGGTCGTCCAGCGCTTCGGCTGAGACATGGCCTTCGCCGCCGTCGAACGCCTCATCGCCTTCCGCTATCTGCGCGCCCGCCGCGAGGAGGGCTTCATCTCGGTGATCGCCGCGTTCTCGCTGATCGGCATCACCCTGGGCGTCGGCACCCTGATCGTCGTCATGTCGGTCATGAACGGCTTCCGCTTCGAGATGCTGCGCCAGATGTCGAGCATCAGCGGCCAGCTCGGCGTGCAGGGCAGCCGGGCGGGCATCGACGCCACGCCCGAGCTGCTGGCCGCCATGACCAAGGTGCCGGGCGTGCTGAGCGCCACACCGACCGCCGAGGGCCAGGTCATGGCCGTGGCCGGCGACAAGGTGAGGGGGGTGGTCCTGCGCGGCGTCCGGCCCGAGGATTTCAAGGCGCGCGCGCCGCTCTCGGCGGCGATCGAGGGGCCAGCGGAACTGCGTGACCGCTATCGCGGCCTGTGCCGCGCCGACGACGACAAGCCGATCGACTGGGGATCGCTGAAGGATTTCGGCAAGGACTTCTCGGTCGTGGTCGGTCGCCGGCTGGCCGACCTGCTTAAGCTCAAGGTCGGCGACACCTTCCAGCTCGTCTCGCCGGTCGAGGTGGCAACACCGTTGGGTGTCGTCCCGCGGGCGGTGCAGGCACGCGTCGCGGCGGTCTTCTGCGCCGGCATGTACGACTACGACGCCAACTTCGTCTACGCGCCGCTGCCTGACGTCCAGCGCCTGCTGAACTACGGCGACATGGTCACGGGCATAGAAGTCTTCGTGGCCGACGATGCCTCGCTCGCCGGCGCCCGCCGCCAGCTCTCGCAGATCGTCGGCACGCAGGCCTGGGTGTTCGACTGGTGGCAGGCCAATGTCGGCTTCTTCGCCGCGATCCAGGGCCAGACCAACGTCATGTTCATCGTGCTGTCGATGATCGTGCTGGTCGCCGCCTTCAACATCGTGTCGAGCCTGGTGATGCTGGTGCGCACCAAGACCGCCGACATCGCGATCCTGCGCACCATGGGGGCGACACGCGGCGCCATCATGCGTGTCTTCCTGCTCGACGGCATGGCCATCGGCGGCATCGGCACGCTGCTGGGTCTCGCGCTGGGCCTGGCTTTCGCCCGCAACATCGAGGCGATCCGCCAGTGGCTGCAACGCACCTTCGACATCGTCCTGTTCGACGAGACGCTCTACCTGCTGGCCGAGATGCCCTCGCGCATCGAATGGAGCGAGATCGTGGTCATCGCCGTCATGGCGCTGATCTTCGCTCTGGTCGCCTCGCTCTATCCGGCGGCAAAGGCGGCGCGGCTCGATCCGGTGGAAGGACTGCACCGTGAGTGACCGCGCCGGCACGGTCGAGCGCTGGCTGGCCTGGCGCTATCTCGCGACCCGCCAGCGCGAGGGCTTCGTGTCGTTCATCGCCATCTTCTCGCTGATCGGCGTGGCGCTGGGCGTGGCGACGCTGATCGTGGTGCTGTCGGTGATGGGCGGCTTTCGCCAGCAGCTTCTCGGCCGCATCATTGGTCTCAACGGCCATATCGTGATCACCGCCCGCGACGGCGGCATGGTGCAGGCCACGCCGGAGCTGATGGCCAAGCTGAAGGCCTTTCCCGGCGTGCGCGCCGTCAACCTGACCCTGGAGCGGCAGGCGCTGGTCACCAACGCCAACAACCAGACGCGCGGCGCCCTGGTGCGCGGCGTGCGGCCGGAAGACCTGCAGGGGCGGGACATGGTGTCCAAGAACATCGTGCATGGCGACCTCAGCGCCTTCGGCACGCGCCCCGGCGTCGTCATCGGCGAGCGCCTGCGCCAGGCCCTGAACCTCAGGGCTGGTGACAAGCTCACCCTGGTGACGCATCGGGTGAACGACAACGGCACGATCGCGCCGCGCTACTCCGACTACGAGATCCTGGCGAGCTTCATTACGCGCCGTTACGAGTTCGACAACGGCCTGGTCTTCGTGCCGCTGCCGATGCTGCAGAGCGACCTCGAATACGGCGACGAAGCGGTGAGCTCGATCGACCTCGACATCGCCGACCCGCAGGCGGCGCCGCAGTTCGCCGAGGAGCTTCGCAAGGTGCTCGGCCGCGACGGCCTCAGGATCGCGCACTGGCTCGGCCTCAATGCCCGCTTCGTCGGCGCCCTGCAGGTCGAGCGCGTGATGATGTTCATCATCCTCACCCTGATCGTCGTGGTCGCAGCCATGAACGTGGTGGCGAGCTTCACCATGCTGGTGCGCGTGAAGCGCGGCAGCATCGCCATCCTGCGCACCATGGGCGCGACGCCGGGCACCATCGTGCGCGCCTTCTTCTTGTCGGCGGCGGCGGTCGGGCTGGTCGGCACGGCCGTCGGCACCGGCCTCGGCCTGCTGGTCTGTGCCAACATGCAGGGCATTGCCCATCTGCTCGTGCTTCTCACCAACGCCGGCGGTCCGGGGGCGGGCTGGAGTGAGGTCGAGTTCATCACCTCGGCGCCGGTCCGCGTCCAGCCGGCCGAGGTCCTGTCCATCATCGCCATCGCCCTCCTGCTCTCGCTGGCGGCGGCGGCCTATCCTGCCTGGCGTAGCACGCGCGTCGAACCGGTCGAAGGGCTGCGTCATGAGTGATCCGGGGTTTCCCCTGTCCGTGCGCGACGTCAAGCGCACCTTCGTGCAGGGCGATCGTCGCCTGGAGGTGCTGAAGGGCATCACCCTCGACCTCCGGCCGGGCGAGATCGTCGCCCTGGTCGGCCAGTCGGGCAGTGGCAAGTCGACCCTGCTGCATATCGCGGGGCTGCTCGAGCGGCCAGACGCGGGCGACATCATCGTCGGCGGCAAGTCGGCCGGCGCCGCCGGCGATCGCGAGCGTACGGTGATGCGCCGCCAGTTCCTGGGCTTCGTCTATCAGTACCACCACCTGCTGCCCGAGTTCTCGGCGATCGAGAACGTGATGCTGCCGCAGATGCTGAACGGCCGGTCGCGCGCCGTGGCCCGCCGCCGCGCTGCCGAGCTTTTGGCTATGGTCCAGCTCAAGGAGCGCTCCGACCATCGGCCGGGCCGGCTGTCGGGCGGCGAGCAGCAGCGCGTGGCGATTGCCCGCGCCATCGCCAATGCTCCGCGCGTCCTGCTGGCCGACGAGCCGACCGGCAACCTCGATTCGACGACGGCCGACGCCGTGTTCCGGCAGCTTCTGGCGCTGGTACGCGAGACCGGCATGGCGGCACTGGTGGCGACGCACAATCCCGAACTGGCCTCGCGCATGGACCGGACGGTGACTCTGAAGGACGGGGTGCTGTCAGGCTAGCGTCATTGGAGCGCGGCGCTCTGGCCCGCATCATGAGCGGGCCAGAGGCCCGCGCTCCAATGACAAAACTTGCCTCGCTTTCCACAAGTTTGCGGCGCGATAGTGGCCCGTGCCCATTGCCGATTTCGTCCATCTGAAAGTCCGGTCCGCCTATTCGCTCACCGAGGGAGCGAACAAGGTCGACAAGATCGTGTCGCTCGCCAAGGCGAACGCGATGCCGGCTGTCGGCGTCGCCGACCGCAACAACCTCTTCGGCGCGCTGGAGTTCGCGCAGTATGCGGCCAAGGACGGCATCCAGCCGATCATCGGTTGCGAACTCGGGATCCGCCGCGAGGACGGCACCGGCAACGGGCCGCCCGGCAAGATCGTGCCGGCCGACTGGCTGACCCTGCTGGTCCAGAACGAGACGGGTTACCGCAACCTGATGCGCCTGGTGAGCCGCGCGCATCTGGAATTCAAGACG
>Ga0075369_10000309_pt1 | contig 14533 bp, 11 predicted proteins | sample EndMethybrTD3034_FD_71400 | JGI IMG/M metagenome (GOLD analysis project Ga0075369, IMG submission 71400) | Populus endosphere microbial communities from Tennessee, USA - Endosphere MetaG P. TD hybrid TD303-4 | ecosystem: Host-associated > Plants > Roots > Endosphere | place: USA: Tennessee...
GCGCAGGCCAAACGCACCATTGGATGGGCTCGATGCGTGAACCCGGAGAGGCACTTGGATGTCGTCAACTAGATTAGCTTTTGTTGCCTTGGCGATCGCTGCAGGCGTGGGAGTTGCCTATGCCTGCGGCCCGTTCTTCCCCTGGCAATTGCTGGACGACCGCGCCGAAACGGTGAGCGAGCCTGTCGCCCTCAGCTTCGCCTTCGAGGTCAAGCGTCTGGTGCCCGCGCCCTCCGACGGCCTGACGGCCGTGGAATCATCCGATACTTATGGCGTAGAGCCGGGCATGGAGGTCGTGGCCGCCGAGCGCAAGGAAGCAAGCTCGGGGGCGTGGACTGCGATCCTGCCGCAGAGGTCGGACGCCTCGCCTGAAGCGCTTCTGTCGAAGCTGGAAGCGGCGCGCCGGGCGGCGGATGGCAAGACGGCGCTGGTTGACGGTGCCGGGCTGCCCGTGGCCGTCCTCGACTATATCGCCGGGGCAATCGAGTTTCGGGCCGGACACCTCGACACCGCAGTCGAGTATTTCGAAGCCATCGATCGCCTGCCGGAGAAAGAGCGGCGAATCCGGGAGGTCGCGGCAGCCTACATGCTGGGTCGCGTCCATCAGTTCAGCGGCGCATTTGAGGAGGCTCGCAAGGCTTTCCGGACGGTGCGCGAAAGGGCACAGACCGGCGCGCCCGATCCCATGGGCTTGGCGGTCGCGAGCCTGGGCGAGGAGGCGCGCGTCGATCTGGTCGAAGCGCAGCTGTTGGATGTCCCGTGGTCGGTTCCTGCGTCGGATTTGGACGATGCGAAAGTGGGCAAGCTGATCGGGAGTGCCGTTCGGCTCTATGTCGAGCAAGCAGCGCGCGGCTCGAAGATAGCCCTCCTGTCCCTGCGGGAAGTGGCATTGCTGCTGACGTCCGATGAGGACGTGCTCGCTCTCGCCATCCCCGATCCTCTGGTACGACGGCTGCTCGTGGCCTACGCGGTGAGGCGTAGCGACGAAATGGCTTGGGACGAGGACGGTCCCGGCGCGGAAAACGCGGTCGTCCCAAAGGTGATCGATGCTGTTCTCGCGCAGCCGGAGCCTGTCGCCGGGGACGACCTGGATCGGCTGGGGGCACTTGCCTATCAGGCCGGTCGCTACGAGGCGGCCGAAAGGCTTGTGACGGCAACGAAGTGGCCTCTCGGCCTTTGGGTGCGCGCCAAGCTCGCGCTCCGGCGCAACGATCGCGCCGCGGCCGTTCGTGACTGGGTCGCAGCACTCAAGGCCACCGACGGCAGCGGTGCCGACGCCAAGCTCGATGGACCGGCAGAAACGAGGCTGCGCGGCGAGACGGCCGTCATCACGTTGAGCGAGGGCAAATACGAAGACTCGGTGCGGTTGCTGTTTCCCGTGGCGGGTACCTATTGGGGTGACGTGACCTATGTCGCCGAGCGCGTGTTGACCGTCGACGAGCTGAAGGCATTGGTCGATGCGGGCCTGCCGCCGGTGTCGAAACCTCAATCGGACCCAGACGAGGAAGGTTCGGTTGTCGCGAATCCGGTCGAAGCTATCCGCGCCCTGCTCGCGCGGCGGCTCGTCCGAGAGGGTCGCGCTCAAGAGGCGTTGGCTTACTTTTCCAAGTCGGTCCCGGCGGACCAACCTTCCGACACGCCGTCGGCCTACGCCGATGCGCAGGCCTATCTCGAGGCAATCGAGGCAGCGCGGCCGACCTGGCCCTGGCGAAACGTCTCCCGGGCAGAAGCGCTGTTCAGCGTTGCCATGCTTTCCCGCAAGCGCGGCATGGAGCTGATGGGCACCGAAGGGCCACCGGATTTCGCAGCACTCGATGGGCAGTTTGCCTGGGGCGTCGGACAAAGCAGCCCGGTTCCCCCTCCACGGGAGCGCCAAGGTGCTGAGGGGGTGGTGAAGGCTGAAAAGAATCGCGCGTTGCTCGGCCCGGACGAGGAAAAGCGTTTTGCGGCCAGTGCACCGAAGCCCGATATCCGCTTTCACTACCGAATGGTCGCCTCCGACCAGGCTCTCGCCGCGGCCGATCTTTTACCGCAACGCTCGCAGGCCTATGCGGCCACCCTGTGCTGGGCGGCGCGATTTGCGATCGATGCTTCTGATCAGCCAAAGGCCGAGACGATCTATCGTCGCTACATTGCGACAGGCGCCTATCTGCCGTGGGCCAAGACATTCGGCCGGACCTGTCCGGAGCCCGATTTCGAGGCAGCCCGCTCGTTCTGGCCGAGACGAATAACGAGCTGGTTGGCGCAGCGCGTCAGCTCGGCCGAGCGCCATCCCGTGATGCTAGCGGCAACCGTCCTTGCGGCCGCGTTGATGGCGGCCGGCGCGATCTGGCTTGTCCGAGCACGCGCCAGGGCGACGGAAAGAGTCTAGGCGCGGGCGGGCTGCAGCGGTGGCAGCGCGATGGCGCGCGCCGCCAGCCGCTTGCGGTCGGTCTCGGGCCGGATGAAGAGCAGGCCGATCAGGCCGCCGGCCAGCAGCAGGACGGCGTTGACGGTGAAGCCCTGCTCGTAGCCGATCAGCCGTGTCGGTGCGTGCTGGATCATGGCGCCCATGACGAATGGGGCGAGGACGCCGGCCAGCGTCACCACCGAGGTCACGATGGCGAGCATGGCCGCACGCTGCGGCTGCGGCGTCAGTTCGCTCACGATCATGGGGATGACGACATAGATCGTGCTGCCGATCGCGGTGCCCACGACCAGGAAGGCGAGCTTCAGTTCGGGTGAGGGGAGCAAGGAGATGAAGAGCAGCACGAAGCCGCCGAATGTGACGGTGGCGGCCGCGAAGGCGCCGCGGCAGATGCGGCTGGAGACGCCGGATTTCTTCAGGCGCTGCGAGATCCAGCCGCCGCCCAGGACCACGACCATGCCAAAGATCCACGGCAGGATGCTGAGATTGCCGCCGACCTTCTGGCTGTAGCCGAGACCGTCGACCAGGTAGGAAGTGAACCAGGTGAGCCCGAGTGCCAGTCCCCAGTAGCTGGCGAAGCCGGTGCAACAGACCGCCACGATGCTGGGGCAGGTCAGAAGATAGCGGTAGGGAACGCGCTCGCCACCGCCGCTGCCGGAGACCGGCGGATCGACCAACGTGCCTTCGCGGCCGAGGAAGGCCCATAGCACCGCCCACATCAGGCCGACGATGCCAAGCGCGCCGAACGCCCAGTGCCAGGAATAGTTGACGATGATCCAGTTGAGCGCGGGCACGGCAATGATGACGCCCAGTGCCGATCCCTGGGCGATGATGGCGGTCGGCATGCCGCGCAGTGAATCGGGAAACCACTTGTAGACGGCATGCGTGGCGACCGGGCTCGCCGGCCCTTCGCCGGCGCCCAGGATGATGCGGCAGGCGATCAGAACTTCCAGGCTGACGGTGCCCAGCATGGGGAACTGCACCACCGACCAGACGATGGCCATGACCAGCAGCGTGTGGCGGGTCTGCACACGGTTGGTGACGAAGCCCACCAGGACCGCAGATATCGCGAACAGGAAGAAGAACGAGGAGCCGATCAGCCCGAACTGCTCGGGGCTGAGCTTCAGCTCCTCCATGATCGGCTTGGCCGCGAGGCCGACTACGACCTTGTCGGCGAAGTTGATCAGCATGAAGAGGAAGATGAGGGCGGTCATGCCCCAGGCCCCTTTGAGGGGGCGGTCCTGCTGTGTCACGCGGCGCTTCTCCCGGTTCGCCCGTTCGATACGGGCTTTCGCACATCAAACGTGACAGCAGATGGCTCGTCAAGGAATGGCGGCCACGCCCTATAATTTACGCAAAGGGAGCGAAACCAATGACCAGAATGATCAAGGCCGGCCGGCGCGCCGTGCTCGCGGGCGCGGCCGGTCTCGTCGCGGCGACTTCAGTCCGGGCGCAGGCCTTTCCCTCAGGCCGCGTCACCCTGGTGGTGCCGTTTCCGCCCGGCGCCTCGACCGACACCACGATGCGTGTGATCGCCGACAAGCTTTCGCAGATGTGGGGTCAGCCGGTGCTCATCGACAACAAGGGCGGCGGCAACGGCATCATTGCGGCGGAAGCCGTCAAGAACGCCAAGCCCGACGGGTATACGCTGCTCGCCACCTCGTCGATGACACATGCCGGCAATCCGGTGCTCTACGAAAAGTTGCCCTACGATCCGATCGCCGACTTTGAGCCGATCACTCGCATGAGCCTCGTACCGATGGCGGTACTGGTCACCAAGAAGCTCGGCGTGAAGACGCTGGCGGAGTTGACGGCCAGGCTGAAGGCTGAGCCCGGCAAGCATAATTTTGGTTCGGGCGCGATCTCTGCGCGCGTGGCAGGCGAACTCTATCGCATGCAGGCCGGGGTCGACGCAGTCTCCGTGTCCTACAAGAACAATCAGCAGGCCGCGCCTGACCTGAACAACGGCATCATCACCTTCATGATCTGCGACACCGGCAGCGCCAAGATGATCCTGGCATCAGGCTGGGCCGACGCGCTGGCCGTGACGCAGTCCGAGCCCTATTCGGCGCTGCCCGGGGTGCCGAGCGCGCCGCAGGCCGGCATGCCGGAGCTGCTGTTCACCACCTGGTCGGCTTTCTATGCGCCCAAGGGCACGCCGCGCGACATCATTGGCAAGCTCAACAAGGACATCATCGCCGCGGGCACGTCGCCCGAAATCCTGGCCAAGCTCGAGAACATGGGCGGAGCGCCGAGCTTCACGACGCCCGAGGGGTTGATGGATTTCACCAAGAGCGAGATCGAGGCGTGGCGCAAGGTGGTGAAGTCCGCCAACATCAAGATCGAATGATGCAAAAGAAAGGGCGCATGTGGGCGCCCTTTCGATTCCGTTGGCGAAAGATCAGCCCTTGATGAAGGGGCACTTGCCGTCCTTCATCGGGCGGAACGCTTCGTTGCCGGGCACGGTGGCCAGCAGCTTGTAGATGTCGTCCTTGCTCTTGGACTCCGCCGGCGACTTCACCTGGAACAGGTACATGTCGCGCTCGACGCGGCCGTCCTCGCGCAGCTTGCCGTTCTTGGTCATGACGTCGTTGATCGGAATCTCGCGCATCTTGGCCATCACCGCCTTGGCGTCGTCGGTACCTGCCGCCTGCACGGCCTTGAGGTAGTGCAGGGTCGAGCTGTAGGCGCCGGCCGTCAGCATGCTGGGGATCTTGTCGCGCTTGGCGCGGAAGCGCTTGGTCCAGGCGCGGGTCTCGTCGTTGAGATCCCAGTAGAACGACTCGGTCAGCACCAGGCCTTGCGCCACCGGCAGGGTGAGCGCCACGACGTCGGTCGAGAAGACGAGGAGGCCGGCCAGGCGCTGGCCGCCCTTGACGATGCCGAACTCGTTGGCCTGCTTGATCGAGTTGATTGTGTCCTGGCCGGCGTTGGCGAGGCCGATGATCTTGGCCTTCGACGCCTGGGCCTGCAGCAGGAAGGACGAGAAGTCCTGCGTGCTGAGCGGATGCCTGACGCCGCCCAACACCTTGCCGCCCGACGCCGTGACGACCGTCGTCACGTCGCGCTCGAGGGCATGGCCGAAGGCGTAGTCGGCGGTCAGGAAGTACCAGGAATCGCCGCCGCCCTTGACGATGGCGCCACCTGTCACCTTGGCAAGCGCATAGGTGTCATAGACCCAGTGCGCGCCGGTTTCCGAGCAGGCAGGGCCGGTGAGGTCGGCCGAGGCGGCACCGGTGTTGATGTCGATCATGCCCTTTTCCTGGGCAATCTTCCGCACCGCGAGAGCCACCGAGGAGGTGCCGATGCCGGTGATCATCTTCACGCCGTCGACGTCGTACCACTTGCGCGCGATCGCCGCGCCGACGTCGGGCTTGGTCTGGTGGTCGGCCGACAGGACCTCGATCGGCCGGCCGAGGACCTTGCCGCCGAAATCATCGACCGCCATCTGCACGGCCTCGACCTCGCCGAGATTGAGATCGGCATAGACGCCGGAGAAGCCCTCCGTGACACCGATCTTGAACGGCGCGGGCGTCTGGGCCTGCGCGATGGCCGCCAGTCCCACAGCAGTCAGGCCGACCGCGGCCGCGACCGCGCCGGCATACCGGACAGTTGTTCCGAATTTCATAACTCTTGATCCTCCCAGCAACGCTCCCCGTTGCGACCCGGGAAATGTAGCCGCCGGGCGTGCCCGACGCCAGCGCTGGACAGGCGCACCAAGCTCCGATTAATTCGTTTCACCGCAAGGGGGGCGGATGGCCGAACAAGAAACAATCCTCGAGGCGACTGGGCTGACAAAGGAGTTCAAGGGCTTCGTGGCGGTAAAGAACGTGGATTTGCGCGTTCGCCGCCATACGATCCATGCCTTGATCGGTCCCAACGGCGCCGGCAAGACCACGTGCTTCAACCTCCTGACGCACTTCCTGTCGCCGACCGCCGGGCGCATCCATTTCAACGGCCGCGAGATCACCGGCAGCTCGCCTGCGGCCATCGCCCGCATGGGGCTGGTCCGGTCATTCCAGATCTCCGCCGTGTTCCCCCATCTTTCGGTCCGCGAGAACGTGCGCGTGGCACTCCAGCGCAAGCTCGGCAATTCCTTCTATTTCTGGCGCTCCCAGAAGGTGCTCGACCGGCTCGATCGGCGCGCGCTGGAACTGGTCGAATCGGTGGGTCTCGGCGCCTTCGCCGAGCTGCAGGCGGTCGAGCTGCCGTACGGCCGCAAGCGGGCGCTCGAGATCGCCACCACGCTCGCCCTCGAGCCCGAGATGATGCTGCTCGATGAGCCCATGGCCGGGCTCGGCCAGGAGGATATCAAGCGCATCGCGGCCCTGATCCGCGCCGTTGCAAAGGATCGAACCGTGTTGATGGTCGAGCACAATATGTCGGTCGTTGCCGACCTCTCCGACACCATCACCGTGCTGGCGCGCGGCGAGGTGCTGGCCGAGGGCCCCTATGCCACGGTGTCGAACGAGCCGGCGGTCATTGAAGCCTATGTCGGGACTGGTCATGGCTGAGACGCTTCTGAAAGTCGAAGACCTGCAGGCCTGGTATGGCGAGTCGCACATCCTCCATGGTGTCGGCTTCGAGATCGGCCACGGTGAGCTCGTGACGCTGCTCGGCCGCAACGGTGCCGGCAAGACGACGACCTTGAAGTCCGTCATGGGCATCGTCGACAAGCGCTCGGGTTCGGTGACGTTCGAGGGCCACCAGCTCGTCGGCCATCCGTCCAACGAGATCGCCAGGCTCGGCATCGCCTATTGCCCGGAGGAGCGTGGCATCTTCTCCAGCCTCAACGTCGAGGAGAATCTGCTGCTGCCGCCGGTGGTCAAGCCGGGCGGCATGAGCCTCGCCGAGATCTATCAGCTCTTTCCCAACCTCGAGGAGCGGCGGCGCAGCCAGGGCACCAAGCTGTCGGGCGGCGAGCAGCAGATGCTGGCGATCGGCCGCATCCTGCGCACCGGCGCGCCCCTGCTGCTGCTCGACGAGCCGACCGAGGGCCTGGCGCCCGTTATCGTCCAACGCATCGGCGAGATCATCCGTCAGCTCAAGAGCCGCGGCTTCACCATTCTGCTCGTCGAGCAGAACTTCCACTTCGCCGCCACCGTCGCCGACCGCCATTACGTGATGGAGGATGGCCGCGTGGTCGACATGATCGCTTCGGCCGATGTGCAGCAGAACATCGGCAAGCTGCAAGCGTATCTGGGGGTCTAGGCGCCATGTTCGAACTTTTAGGCATCCCCCCTCAGGCGCTGTTCGGCCAGCTTCTGCTCGGCCTGATCAACGGTGCCTTCTACGCCATGCTGAGCCTCGGCCTCGCCGTGATCTTCGGCATGCTGAACGTGATCAACTTCACGCACGGCGCGCAGTACATGATGGGCGCCTTTGCCGCCTGGCTGATGCTCACCATCCTCGACATCCCGTTCTGGGTGGCGCTGGTGCTGGCGCCGTTGGTCGTCGGCCTGTTCGGCGTGGTGCTGGAGAAGGTGATGCTGAAACGCATCTACCATCTCGACCATCTCTACGGCTTCCTGCTCACCTTCGGTCTGGCGCTGGTGATCGAGGGCCTGTTCCAGTGGAAATGGGGTTCGTCCGGCGCGCCCTATCCGAGCCCGATCCCGGGCGGCACCAATCTCGGCTTCATGTTCCTGCCGACCTATCGCGGCTTCGTCGTGGTGGCGGCCCTCGTGATCTGCCTCGTCACCTGGTACGGCATCGAACGCACCAGGCTGGGCGCCTACCTGCGCGCGGCGACGGAGAATCCGACCCTGGTGCGCGCCTTCGGCATCAACGTGCCGCGACTGATCACGCTCACCTACGGGCTGGGTGTCGGCCTCGCCGCCCTGGCCGGCGTGCTGGCCGCACCCATTCAGCAGGTCTCGGCGCTGATGGGCACCAATCTCGTGCTGGTCGTGTTCGCCGTCGTGGTGATCGGCGGCATGGGCTCGATCATGGGCTCGATCGTCACCGGCTTCGGGCTGGGTCTGGTTGAGGGCCTGACCAAGGTCTTCTATCCGCCGGCTTCCAACACGGTGATCTTCGTCGTCATGGCGATCGTGCTGCTGGTGAAGCCCGCCGGCCTGTTCGGGCAGACCAAATGACTGCGCAGCGGATCACAGGCTTCGTTCTGCTGGCCGCGGCGCTGGTGGCGCCGTGGGTTGCCTATCCCATATTCCTGATGACGGCGTTGTGTTTCGCGCTGTTTGCCTGCGCCTTCAACCTGCTGCTGGGCTACGTCGGGTTGATGAGCTTCGGCCATGCCATGTTCTTCGGCGTCTCCGGCTACTTCTTCGGCCATGTCGTGAAGGCGTGGGGCATGGCGCCCGAAGTCGGCATCCTGGCGGGCGTCGCCGGTGCTGCCGTCCTGGGCGCCGTCACCGGCGCTTTGGCGATCCGCCGCCAAGGCATCTACTTTGCCATGATCACGCTGGCCTTCGCCCAGATGATCTACTTCATCTGCATCCAGGCGCCGTTTACCGGCGGCGAGGACGGCCTGCAGGGCATCGTCCGCAAGCCGCTGCTCGGCGGCCTGATCCCGACCAAGGACGACCGCGTGCTCTACTACGTCGTCCTGGCGATCTTCCTGTTCGGCTACGGCACGATCTACCGCATCATCCATTCGCCGTTCGGTCAGGTGCTAAAAGCGATCCGCGACAATGAACAGCGCGCCGTATCGCTGGGCTACGAGGCCGACCGCTACAAGCTGCTGGCCTTCGTGCTGTCGGCGGCACTGGCGGGCCTGGCCGGCGCCACCAAGGCGATGGTGCTGCAGTTCGCGACGCTGACGGACGTGAGTGCGGCGATGTCGGGTGAGGTCGTGCTGATGGCGTTGGTCGGTGGACTCGGCACGATCATCGGCCCGGTGGTCGGCGCCTTCATCATCATTACGATGCAGAACTATCTCGCGGCCACCGGCGAATTCGTGCTGGTGATCCAGGGCGTGATCTTCGTGGTCATCGTCATGGCCTTCCGCAAGGGCCTGGTCGGCGAGCTCGCGGACTGGTGGAAGTCCCGGCGCCCGGCGGGCTGATCCTCAGCGCTGGTGTGGCGGCGGGGCGTTGATCTCGGCGCAGTTGGTCGCCTTGGTCATCAGGCAGTCCTGGAGCTGCGACACGGCCCTCAGTTGGTGGGCCAGCACGATGCCGGCGACGACGAGAACGGCCACTATGGCCAGCGCGATCAAGCTTTTGCTGCGCCGCGCCGTCTCGCGCTCGTCCTCGTCCTGTTCGAGATATTCCTCGCGCTCGTAGGGGCTGTCGGCCATGGCAGACAGACTCAATCGGCGGCATGCGCGCCGGACTGCGGCGGCGTTGCGGTTGGAGCCGGCAAGGCGGCTGGAATCTCGCCGACCGGACGGCGGCGGCGCCTGCCCAGCACGTGCGCGAAGCGGTCGAGATAGAGGTAGATCACCGGCGTCGTGTAGAGCGTCAGCCACTGCGAGACGAGCAGGCCGCCCACGATGGCGATGCCGAGCGGCCGGCGCAGCTCCGATCCGGCGCCCGAACCGATGGCAAGCGGCAGGCCGCCGCCGATCGCGGCAAAGGTCGTCATCATGATCGGCCGGAAGCGCAGCAGACAGGCTTCGTGGATCGCCTCGAGCGGACTCTTGCCGTGGTCGCGCTCGGCCTCCAGGGCGAAGTCGATCATCATGATGGCGTTCTTCTTCACGATGCCGATCAGGAGAATGATGCCGATCAAGGCGATGACGCTGAGATCGTAGTGGAAGACCATCAGCATGAGGAGCGCGCCGACGCCTGCCGACGGCAGCGCCGACAGGATGGTGATGGGATGCACGTAGCTCTCATAGAGCATGCCCAGCACGATGTAGACGGCGAGGATCGCCGCCGCGATCAGCAGCGGCGTCGAGGAAAGCGACGACTGGAATGCCTGCGCCGTGCCCTGGAAAGAGCCATCCAGCGTGATCGGCGTATGCAGCTCGGACTGCAGGGCCTGGATCGCCTCGACCGCCTGGCCGAGCGCCACCCCAGGCGCCAGGTTGAATGACAGCGTCACCGCCGGGAACTGGCCCTGGTGGTTGACGGTAAGCGGGGCGACCTTGTTCGTGAAATGCGCCACGGTGCTGAGCGGCACCTGAACGCCGTTGAGCCCCGGGATGTAGATGCGTGACAGCGCCGACGGGTCGGCCTGGAACGAGGGCAGCACCTCCAGCACCACCTTGTACTGCGTGCTCGAGCTGTAGATCGTCGCGACCTGGCGCTGGCCGAACGCGTCGTAGAGCGTCTGGTCGATCGCCGACAGGGACAGGCCGAGGCGGGAGGCTGCGTCGCGGTCGATGTCGATGGCGATGTGCGGCGAGGCGATCTGCTGGTCGGACGTCACGTCCTGCAGCCCCGGCAGCTTCGCCATGCGCTCCTCGATGATCGGCGCCCAGTGGTTCAATTCCTCCGAATCGGTCGAGGTGAGCGTGTACTGGAACTCGGTCTTGCTGAGGCGACCGCCGACATTGATGTCCTGGCCCGCCTGCATGAAGAATCTCACGCCCGGGATGGCGGCCACCTTGGGTCGCAGGCGCTGGATGATCTCCTGCGCCGTCGCGCTGCGGTCGGCGAACGGCTTTAGCTGGATGAACAGGCGCGCCGTGTTCTCCGACGAGTTGCCGCCGGTCGAGCCCACGAAGCCGACCACGCCGGAGACCGCCGGGTCCTTCTGGATGATGGCGGAAAGTTCGTTCTGCACCTCGGCCATGGCGGCGAAGGAGATGTCCTGCCGAGCCTCGGCCTGGCCGAAGATGAAGCCGGTGTCCTGCTCTGGGAAGAACCCCTTGGGGATCGCGGCATAGAGGTAGCCGGTGACGAAGATCAGAACCACCGTCGAGAGGAGCGTCGGCAGCCTGTGCCGGAGCACCCACTGCAGGGTGCGGTCGTAGCCGCGCACGACGGCGTCGAAAGCATCCTCGCACATCTGGTCGAGGCGGCCCCGCTTGTGCCCGGACTGGCGTTTCAGGAACTGCGCGCACATCACCGGCGTGAGCGTGAGCGACACGAAGGCCGACATGATGACCGCCACGGTGACGGTAACGGCGAATTCCCGGAACAGGCGGCCGACGATGCCGCCCATGAAGAGCAGGGGGATGAACACGGCGATCAGCGAGAAGGTGATCGACACGATGGTGAAGCCGATCTGCCCGGCGCCCTTGAGCGCGGCATCGAACGGCCGCTCACCCTGCTCGATATAGCGGACGATGTTCTCGATCATGACGATCGCATCGTCGACGACGAAGCCGACCGCGATGGTGAGGCCCATCAGCGACAGGTTGTCGATACTGTAGTCGAGCACGTACATCACGCCGAACGTGCCGACCAGCGACAGCGGCACCGTGATGCTGGGAATGATCGTCGCCCACATGTGACGCAGGAAAATGAAGATCACCATCACCACCAGGCCGATGGTGAGCGCCAGCGTGAACTCGACGTCCTGCACCGAATCCCGGATCGACTGCGAGCGGTCGGAAACCAGATCGACACGGACGGCCGGCGGCACCGAGGCGAGCAGGCGCGGCATCAATCCCTTGACGGTGTCGACGATCTCGACGGTGTTGGCGCCGGGCTGGCGGAAGATCAGAAGCAGTTCGGAGCGGCCGCCGTTGAACCAGGCGCCGTTGCGCGGCGCCTTGGTGGCGTCGATCACTTCGCCGATGTCCTGGAGTTTTACAGGCGCGCCATTGCGGTAGGCGACGATGACCTGCTGATAGGTCGAGGCCTTGAAGAGCTGGTCGTTGGTATCGATGGTGAACGACTGATGCTCGTTCTCGATGTTGCCCTTGGCCTGGTTGAGCGTGGCGTTGGTGATCGCGGTGCGAACATCCTCCAGCCCGATACCATGCGCGGCGAGCGCCGCCGGATTGGCCTGGACGCGGACCGCGAAGTCCTGCTGGCCGGCGACCAGCACCTGCGACACGCCGGGCACGGCCGAGATTTTCTGCGCCAGGATCGTGTAGGCGTAGTCGTCGACCTTGTAGATCGGCAGATCGTCGGAATGAACGGCATAGATCAGGACGGCGCGATCGGCCGGATTTACCTTGCGGTAGGTCGGCGGATTGGGAAGGTCCTTGGGCAGAAGGCCGCTCGCGGCATTGATCGCCGTCTGCACGTCGGTGGCCGCGCCGTCGATGTTGCGGCCGAGGTTGAACTGCAAGGTGATCGAGGTCGTCCCCAGGCCGCTGGTCGAGTTCATCGAGGCCAGCCCGGGGATGGCGGCGAACTGCTGCTCGAGTGGCGTGGCGACGGCCGAGGCCATGGTTTCCGGGCTGGCGCCGGGCAGAGTTGCCGACACGGTGATGGTCGGGAAGTCGACGTTGGGCAGGGCGGAAACCGGCAGCAGGCTGTAGGTCGCCGTTCCGAAGACCAGTAGCCCCAGCATCAACAGCGACGTGGCGATCGGCCGGCGGATGAAGGTCTCGGAAATGTTCATGGGGCCGCCGTCAGCCCGCCTTGGCGGCGGCGGCGGCGGGCGACTGGGCCTCGGGCTTGGCCTGCTCGAGTTTTATGCGCGCGCCGTTCGTCAGCCGGTATTGACCGTCGACCACGACCTTGTCCCGGTCGGCTACTCCCTTGTCGATGATCGCAACACCGTCCTGCATGCCGGCAATCTCGACGATGCGCCGCTCGACCGTGCCGTCGGGACGGATGACGTAGGCATAGTAGCCGGTGGCGCCTTGCATCACCGCGCGCTGCGGGACGGTGACGGCACTGGTGCGCGTCGACAATACCAGGCGGACGTTGACGAACTCTCCGGGCCACAGCCGCTCGTCGGCATTGGAGAAGGTCGCCTTCAGGCGGAGCGTGCCGGTCGTCATGTCGATCTGGTTGTCGATGAGGCTGAGCTTGCCTTCGGACACCAAGGTCTTGTCGTCGCTGCCGTAGGCCAGAACGGTAAGCGGTGCGGTCGTCTGGTTGCGCCGGATCGCATCGGTGTAGTCCTGCGGGACGGTGAAATTGACGAAGATCGGCTTCACCTGCGTGATGGTGACGAGGCTGGTGCCCTGCGCCGTCTGCACCAGATTGCCGAGATCGACCAGGCGCTGGCCGGTGCGGCCCGCGATCGGTGCGCGGATATCGGCAAAGGCGAGATTGAGTTCGGCGGTGTCAACGGCGGCCCTGTCGCCGGCGATCGATGCCTTCAGAGCGTCGACGATCGCGCCCTGCTGGTCGAAGCTCTGCCGCGACTGATAGCCCGACCCGATCAGCTTGCCGTAGCGTTCGAGGTCGAGCTGCGCGCCGGCAAGCTGCGCCTCGTTGCGCCGCTTGGTCGCGATCGCCGCATCGAGTGCCGCCTGGAATGGCCTCGGATCGATCTGGAAGAGCTGGTCGCCGGCCTTGACCTCCTGGCCCTCTTCGAAGGCGACCTTGACGATTTCGCCGTCCACCCGCGTCTTTATCGTCACGGTTTTGTAAGCTTGCACGGTGCCGATGCCGCGCACGAACTGGGGAACATCCTTCTTCTCGGCGATCGCTGCCGTCACCGGCACCTGCGGGGCAGGCACGGAAGCGCGCGCCTTGTCCTGGCCGGACTGGTTGATGAAGACATAGCCTGCGACGGCCACGCCGACCGCCAGAACCGCCGCCCCAAGCTTGGGCAATATCGCTTTGTTCATTCCGGGAGACCCCCACGGCAAAAGGGAACGCATGCACCGCGATGGAGAAGGCCGGTCGGCCGCCACCAGGTCGTTCGTGCGAGCGTTCAGTTGGTCTACGCAATGGGGCGATTAGATGTGCCCGGCGATGCCATTTTGACGCATAAGACTCACGCGCTATGAAATGGCGATCTCGCTTCAGTGCAACTGCTTCTCTATAGCTGGATCGATCGTGGAGGATGGGGAACATCGATGCCGGGCAGACGCAGGAAACTGATATGGCGAGTCGTGCCGCTGATTGGCCTCGTCATCGCGCTCGGTGTGTCGATGCTGGCCGGCGCAAGATCGCTGTCACCGGCGCTCGACGCGGCGTTGCCGGTGGTGGAGCTCGTCGTGCTGATGGCCGTGGTCTTTGCCTCGGTCCACCATGCCGACGTGATCGCCCATCGCACTGGCGAGCCCTACGGGACGCTGGTGCTGACCGTGGCCGTCACCGTGATCGAGGTGGCGCTGATCCTGTCGATCATGCTGGCGGG
>Ga0075369_10000310_pt1 | contig 14524 bp, 16 predicted proteins | sample EndMethybrTD3034_FD_71400 | JGI IMG/M metagenome (GOLD analysis project Ga0075369, IMG submission 71400) | Populus endosphere microbial communities from Tennessee, USA - Endosphere MetaG P. TD hybrid TD303-4 | ecosystem: Host-associated > Plants > Roots > Endosphere | place: USA: Tennessee...
GCAACACGGCAGTCGCCGCCTATTCGACGCGTGCGCGGCCGGGGGCTGCCGTCTCCATGCCGCTTGAGTGGAAAGAGTTGACCGAGGAAATAGGTCCGGCCTATTTCACGGTCGACAACGCGCCCGCGCGTCTCGATACTCTGAGAAGCGATCCGTGGGTGGACTTCTTTGCTGCCGCCGTCCCGCTCGAGAGGCGAAAATAACGGACTGCTAGTTGCGATGTCTCAGTGAGATTTCGGACGGCCTGTTTCCTTGGCGAGGCTCTTTTTCAGAGCGTCCATGATATTGACGACGTTGCCCGTCGGCCTCGGTGCCGGCCGCTTGGCGGATGGCGGTGTGGCTTTGACGAGGTTTTTCTGCTTCGCCCGGATCATCGCCCTCAGCCGTTTCTGAATCGGATCCTGCACCATGGCAGGCTGCCAGTCCTCGGTCCGGTCCTTCACCAGCTTCTTCATCATGGAGAGCACGGTGTCATCCACTTTGCTGTGGCTGTCCAGTGTCGCTGCCGGCGGGCGAACCTCGTCGCCGAAATGTAGCGTCCAGAGGATGATGCCCTTGCCCTGCGGCTCAAGCAGAACTGCCCGCTCGCGCCGGTAGAGAACAAGTCGGGCGATACCGACGACATCGTTTGCCTTCATCGACTCCCGGATCACGCAAAAAGCTTCGGTGCCGACCTTGTCCTCCGGGGTGAGAAAATGTGGTTTGTCGTACCAGATCCAGTCGATCGAGCCGCGCGGCACGAAGGTATCGATGTCGATCGTCTTCGTGCTTTCCAGCCCGACTTCATCGAGCTCCTTGTCCTCCAGAATGACATAGTCGTCTTCGCCGCGTGGATATCCCCGGGCTTGATCCTTATCGGCAATCGGCTTGTGGGTGACACTGTCGACGTAGCGGCTTTCGACGCGGTTCTTCGTCTTTCGGTTCAGGACATGAAATCGAAGCTGGTTGCTGTCTGTCGTCGCCGGTGTCAGCGATACCGCTGCGGTAACGAGTGACAGTTTGAGATAGCCCTTCCAATAGGTCTGACGTGCCATTTGCGCCCTGGCGCCCTGGCGCCATCTCCCGTGGCCGCATTCGCGGCAATTCCTCATAACGGCGTGAGCTGCAGTTTGGTTCCATTGCAAACGTCGCGAAGCGTGCGCATACAGGGAAATAGTCGCTGTCAGTGGCCGTTGAGGCCTTTCAGCCAGCGTAGCACGGCGATTTCACCCTGATCCATCCAGCGCAGCAATCTGGCGTTTCTGCTCGGCCGGGCGCTAGCGAGCTTGGCCAGCTCGCCCGTTTCGAAGCTTTCGAACACCCTTGGATGGACGTAGGACGATCTGCATACGGCGCGCGTGTTGACGAGGCGTGCGGCAACCGCATCGATGACCTCGTTCATCTGTCGCGCGCGCCCAAGCCGGCTTTGCTCCGGTTCGAGCGCCGCAAGCCCTATCGCAGCCATTTGCGTTGCACCCCACGTGCGAAATTGCCGGGAGCTGAAATCGGCTCCGGATGCCTGTCTTATGTAGGCATTGACATCTTGCGACTGGATGGGATGGGAGGCGCCATGGTTGTCGATATACTGGAACAGCTGCTGGCCCGGCAGTTCCTGGAGCATGCGCACGGCGCGCGTGATGCGCCGGTCGCTGTGGCTGAGGCGCCATTCCTTCCCAGATTTGCCCTTGAAGCGGAAGTGAATGCTCGAGCCCGATATTTTCACATGCCTGTTGCGCAGCGTCGTCAGGCCGTAGGAGGCGTTTTCCGAAGCGTAGCTTGCATTGCCGACACGGATATAGAGATTATCCAGCAGCCAGACGATCGTCCCAAGCGCTTTGTCGAAATCGGGCGCCCGACGCCTGAGGTCGGAATCCACCTTCCTGCGGATTGCCGGGAGCGCCGAGCCGAAATCGGCAAGCCGCTCGAACTTGCTTCTGTCCCTCTCCGCAGTCCATTCGCGATGGTAACGATACTGCTTGCGGCCGCGTGCGTCGCGGCCGGTGGCCTGCAGGTGGGAATTCGGATCCGCGGAAATGAGAACCTCGGTATAGGCAGGCGGAATGGCTAAAGCCGAGATTCGCTCGAGTTCCGTCGGATCGCTGATGCGCGTGCCTTTGGTGTCGTAATAGAGAAATCCATTCTTGCCGGCTCGCCTCGTTATGCCGGTTTCCAGGTTCGCGACAAAGACCAGACCGCCGACTGCCGGTGGCTCGCTGAGCGCAGCCGCCAGTTTCTCGTCAAGTTCGCATTTATAGGTCGCTCTCTGGTCCACAGTGAGCGGGAAACGCCGTTGCCCCCGGTAGGTTCCGATGCATTGATGGTAACTGTTAATACCTCCGCTGACGGCTGCCAGGAAGCCCGGTGAGCCTGCTATTCAATGACCACTTGAACGTAGGTAGCACCGCTCTTGGCGTAGTAGAGTGATCCGCAGCGGTAATAATATCCGCCGTAGTACGCACCGTAGACGCAACCGGCCGGCAGAGTGCTGATGTACACGTTCGTTCTGCGGACGACACGGCGGGTGGTCCGACGGGCAACACCCGCGTAGGAGAGCGGTGTCAGGGGATGCCCGATCACCGCCTCGGCCGGGGTAGATACCCTGAACGTCAGGGTCGTCAGGTCACTGCCCTCCATGCTGACGTCAAGGGATGCGAAGGCGACTGCGAGCGCAAAGGCGAAAATCCTTACGACGGTTTTCATTGTGCGTCTCCCATCATGCCTGTCGGCGCCGGCAGTTCATCGATCTGACCGAGTTCGCTCAAATCAACCTTCTTTGCATCGCCCGGAATCTCGATCGCGACGTTTGCGACCTTCACATCTTCTCCCGCGCGGAAATTCCGGACTTCAAGCATGTATTCCGGTGCTTGGACGACATGTTTGCTGGTGACGACATAGCGCTTCGGGATCGGCGTCGATCCTGTCTCGATCCAAATCTGCCAGTCGATGTCATTTTTCCGGAAAGTCAGGTATTCACATTCGACGCCGTCGACGACCGCGCTTGAGATGTGCTTGGCCTCGGTGACGCCGTCCATCAGCGTATCGAAGCTGTTCGAGAGCAGGAGATCGGAGCCGGGAATCTCTGCGCCGGCGTTCTGCAGCCGATCAAAAAGCTCATCAAGGCTCCCCTTCGCGTCGATCTGGGCGTACGCGTCGAGATTCTTGCCATGTACGGTCAGTTTCGTCCCGTCAAAGCCGACATCCAAGTCAGCAAAGCCACCGACACGCGTTACCCGGAACTTGTCTGGTCGGCTGATGGTGGCAGTGCCGGAGCTGACGAATTGCAGTTTCTCGAAAGCTGGCGTTACTGCCTCCACCGACGAGACATAGTCGAAGGAGAATGTCTTCTGCGCCGCCATGTAGTCGGACATCGCCTTCAGACGTGCCTTCGAATCGTCGGCCCACGCCCCGGTCGGGCCGCTTAGTCCGGCGGTCATCGCGCACGCGGCAACCAGTGCCTTGAAGCGCGTCGGCAGTGGGAATTTCGGCCCTCACTTTGACAACGGTTGATTGGGTACGCGTTGAATGCTGGGTACGCTAACGTCGCTGGCGGCATTGCCATCGATAGAAGGGCGTAGCGAGGCTATCCCTTAGACATGCCCTTGGGGCACTCAAGAACGGCTTGGCACCTTTCGGTCGATCGAACGGAAGCACAGCTACTGCACGTTTCTTTTTCGCGGCCGAAATGTAACTGTAGGTTCATCTCTTGTCGCACATCGCAGCTTGCATCGGCAGCTATTTATCGCCTGCGTTGCTATTGCTTTTCGCGGAAACATTGTCCCATACTATACTTAGCCTCGGCGTTTGGTGCGTTGGGATCCACTGCGGGGCACGCATGAAATCCAAAGCTCGTGCATCCGTCGAGGTAGGGGAAATGCGTGGCAGATCGTATCGGGGGCTATACCTAATCGGGATTCTTGCAATGGCCGCCGGCTTGTCGTCGTGCGACAACGGCAGCAATGCGTATGTGCCACCGCCACCCCCGAAGGTGAATGTTGCACAGCCGTTGCAGCAGCCGGTGGTTGAATATTTCGAGCTGACCGGCAATACAGACGCGATCAATGCGGTCGACATCGAAGCGCGAGTTCAAGGCTTTCTCGAGACCATCGACTACAAGGATGGAACTGCCGTGAAGAAGGGCGACAAGCTCTTCAGCATCCAGCGCGACACCTATAAGGCGCAGGTCGACCAAGCCCAGGCGCAGCTGGCCTCGCAGCAGGCGTCGCAGGTTGGAGCGAAGCAGGAATACGACCGGCAGGTCAATCTCATGAAGCAGGAGGTGACGACGCAGACGGCCGTCGACAGCGCCAAGGCGACGCTCGACGAGGCAAACGCCTCCATTCTGAACGCGCAGGCGAGCCTCGATCTCGCAAATATCAACCTCGGATATACGGAGGTGGTGGCGCCCTTCGACGGCACGGTGACCGACCATCTTGTTGATGTGGGTGCGCTGGTCGGTGTGTCCGGCCCGACAAAGCTTGCCACGATCGTTCAGACTGACCCGCTCTACGTTTATTTCAACGTCAGCGAATCGCAGGTGCTGATGATCAAGCAGAGCCTTGCAAAGGCAGGGCGTAAGCTGACCCAGACTGATCTTCCGAGCATACCGGTCGAGATCGGGTTGGGCGACGAAGAGGGATACCCACACAAGGGCCACCTCGACTATGTCGCTCCGCAGGTCGATGCCTCGACAGGCACGCTCTCGGTTCGAGGCATTATCGATAACAAGGACCATGCGCTCCTGCCGGGCCTCTTCGTGCGCGTTCGTGTCCCGGTCGCCCACAAGGACAAGGCGCTTCTCGTTCGCGACGATGCGATCGGCACCAACCAGCAGGGCAACTATGTACTGGTGCTTGGCAAGGACGATGTGATCGAGCAGCGACCCGTCAAGATCGGTCAGCGCGACGGGTCCATGCGCGTTATCGAGTCCGGTATCGATGCTGGCGACTGGGTGGTCATGGCCGGCATTCAACGGGCCGTGCCCGATATGAAGGTCACGCCTGAGAGAATCACGATAGACGCTGCCGCGGCAACAGGGGATCCCAGCGGATCGAAGGTCCCATGAACCGAGACCACGCCCAATCAAGGAGGCGAAGCAGATGATCTCGCGCTTCTTCATTGAGCGGCCGGTGCTCTCCAATGTTCTCGCGCTGGTCATCGTCCTGATCGGCGCGGTGGCGCTTCTGCAGCTGCCAGTCGCTCAATATCCCAACGTGGTTCCGCCCACCGTACAGGTGACGACGCGCTATCCGGGCGCGAGCGCCAAGACCCTCGTCGATACCGTTGCGTTGCCAATCGAACTGCAGGTCAACGGCGTCGAAAACATGCTCTACATGCAGTCAACGAGCGCTAGCGACGGCACCTACTCGCTGACGGTGACCTTTGCCATCGGTACGGACCCCGATCAGGCGCAGGTCCTGGTCCAGAACCGCGTTGCGATCGCGATGCCATCATTGCCGCAGGCGGTGCAGGTGCAGGGCGTGACGACGCAGAAGAAGTCGACATCGATCCTCGGTTTCGTCAGCCTGACCTCGCCGGACAGCCGTTACGACAGCCTCTTTCTATCGAACTACGCGGTCATCAACCTGCAGAACGAACTCGCCCGGCTCCCCGGCGTCGGCAATGTCAGCGTCTTTGGCGCTGGCCAGTATGCCATGCGGATCTGGATGGATCCGAATCTCCTGCAGGCCCGCGGGCTGACGCCGCAGGATATCATCAACACGGTGCAGCAGCAGAGCCAGGAGGTCACGGCAGGGCAGGTGGGGTTGCCGCCGGTGCCCAACGGGCAGGACTTCCAGTATACGCTGAACGTCAGCGGTCGGCTGAACGACGCCCCTGACTTCGAAGACATCATCGTCAAGGTCGATTCCACAGGCGGCGGCCGGATCACGCGTGTCCGCGACATCGGTCGTGTCGAGCTCGGGGCGCAGACCTATAGCCAGTCCTTCCTGCAGAACCGGCGACCGGCGACCGGTATCGGCATTTTCCAGTTGCCGGAAGCGAATGCCATCGCGGTAGCCGAATCCGTCAGGGCGAAGATGGCGGAGCTTTCAAAGAGCTTTCCGCCCGGCCTTGAATACAGCATGCCGTTCGACACGACGAAATTCGTCCGGGCCTCGATCCGCGAGGTTTACGTGACGCTGATCGAGGCCGGTGTCCTGGTCCTGATCGTGATCCTGCTCTTCCTGCAGAATTGGCGGGCTATGCTCGTGCCGGCGACAACCGTTCCGGTGACGATCATCGGGGCGTTTGCCGCGATGGCAGCCCTCGGTTTCACCGTCAATCTGTCGACGCTGTTTGCGATCGTGCTTGCGATCGGCATCGTCGTCGATGACGCGATCGTCATCGTCGAGGGGGTTGCGCGTCACGTCGAGGAGGGGATGCCAGGCAAGCAGGCTGCAGAGAAGGCGATGGATGAACTTCTCGGTCCCGTCATCGGCATTACGCTCGTTCTCATGGCGGTCTTCATTCCGGCTGCCTTCCTGCCGGGGCTAACCGGACAGCTCTACCGGCAATTTGCGCTCGTCATCGCCGCGACCGCGCTGATCAGCGCAATCAACGCGATCACATTGAAACCGACACAATGCGCTCTCTGGCTGCGGCCGCCCGTGCCACCCGAAAAGCGTAACTTTTTTTATCGCGGCTTCAATCGAATCTACGACGCGGCGGAAAACGGCTATTCCAGGCTTGTTGGCGGCCTCGTCCGCAACAGCGCGATCGCGGTCCTCGTTGGGCTCGGGCTGATCGGTGTCGCTTTCTGGGGACTGACCCGGCTTCCGACGGCCTTCCTCCCCATCGAGGATCAAGGCTACGTCCTGATCAACGCGCAGTTGCCTGATGGCGCATCGAAGGAGCGCACCGATGCCGTGATGCAGCAGGTCAGCCAGATCGCCGAGTCAACGCCGGGCGTCGACCAGGTTCTGACGATCAGCGGCATTTCGGTCCTCGACAACAGTGCAAGCCTGCCGAATGCCGGTGTCGCCTATGTCGTTCTCAAGGACTGGGACGTGCGCGGAAAGGAAAAAGGCCAGGATCTGCTGTCGATATACCGGCATCTGAACGGCGCTCTGGAGAGTGTCATGCAGGCTAATACGTTGGTCATGGTCCCACCGGCGATCCAGGGTATCGGCAATGCCAGCGGTTTTACCATGCAGGTGCTGCTCAAGGACGGTAGCTTCGATTTCCCGCTGCTGCAGACACTGGCCGACACGATCGTCGAACACGGGAATTCGCAGTCCTCGCTACAGCGGCTGCAGACGTCGTTCCGCGCAGACGCTCCCCAGCTCGAGGTTTCGGTCGACCGCATCAAGGCCGAGACGCTCGGCGTCACGGTTGGGCAGGTGTTTTCCGCCCTCTCGGGTTACGTGGGATCGAGCTATGTTACCCAATTCAACAAGTTCGGCCGCACCTTCCAGGTCTATGTGCAGGCGGCCCCAGATTTCCGCGTGCGGCCCGATGACATCCGCAATCTGAAGGTCAAGGCTGGCGATGGCACCATGGTCCCGCTTGGTACAGTGATCGACGTTAAAAGCACGCCGGGCCCGACGCTGATCAGCCTTTACAATCTCTATCCCACTGCCACGATCGTCGGCGGGCCTGCCACCGGCTTCAGTTCGGGGCAGGCGCTCGATGTCATGGAGCAGATTGCCAATCAGACGTTGCCGCCGGGCGCCGGCTTCGAGTGGACGGCGCTGTCCTATCAGGAAAGGGCGGTCGGCAGCCAGATCTACTACGTCTTTGGCCTCGCCATTCTGCTGGTCTATTTCGTTTTGGCCGGACAGTACGAAAGCTGGATCTTGCCGTTCGCCGTTATTCTCGCCGTTCCTCTTGCTTTGCTCGGGACTGTCGGCGCACTGACGGCGCTCGGGGTCGCGAACAATCTCTACACGCAGATCGGTCTCATTCTGCTCATCGCGCTTTCCTCGAAGAACGCCATCTTGATCGTTGAGTATGCGCGGGAAAAACGCATGCAGGGCATGGAGATTGCCGCTGCCGCCGTGCTTGCGGCGCGACTGCGTTTCCGCCCGATCCTGATGACCTCTTTCGCCTTTATCCTGGGCGTGCTGCCGTTGGTTCTGGCGACGGGGGCTGGCGCCAACGCCCGCCGATCGATCGGTATTTCTGTCTTTAGCGGTATGATCGCATCGACGTGCCTGGCGGTTTTGCTGGTGCCGTCCTTCTACGTGATCCTGCAGCATTTCGAGGAATACCGGAAGCGCCGTCCAGTGGCGGTGCCCGACGCGCAGACGTAGGTGATGCGACAACACGCTGTTGGCCAGAGCGGATACCGCATTGAGAATTGCTATTCTCGGCTAGGGAACGCATGGCGTGTTGCGCTTGATCGTCTGCCCTGCGGATAAGCAATGGAGCGCCCTCGGAGGAAGAGGGCTAGGTGCAGCCTCACGATGCCGACATGGTCGACACTGTGATTTCCGAAGGGAGAGGAACTATGGAGAATTTCTCGTCATCACTGGAAATCGCATCCGCGAAACGTGGCATGTGGAGAATGAGACTTGGCTTGTCCGTGCTGGGAGGCATCGTCCTGTTCGCGGGCGCGGCCTTGGCGCAGCAGCCGACCGACGCGCAACGCAACGCGATCAAGTCCGCCTGCCGCAGCGATTTCCTATCCAATTGTTCCGGCGTCACCCCGGGCGGCAAGGAGGCGCTTGCCTGCCTGCAACAGCACGAAGCGTCGCTCTCGTCGGGATGCAAACAGGCAATCAGCGCACTTGGCGGAAGCGGCAACGCTGCCACCCCGAAATCGTCTTCAGGGGCGTCGACCGCGCCGGCGGCGCCGGATGCCGGCACACCCAAGGCCGCCGCGCCGGCGGCGACGGCCGCACCACAGCTTTCGCCGCGGGAGGAGATGGTCATTGCCCGCGAGGCCTGTGGGCCGGACTTCCGATCTTACTGCCGTGCCGTTCCGCTCGGCGGCGGACGCGGCATCGCCTGCCTTAGGGAAAACATGGCGCGGTTGTCCCCGGCTTGCCAAAAGGTCTTGGCTCACGGGCTGTGATTCTCTTTTGCTTTCACGGACTTCGGCATGCCTGCGGTGATGGGGGGCCGGATGTGCCGGTCTGATTCGCAAAATGCCAGTGAATTCGTCAGACCTTAGTCCAACTACCCAATCGGTGCGCCTGCGCTAACTGGACCTTGTCCTTCTGCCCCGAAGGATGAGGGAGGCTTTGGGATGTCGCGGACAAACCCTCCCGCAGCCTCCCTCCTTGCGGTCGGACCTTGGTCCAACTTTCCAAGTGCGCAGCCTCTGCCTAAGTTGGCCCTGTCCTTCCGCCAAAAAAGGACACGCAGGGGCACCTTCGGTCCCCTGAGAGGGCTTGAGAGGTCACCAACGGGTAGGCTGACCTCTCGGCTCTCCTCGTCCAGGGCAACACTTGACTGTGGCGACCGGGCATTATTGCATCTGGAAGTGGTTCTCGGCTTGTCAGAGCGATTCTGTATGTGATGGCCATTGCGTTCGCCTGCGGGAAAAGCGGCGAACCGGCGTTGATGAAACAACGTGACATCGCCTTCGGGACTGGGGTGAACTGTCTTACCAGCCGTAGCTGAAGGTAGCGCCACTGCCGTTATCCCCATCCTGCACCACGTCGGTTTCAGTATTTCGCCCATACTGGAAAATGCCATAGGCATTGTTGTTGCCATTCTGCCGCAAGGTTGCGGAATGACCACTGCCCCGTTGCTGGATGAAGCCGAGGTTGCCACGGCCAGCCTGAGCGATGCCAGCCGCATTACCCCGGCCCAGCTGCCGGATGTCGGCGTCTTTCAGACCGCGGTAGAGCGAATAGACCCGCAGTCCGGTTGAGAAAAGACCCGCATCCTCGGCATTGTCCGGTGCGAGGTTGAACGAGATCCGGCCGCCGGCATAGGCTGGCACAGACAAGGCTACTTGCCCCAGGCTCCCGGCAAGAAGAGTGACGGTAAGGATCTTAAACACGTTGCGACTCATCCTGATCTCCATTTGCCAGCTGTGTTAGCCGATGATCAACTTTCGCATCTTGCAGCTGAACCCAGTCACAATTGCTCGTTCAGTTGTCGTTCAGTCGTTTCGGCCTGATCGAACGCAAAAGGGCGCCAGAAACCGGCGCCCCTTTAAAGGGATTCGCAGAGTGTGGAGGCCGATTAGTTGCCGCCGATCTGCTTCGTGCAGCTGAAACTCTTGTCCCCGATCACGACATCCAGTGTGGCTTTGTATTCGGTTCCTTTGGAGTCGAGCGAGACGGAGCTGAGGATTGCCGCATGTCCCGCTATGGCATCGAAATCGCCACTCTGGCTGCTCGTGGAGCTTCCACCGTCTCCTGATTTCTCGACATGGAAGGTGTAAGTCCCGCCGACATGCTTGTCGGCGTGGACGAGCGCATCCAGTCTTACCATACCTGCTCCAGGCGTTGCTTTGATTTCGCAAAGCTGCGCCTCGTCAGATTGGTTGGCAGTCGTCATGGCCGCAATGGCGCCGACGGGAAGCAGGACCAGCGCAAGAATGGCCGTCAGGCCGCGTAGATGTTTGACGCTATATGGCATGGGTCGTCTCCCCTAGTGGTCTGCTGTTGCGATCTTGACCTCTTTCACGTCATCGCGGAGCCGCTTACGGGCAGGCCTGGACGAAGGCCGCGACATTGCCGTTGCCGCCCTGGCTGACATTGGCGTTGCAGCCATGGCCGACCTGGACGCCAGCCGCGATGTTGCCATTGCCGTCCTGGGTAAGGATCGTCGTGTGGTTGGAGCCAAACTGGCCGATGCCGGCGACGTTGCGGACGCCGTTCTGATAGGTGGCGCCATAGTTGTCATTGCCTTCCTGACCGACAGCCGAAAGGTTATGACGACCATATTGATGGCCGATAATCCGGTTGTAGCCCCCGTTCTGATAGCTTCTGATCCGGTTTCCGTATCCTTCTTGCGCGCCACCGGCAGAGTTCGACCAGCCATATTGTTCGATGCGCACATCGTTGGCCATGGCGGGGGCTGCGGCGGTGAGGCCAACGAGAGCGACGAGTGCGGTTGCAATGAAAGACGTGCGGATCATGACTGTGTCTCCTCAGGCGGATAAGACCGCGGTTGAACGACTTTCTTTTGGACGCTCCCTTTGGAACAGAAGCTGAAGGCACCATTCAGTCGGGGTTCATTCGCAGAGATCGGCGCTTTGGCCTTGATCCCATTAATCGGCCATCGGCACCCTCAGCCATCATCCTGCATGGAGGCTGCGATGAGCGCGGAATCCTCTGGTTCGATGGGGAAGAGCCCGAACCGCAATTGATAACCCCAGTTGCCGCTTCGGGTGAACGCCAGCTGACCGAGGAGCGGACGGATCGGCACCTCCGCTGTTGGTCGCCAGTCGACATCCCGCCGCCAGGGTACGAAGCCGGGAAACATTTCCGCTTGATAGGGTGAGCGGTCGGTGATGATCCCGATTGCAGTGAAGGCCTGCAGGCGGTCTTTTCCGCGGAAGGTCTCGGAGGGAGAGTAGTAGATGACGGTGTCGCCAGGGGCGGTCCGCCGTAGCGGTCCACCCTTGCCGTGACAGACCTGCATGAAGCCCGCCGCACGACCGATCCGCACATGCTCGGCCGAGGCTACGGCAATCCACGTGAGCGCCATGGCTCAAACTCCCGCCGAGACGAGATAACCCCGCACGCGATGCCGGCCGTCGGGATTCCATGCGCCAGCGGCTCCGCAATCGGCGTGCCATTGATCGCCCTCGGCGGTGTTGCTCAGGCAAGGAAGAATGCTATTTGACATGGTACTATTCTGTCTTAGTGGGATAGGAGAACCGATACGCCTTTTATCGAAAGGTCGGCCGTGCAAAGAGACGCTCCGCCGTTTGCGGAGCGGCGCCTTTTCCTAATCGATATCTCCGGCGAGCGGCCGCAATATCTTGACCAAATCCGCGTTCTCAACGGTCGCGAAAAAAGCCGCATCGGCCGCCTCTACCGCCGTGATCGCCTTCTTCGCAACGTCAATGCCGATGGAGGTCGCCCTAATCACTTTCGCGCGGGAGTCGCTGGGATCGGCTTCTCTTGTAATCAAGCCCTTCGATTCCAGCCGGGCAAGGACGTCGGACGTCATCTTGATGTCTGTCCCCGCCTGGCCGGCAAGCTGAGCCTGATTGGGCGGCTTGCCGGCGCGTCCAAGCCACATCGCTGAGGCCAGGAGGACGAATTGAACATGGGTCAGGCCCAGCGGTACCAGCACCGCTGTCATCAAGCGCTGCCATCGCATGGTGGTTCGCCAGAGGAGCAATCCGGGGCTCTCTGACGCCTCCTTGAATTGCGTTGGTAAGTTTTGCTCGTCATTCATGGCGTTCAAACGCTTTCGCACACTCGAAGAGCCGTGCCATCGAAGTATCAAAATCCCCGCTGATTTGAGGGCCGAGTTCAGGCCCTACATCCCCGGCTGATGGTCCTGAGATTTCGAGCCGATGCGTGACTTGGGTTCCACCGGCAACTGGCTTCAACGTATGGCGGAACAAGAGCTTAAGATCACCGAATGAGGTTTCGTCGGCGTAAGTCACGTTATCGACCAGATCGACGATCACCGATTCGAAAGTTTCCTGTCCCGCAGGTGTCACTGAAACGCGTGTACCTTTAGCGAAGGGTCCATGAAGAACGAAGATATCTGACCCCTCATACGAGAGCCGGCCTTCATGTAGCGCCTTGAGTGCTTCCCAAATCGGTCGCGCGGAGAGGGGAGAAATTGCGGTGTATTCATTCGTCCACATCATGTTGCTCCAGTTTGCTTCTTCAATTTAGTCTGTGCACAGATTATCTGTGCGCAGACTATCTGTCAAGCTGGTTGTCGCGGCGAATTTCCAACCTTGAAAAACGAGGAAGACGAAGCCTATGGAGACCGGGCCGGGGCTCTTATACAGCCCATATTCGCGAGAATATGGGATGCCAGGCAGCGCCTTCGGATACTTGAGGGCGGCAGTCGATGGTAGCGACGCCTTACCGTCGATGGCGGTCACTGTTTCTGGCGCCCGCTCGCAGTAGACCCGCGGTCGGCCGCGAGCTGATCGCCGCCTCTTCAGGAAGGCAAGAGAGACCATTTGTCGGGCTACGGGATCACATTTCGTGAGATGCTATAGGAAATACAATGAAAAAGTTGCTTCGCCTGCTGCTGACAATCGCTCTTGCGATGGTCGTTCTCACCGGTTTCCGCTGGTATCGCTATGTCACCAACACCGATAGCCCTTACGACGAAATCGGCATTATGCTCAACAACAATATGCCAAGCCCGATCAACGCATGGGGATGCGCCAAACTCGAAACCACCTTTACCGGTTCCTTGCCACAGCGCGGCTGCGCTGCCGACGACGGAACGCAATGGAAGTAACCTCTGTGCGCGATCTGCAATAGCTGGCCTGGCGGGGATCTCTACCGACGGAGATCCCCGGCGATCCAGTGGACGATTGCCTTGACCCGTCGTGGCACGAATTGCCGTGACGGATGCACGGCGTGGATCGGCAGACTGTGCTTGCCCCAACTGGCGAGCACCTCGGTCAGTCGCCCGGCGGTGATGTCGTCCGCTACCAGAACCTCAGGTGCGTAGATGATGCCAGCGTCTTCCACCGCGGCAACGCGCATGGCTTCGCCGTTGTCGATGGCGATATTGCTGTTGATCTTTGCCGCCAGCATCTGTCCGTCCCTACCTTCGAAATGCCATTGATCGCGTGGGACAAGATTGAGGCTCAGGATGCAGCGATGCTGTTCCAACTGTTCGGGATGGGTCGGCACGCCGCTCTTACCGAGATAGCCGGGCGAGGCGCAGCAGACGAAGCGATAGGTGCCGATCCTTCTTGCGATCAAAGAAGACGGCCGCAGGTGCGCCACCCGAATTGCGAGATCATAGCCTTCCGAAATCAGATCGACGTTGCGATCCGAAAGGTTGAGCTCCAGGCTGACGGCCGGATGCTGGTTGGCAAAGCGGGCGATGGATGATGTGAGCCGCTTTACCCCGAGCGTCGTCGGTCCGCTGATGCGCAAGTGGCCGGATATTTCATGGATCTGAGGGCCGGCGAGGTCGTTCAACTCCTCCAGCTCATCGATGATCCGGCCTGCTTTCTCAAGAAAGCTGACGCCGATCTCGGTGAGTCTCTGCGTTCGCGTGGTACGCTCGATCAGCTTGACGCCGTAGTCTGCCTCCAAGGCCTGAATTCGCCGGCCGACCATGGCGGGCGACAGGTTGAGCCGGGTTGCGGCCTTGGCGAAACTCCCTGAGGTCGCCACGGCGACGAAGGTCTTCAGATTGGTGAGATCGTTCATTCGATACTATTATGCAATTATGTACTACGCTTCAATGCAATTAAAGATGGGATCGCGGACGGCTATATCGGGGTCATTCAATCTGACAAAGGAAATGACCACATGAAAACTGCCATCATCGGAACTGGAAATATGGGCGCGGGTTTGGCCCGCCGGCTTGCCGGCAAGCGCGATCTCATCCTCGCGTCGCGCAATGGGGCTGCGGCAAAGTCGATCGCAGAGGAGATTGGTTCTTCGAGTGCCCCGATCGCCACGGCGGTAGCCGAAGCCGACAT
>Ga0075369_10000311_pt1 | contig 14509 bp, 19 predicted proteins | sample EndMethybrTD3034_FD_71400 | JGI IMG/M metagenome (GOLD analysis project Ga0075369, IMG submission 71400) | Populus endosphere microbial communities from Tennessee, USA - Endosphere MetaG P. TD hybrid TD303-4 | ecosystem: Host-associated > Plants > Roots > Endosphere | place: USA: Tennessee...
GATTCGGCGGCCAGTTCCTCGTCGGTGGCCTCACGGCCGAGGCTCTGATGCATCTCCCGCTTGATCCGGGCCAGCTTGTTGACCTGCTCAACCAGGTGCACGGGCAGGCGAATCGTCCGGCTCTGGTCGGCCATGCCGCGGGTGATCGCCTGACGGATCCACCAGGTGGCGTACGTCGAGAACTTGAAGCCCTTGGAGTAGTCGAACTTTTCCATCGCGCGGATCAGACCCAGGTTCCCTTCCTGGATGAGGTCCAGCAGCGGCATGCCGCGACCGGTGTAACGCTTCGCCAGCGACACCACGAGCCGCAGGTTCGCCTCCAGCAGATGGCGGCGGGCAAGCTCCCCGTCGCGGACGACCGCGGCCAGATCACGTTTGCGGCTCTCGCCCAATCGCTTCCGGGTATCGAGCAGATGCCGCGCGTAAAGGCCTGCCTCGATTCGCTTCGCGAGCTCGACCTCGTCGGCGGCATTTAGTAGGGCCGTCTTGCCGATGCCATTCAGGTACACGCGTACAAGATCAGCGGCTGGACTCTGCGCGTCCAGATCGTGGTCAACGCGGGTTGTGGTGGCGTTCGCCATAACGGCCTCCTGGTCGGGTCGAACTGTCATGAGCTATAACGCCCATGTGCCCGTAAGAGTTCCCGCCGGGCGGCCGCTTCACACCTTCTGATCAGCGGTTATCCGGAGTCGACCTGAGAATGCGCTGAGAATAGAGCCAGAAGTTCCTCAGCCGGGAACATCGCGCGGCGCATCGCCGCCGTCCGGTTGCGGTGCCGAGTGTGCGCCGCGCTCCAGTGCGGGCCGTTCGGCAGTCGGGAACAGGGGTATGCGCCGCGCTTCGTACCGGTGCGGCTCCTCGGCGCGTCGCGGCGGGCGGTCATTGGCGATCAGCACCGCCATCCACGGCAGCGGCACCGATACGAGAATGATCGCCAGCGATATGAGCCCGTTGTGCCAGATGCCGTACGCGACCGCCGCGAGAATGAGGGCCGGGATGCGCCAGAACATCAGTGTCAGGTACTTGCGCACCCGTTCGCGGTGCTGGACATCGTAGGAGGGCGCGGCGGCGGTGATCAGGACGGGCTGACCGTCATCGTCGAAACTCAGCTCGTGGCCGTGTTTCATACCTCCACTGTTCCACACTCGTCGTCCGCTGTACGCGTCGCATTTCTTACAGGCAAAATAGGACACATGCGAACCCAGACGATCGAGCGCACCGATACCGACGAACGCGTCGACGACGGGACCGATAGCGACACCCCCAAGGTCTTCCACTACGTCAAGAAGGACAAGATCGCCGAAAGTGCCGTCATGGGAACACACGTCGTCGCACTGTGCGGTGAGGTGTTTCCGGTGACCAAAGCGGCTAAGCCCGGCTCGCCGGTCTGCCCGGACTGCAAGCGGATCTACGAACAACTCAAGAAGTAGCGTCGCCGTCGGCGGCGGCGGGCGCGGGCTCCGCGCTGCTGCTTCCGTTCAGTGATTCGGCCTTTTCCTCCAACCACCACCGGAAGCGTTTGGCGTGGGTGACCGGCGCCGGCCATTCCTCTTGGATCGCGGCGTTCAGCTCCGCGCCCAGCATGATCGCGAAGCCGAGGAAGAAGGCGAACAACAGGAAAGCGATCGGCGTCGCCAGCGCGCCGTACGTATAGCCGGTGCTCGTGATCCACGTCAGATAGACCCGCAGGCCCAGGGTGGCGACGAGGAACACCACGGTCGCAAGGATCGAGCCAAGCAGCAGCCGGTGCGACGGCAGCGGTTTGGGCAGCGAGACCCGGTAGAGGATGTTCATCGCCACGACCAGAACGAGGAACAACACCGGGTAGTAGCCGAAAGCGAGCACGTTGTCCCAGCTGTCGGGGAGCCACTCGGCGATCTTGCGCGGACCCAGCGCCAAGAACGGTGCCGAGATGATCGCGAGCACCAACATGACCATGTACAGCCCGAGCGCGAAAAACCTCTGCCGTACCGGGTGGCGCAGCGGCGTCTGGTCGTGGGCTTCGGTGATCGAGTCCACGAACGCGGAAATGGCCGAGGAACCGGCCCACAGCGAGATGACGAACCCTACTGAGACGACCTCGCCGCGCGCCCCCTTCACAATGTCGCGGACCGTCGGCTCGATGATCTCGTTGACGACGCTAGGGGAGAAGAAGCGACCGGCGGTGCTGACGAGCTGCTCTTGGATCACGGGCAGGGTGTCCGGCCCGAACAACGGCGCGATGTACGCCAAACTGCCCAGCATCCCGAGCAGCAGCGGTGGCAGCGACAGCGCGCACCAGAACGCCGCCTGCGCCGACTCGGAGAAGATCGAATCGTCCCAGCTCTTCGACAACGTGCGTCGCAGAGTGTGTCGGATGTGGTGACCTGACGGCGGCAGCGGCAGCGGCAACGACAACGGCTCAGACTGGTCATTCATGACCAGTCCAGCATTCCTGATTGGGTGCTACTGCTCCAGCGGGCTGACTTCGATGACGGCCGCCAGCTCGGCCAGCTTCGCCTCGTGCTCGTTGGCGTGATGCTGGCAGAACAACAGTTCTGCGCCCGACGGCAGCTTTGCCCGTACACGCGCGCCGGCCCCGCAACGATCGCAGCGGTCGGCCTTGGTCAGTTCGGGACTGGTCAACGTTGCGTTCATGGCGTTCATGGCACCTCCGGTCGAGCGTGTCGTACATTCACTGTCTCAGACGTTTTCGGTTTCGGCCTTGTTCCCAAGGCGTTCACCGGTGTGTCGTGTCTCACGCCTGCGTCGAGTTGCGAGCAGTGCAGGCTGGCGATATGAACCCGTCGCCCACTGTGCTGGTCCACCTCTGCAGCGCCGCTGACTGGCGCGCCGCACAGGAAAGCGGCGAACATCGCCCCGAATCGCTGGCCGCGAACGGCTTTGTGCACCTGTCGACGCCTGAGCAGGTGCACCTGCCTGCCAACCGGCTGTACGCCGGCCGCACCGATCTGGTGCTGTTGCGCATCGATGCCGCACGCCTGACCTTTCCCGTCCGGTGGGAACCCGGTGTCGCCACCGATCCCGATTCGATGAAGTTCCCGCATTTGTACGGACCACTGCCTGCGGCGGCTGTGACAAACATCACGTCGTACCGGCCCGACGAGAACGGCCGGTTCGCGCCGCTCACCGGCTAGTCGTCGCGGTAGGCGTCCGCCTCGATCTCGACAAGCAGTTCGGGGGAGATGAGCCTCGACACCTCGACCATCGTGGCGACCGGGCGGATCTCGCCGAACACCTCGGCGTGCACTTCCCCGACCGCTTGCCACAGCGAGATGTCGGTGACGAATATGCGAGTGCGCACCACGTCCGACAACGATGCGCCGATCTCTTGCAGCGCAATCTCGATGCGCCGCAGCGCATCCTGTGTCTGAGCTCCGATACCATCGCCAGACCCGGTGGTTCCGGCTACCGCGATGTACGGCCCTGTGCGCACCGCACGCGAGTAGCCGACGACCGACTCGTACTCCGAGCCCGAAAACACCGTGCGGCGCTGTGACATCAGTACAAACTAGCCACGCCAGTCGGTGGCGCAAGCGGTTTACAGTTCCGGCGTTGACTGACAACCTAAACTGACTCCTCGTGGGCATTGTGCTGGGCTTCGCGCCGTGGATCGTCTATTGGGTTCTTGTCGGAAACGTCCCCTTCCACACCGCCGTGCTGGTCGCGCTCGCGATCGCTGTGCTGTCGTTCGTGATCGGACGCGTCAGAGGAGCGCCCGGTCGCACGCTTGAAATCGGTGCTGTCGCAACATTCTTGGTGTTGACAGTTCTGACGTTCACGCTGAGCGAGTCGTTCATGCAGCGGTGGATTCAGCCGCTGAGCAACGCCGGAATCTTCCTCGTCGCGCTCACCGGCGTGCTGATCGGCAGGCCGTTTGTGCGGGAGTTCGGCGAAGTCGACCAGCCAAAAGAAGTCGTCGAGAGCGAGCTTTTCCGTCGGATCACCTCGCTGTTGACGTGGATCTGGGTCGCCGCGTTCGCGGGCATGACGGTGTCCTCGGCGATCCCGCCCATCGTGCAGGGCGACGCCACGATCCTCGACACGAAGACGCCACTGTCGTTCGTCTGCTACTGGGTAATTCCGTTCACGCTGCTCGGCCTGGCGGCGCTCGCATCGCGGATCCTGCCCGAGAAGATGACCCCCGGCGACGACGCGGTCCGTAACACCACCTTCGTCGCGTTCGCCGAAGCGGAGATCGACCAGCTGATCTATCTCGCCACCGAACACGCCAACCGCGAAGTCGGGGCCGGCAAGGAGCCCTACGACGTCAGGATCGGCAGCAAGGGCGTCCCGTTGGTGGGAGACGAAACCCGAGAGTCGTGGCCCTCGACGTACAAGGTGCGCGACAAGAAGCGCTAGACCGGAACTGCCTCGACGATCGACACCGGGGTGGCGGTGTGAACGACGCGGTTAAGCCGGAAACCGGCGCGGCCCAACAGATCGGTCCATTCGGCACGAGTGCGCTCCTTGCCGCCGACGGCGACGAGCATCTCGAGGTCGATGAGCATGCCGATGTCAGCCGCTGAAGCTCGTTCGGGCAGAACGCTTTCCAATAGCAGTAGCTTGCCGCCGGGTGCGATCGCGGTTCGGATGTTGCGCAGGATGCGAAGCGCGTCGTCGTCGCTCCAGTCGTGCAGGATCGCCTTCATCAGGTAGGCGTTACCGCCGTCGGGTACCGATTCGAAGAACGATCCGCCAACCACGCTGCAGCGGTCGGCCACGCCGGCCTTCTTCAGTTCCGGCCCGGCGCCGTCGACGACGTTCGGCAGGTCGTACAGCACCCCACGGGCATCCACCGCCTTCGCGAGGATCATGGCGAGCAGGCGGCCGTGGCCGCCGCCGACGTCGACGATGGTGCGGAGACCGGTGAAGTCGTACGCGGCCAGCACGCTGTAAATGGCGAACTCGCTGCCCGCGGTCATCGCGTTGTTGAACGCTTCGGCCAAGTCCGTGTCGGTCTCGACGTACTCGAAGAACGGTATGCCGCGCAGCTTCTCGACGGAGGGCTTGCCGGTCTGCACGGAGTACAGCAGGTTGCCCCAGTCCTCCCACCGCAGCGGATGACCGAGGAACAGCGCCATGTCTCGCACCGAGCCGGGGGTGCCCGTCCGCAGCGCCTTACCGGTCCCGGTGAGGTTGAACGTGTTGTCGCTGCGGTGGCGCAGCACTCCCTGGGACGCCAGTGCCCGCATGAGGCGGTACACCGCACCAGGGTCCGCGCTCACCCGGCGGGCCACCTCGTCGGCCGACAGCGGACCGTCGGCGAGCTGGTCGGGGATACCAAGCTTGGCCGCCACGTAGACGCACTGCGCGGTCCAGGCGCCGGTGAGTATCTCCAACACATTGACGCCACCCGGCGCCAGCGAGCGATGCAGCCGTGACAGGCCAGCGCGGACCGTATTGATTGCTTGGACCAGCGCCAACGGCGGGATCCGTGGTGGTTTCTCGGGCACGGCGGAAGAGGCTACCGCAGTTCAGCGAAATCCACGCACTAACGGGCGTGCTTAGTCGAGGTAGTCGCGCAGCACCTGAGAACGGCTGGGGTGACGCAACTTTGACATCGTCTTGGACTCGATCTGGCGGATGCGCTCGCGGGTGACGCCGTACACCTGGCCGATCTCGTCGAGCGTGCGGGGCTGGCCGTCGGTCAGGCCGAACCGCAGCCGCACGACGCCGGCCTCGCGCTCCGACAGCGTCTCCAGCACCGACTGCAGCTGATCCTGCAGCAGGGTGAAGCTCACCGCGTCGACCGCGACAACGGCCTCCGAGTCTTCGATGAAATCGCCGAGCTGGGAATCGCCTTCGTCACCGATGGTCTGGTCAAGCGAGATCGGCTCACGGGCATACTGCTGGATCTCCAGCACCTTCTCGGGCGTGATGTCCATTTCCTTGGCCAGCTCTTCGGGCGTGGGCTCGCGGCCCAGGTCCTGCAGCAGCTCGCGCTGGATGCGGCCGAGCTTGTTGATCACCTCGACCATGTGCACCGGAATGCGGATGGTGCGGGCCTGGTCGGCCATCGCGCGGGTGATTGCCTGCCGGATCCACCAGGTGGCGTAGGTGGAGAACTTGTAACCCTTTGTGTAGTCGAACTTTTCGACTGCGCGGATCAGGCCGAGGTTGCCTTCCTGGATCAGGTCGAGGAATGCCATGCCGCGGCCCGTGTAGCGCTTCGCCAGCGAGACGACGAGGCGCAGGTTCGCTTCGAGCAGGTGGTTCTTCGCGCGGTCGCCGTCGCGGCAGATCCACGACATGTCCCTGCGTTGCGCGGCTGGCAGCTTCTCGCCCTTCTCCGCGACCTCGAGCATCAGCTGGGTGGCGTACAGCCCTGCCTCGATGCGCTTGGCCAGCTCGACCTCTTCCTCGGCGTTGAGCAGAGCGACCTTGCCGATCTGCTTGAGGTAGGCGCGGACCGAGTCTGCCGACGCGGTTAGCTCGGCGTCCTTGCGGGCCTGCCGCAGTGCCTCCGATTCTTCTTCGTCCCAGACGAAGTCTCCTGAGGCCTTGTCCTTCTCGCTCGGTTCGGCGATCTCGTCGTCCTCGACTGCCGGCACGGCCGCTCCCTTTTTGGCCTTGGGCGCGGCATCCTCGTCGGCGACATCGTCGTCCGGGGCTTCCACGACGGTCTCGTCGTCGGCGACCTCGAGCTCCTCAAGGTCGAGATCGGGCACGTCTACCTCGAGGTCGTCGGGCTCGGCTTCGAGCTCATCGTCGGTCTCGATCTCGTCTGTGACGTCTGCGTCCACCGCGCCCGGTTCGGCCGCGGTGGCTTTCTTCGCTCGGCCGCGGGTGGCGGGAGCGGCTGCGGTGGTCTTGGCGGCCCGTGACGACGGGGCCTTGGCAGCAGTCGCCGTCTTCGCGGGCTTGGCCGCGGTGCGGCTCTTCGTGGCGGAGTCGGCCGTCTTGGTGGCCCGCTTCGCGGGTGCCGACCCGTTGGCCGATTTCGCCGCCGGAGCCTTCTTGGCTGGGGTCTTGGTAGCGGTGCGCTTCACCGGCTCATCGGTCGCCGGGCGTGCCTTTGTCGCTGCCACGTACACCCTTTCGATCTTGTGAATCCCGATGGGCACGGTCGTGCGCCATCGAAAAGCGTCGGCTATGTCGAATGTTGGCGGTTGATCTCGCCGCTATCCGGGATGCGGCCGCCGTCGACCATTGTAACGACAGTGTGAGGTACCGCCGTGTTCAGCGGCAAATTTGACGCGCCACGGGGGCCGGCTACTTCGCAGTAGCGGTCACATCCACGTCGGCGGCCATCGCCGCGCCGACGATGCCTGCGGTGTTTTGCAGCACGGCAGCCACCACCGGCGTCCGGTTCTTCAGCAGTGGGATCCATTTGTCGGCCTTGCGGCTGATTCCGCCGCCCGCGATGAACAGGTCGGGCCAGATCGCGTTCTCGATGGCCACCAGCACCTTGGTCACCTCTTGCGTCCAGCGCTCGTAGCTCCAGCCCTTGTTCTCCTTGATGGACGACGCCGCCCTGTGTTCGGCTTCCTTACCGCCGACCTCGATGTGGCCGAACTCGGTATTGGGCAGCAGCACCCCGTTGTGGATCACCGCCGACCCGATACCGGTGCCGAACGTCAACAGCACGATGACGCCGGTGTTGTCCCTGCCTGCACCGAACTTCTCCTCGGCGAGTCCCGCGGCGTCGGCGTCGTTGAGCACGGTCACCGGTTGGCCGCCGAGCGCCGCGCTGAACACGTCTCGGGCGTTGACGCCGATCCATCGCTTGTCGACGTTGGCCGCGGTGTGGACGAGCCCGTCGGTCACCACGCCGGGGTAGGTGACGCCAAGTTTGTCGGTCCACCCGAATTCCTTGACGACCGCGGCGATGGTCTTGGCGACGGCGTCCGGCGTTGCCGGCTGGGGGGTGGCGAGCTTGAACCGCTCGCCGATCAATTGCCCGGTGTCCAGGTCGACGATGCCGCCCTTCACGCCGCTTCCACCGACATCGATGCCGAATCCGCGGCGTTGCGGGCCGCCGTCAGTGCTCGGGTCGGCGGCGGGAGAATCGGTGGCGGTCATTAGCGCTCCTCAGAGGCTGGCAGGTGCGACGCGCCCCACACATTAGTAGCTCGGGAAATCTCATGTGTGGCTGTCGCTCAACCGGTTAGCGACTGGGGGACCCCCGCGTGCTGGGGGACTGTGTTGCGATGGAACCGTGACGGAAAACGACACCGATCCCATGCTGTTGCGCTCGGTCGCCGAGCGGCTGGCGACAGAGGCGGCCGATTTCGTCCTGCGGCGCCGAACCGAGGTTTTCGGGGACTCTCAGTCAGACGCCGGGGCAGCGGTGCGGGCAAAGAGCACACCCACCGACCCCGTCACCGTCGTCGACACCGAAACCGAACGGCTGTTGCGCGTCCGCCTGGCCGAACTGAGGCCGGGTGAACACATTCTCGGCGAGGAGGAAGGCGGTTCGACCGGCGGTAGTGAGGGGTTGACGTGGGTGCTCGACCCGATCGACGGCACGGTCAACTTCGTCTACGGGATCGAGACGTACGCGGTGTCGGTCGCGGTTCAGCGCGGCGGCGCATCTCTGGCCGGAGCCGTCGCGAACGTCCCCACCGGGGCGGTGTACTCGGCTGCGCTCGGTCATGGCGCTCGCGTGCAGCGGGCCGGCGTGACGACTCCGCTGCGGGTTCGTTCGGCCGCCGAGCTGTCAATGTCGTTGATCGGCACCGGGTTTTCCTATGCACCCGAGCAACGGATCCGACAGGCCGAGATCCTCACCGGGTTGCTTCCGGTCGTGCGTGACGTGCGACGGATGGGTTCGTGCGCCCTCGATCTGTGCATGGTGGCCGCCGGACTGCTCGACGGTTACTACGAGGACGGCGTACACGTTTGGGACTGGGCGGCGGGTGCGCTGATCGCCGCTGAGGCGGGCGCTCGCCTGCGGCTGCCGCCGGCCGACTTGGAAGCTGGACTGATCGTCGCTGCCGCGCCGGGAATCGCCGAAGCGCTAGCAGGCGCGCTGCGCCACTCGGGTGCGTTCTAGCCACGAATACCGTTCCATCGCAACGAAATACGGACTAGCAGGCGCCGGTGTGGATCTTTTTCAGTAGCGTTGGGTCGGCAGCCTGGGTGGCGTCGGGGCGAAGACTGGCCAGCACCGCATCGATGTCGTCGCTGTGGGTCAATTCGGTGAACTCGGTCCCGATGGCCAGGTCGACGGAAGCGTCGCTGCGCTGATCCTGGAACAGCTCGGTGCACGGCGCGACCAGCCACACCGCCGCCGCCGCCGCGCGCCCGGCCGGACCGAACCGGATCTGGCCCTGGCATTCCATCCGGGTATTCGCGTACACGGTGTCGTTGGACGCGGCGGGCTCGGCATACCCCAGGTCGCGCAATTCGCCTGCCACCTCGGCGGCCTGGCCGCCCTGGCCGCTGGCGTTCAGGACGCGGATCTTGGTGTCGGCAAGCTTGGCCGGGGTGACCTCCGTCATCGTCGACCGCGACAGCTGCTCGCCGAGCTGCGCCGGGGCGGTCGGGTCGGCGGCCGGTGGCGGCGCGTTGCATGCCGCCGCTTCATGGACGTCGACCGGCTGATTCAGTGCCATCACCCAGACCAACATCGTCACCACCGCGAGGGCGACGAACAGCAGGATCCCCGGCAGGTAATAACGCCGGCGAAAGGGGCGACCGCGTTTGTCGAACGCGGTTCCGTCGGTGATTTGCGCGACCACGCCTGCACTCTAAGGCCAGCTTCGCCGGGCCCTCCGAGCGGCGCGAACTAGGGTGTGACGTAAATCACACTGAAACGCGTGTCAATACGGGCACGAATCGTTTGGGTATTGCGTTCGACGCTGGTACAAAGCATCGCTGCAAGGTTTATGGAGGGGACATGGCTATGGCTACCGATTACGACGCCCCACGGCGCACTGAGACCGACGACGTCTCCGAGGATTCGCTCGAGGAACTGAAGGCGCGGCGTAACGAGGCGCAGTCGGCGGTCGTTGACGTTGACGAGTCCGAGTCCGCCGAATCTTTCGAGCTGCCCGGCGCCGACCTTTCCGGCGAGGAGCTGTCGGTGCGTGTGATCCCGAAGCAGGCCGACGAGTTCACGTGCTCGAGCTGCTTCCTGGTCCATCACCGCAGCCGGCTGGCCAGCGAGAAGAACGGCGTGATGATCTGCACCGACTGCGCGGCCTAGCGGCTGACGAGTGCAGCCAGCACGCGGTCTGGGTGACGACAACTGACCAGCCAATACGGCGTGGGATCGTCGGGATCGTCAAGGACGAGGAGGACCATGGCCCCGACCCACGCCCGGTGTACGACGTAGGCCGCCGGATCGAGTTGGCGGCCAAGCGCGGCCGACTTGGCGGATTTGGGCACCTCGGCCGACCGCGTGATCACGCTGACGGGCAGGTGCGCCGTCCCGACCCACAGTTCGGTCTCGCCCGAACCGCCGACGACACGCACTTCGGTCTTGCCGAACCACAGCAGGACGACGGCGGCGACGGGCAGCAGTACGGCAAACGGCACCCAGTTGGGCAGCGCGGGCACGCCCTGATTCACCTCGAGCGCGATCAGCCCGGCCAGCCCCAGTCCCGGCGGCCACCACCACCAAGGCACCGACAACCGTTCGCGGTAGCGCACGGATTGCGAGGTGGCGCGCGTGTCTGACACGCGGCCAAGAGTAATCTCTGACGTCGTGTCCACCTCTCTGGCGGTCGTGCGCCTGGATCGCGAATTGCCGATGCCCAGCCGCGCCCATGACGGCGATGCGGGCGTCGACCTTTTCAGCGCGCTCGACGTCGAGCTGGCGCCCGGTCAGCGGGAGCTGGTGCCGACCGGCATCGCCGTCGCCATCCCGTATGGCATGGTCGGGCTGGTGCATCCCCGCTCGGGTTTGGCTGCGCGCGTGGGACTTTCGATCGTCAACAGCCCTGGCACGATCGACGCCGGTTACCGCGGTGAGATCAAGGTCGCCCTGATCAACCTCGACCCCGACACGCCGATCGTCTTGCATCGCGGAGACCGGATCGCCCAGCTGCTGGTGCAACGGGTCGAGCTGCCCGAGCTGGTCGAGGTGACGTCGTTCGACGAGGCCGGGCTGGCCGACACATCCCGTGGTGACGGTGGCCACGGTTCCTCCGGCGGACATGCGAGTCTGTGATGGCATTCGGAAAGCGCAAAGACGGCGATGACGTGAACGACCCTGACGACGTCGGCCCGACGGACGACATCAACGACGTCGACGAACTCGACGGCCCTTTCGATGTCGACGATTTCGACGATCCTGAGTCGGCGGCGGTGGCCCGGCTCGACCTCGGCTCGGTGCTGATTCCGATGCCCGAGGCAGGACAGGTGCAGGTCGAGCTCACCGAGATGGGCGTACCCAGTGCCGTGTGGGTGGTGACGCCAAACGGCCGCTTCACCATCGCCGCCTACGCCGCACCCAAGACCGCAGGCCTGTGGCGGGAGGTCGCGACCGAACTGGCCGACTCGTTACGCAAGGACGTGGCCAAGGTCAGCATCGAGGACGGCCCGTGGGGTCGCGAGGTGGTGGGCGTGGCCAAGGCCGAGCAGGACCAGCTGCCAGGCGTTGTCCGGTTCATCGGTGTTGACGGCTATCGCTGGATGATTCGATGCGTCGTGAACGGTCCGGAGGACAAGATCGCGGCGTTGGCCGCTGAAGCGCGGAATGCGTTGGCGGACACCGTCGTTCGGCGAGGGGATACGCCGATGCCTGTCCGCGCGCCACTGCAGGTGCAATTGCCCGAGCCGATGGCGGCGCAACTTCGTGCCGCGGCCGAACAGGCCGCCCAGCAGGCTCAACAGGGTCAGCAACCCGACCAGCAGCCGCCACCGCCGGAGCCCGTCGCACGCCGCAGCGAGCACGGGACGGCCATGCAGCAGCTGCGGACCATCACAGGCGGCTAGTGATTTCGGCGCGGTAACGGACGCTGAGCGTCCGTACGCGCGCCGAAGTCGCAATCACGAAGCCTCGATAAGTGCGGCCAGGCACGCTGCGCCAAGCACCCCGGGGTCGACGCCCATCTCGTCGAGCGTGACGGTGCGCAGCGCCGCCCGCGGCGCTGCCGACGCCCACTCGATGCCGACCTCGACCGGGTGCACGGGATCGTCGGTCGCGGCGGCGATCCCCATCGGCACGGCAAGGCCCTCCAGCTGACCGCACGTCGGCGCGACGAAGCAGGCTGCCTCGTCCATGGCGTCGGGCAGCGCGGGCCACTGGCCGACCCAGGACCGGGTCAGCTCGTCGGCCAGCCACGGCGGGCTGGAGGCCCGCATCTGCGCGGTGGCCGACGCCAAGCCGTCGCGGCGCAGCATTTCGGCCGTGTGCCGCGCGGCCAGGGCGGCCGGCGCGGTGCCCGGGTCGCCCGTCCAGGCCGGCAGGGCGGCCAGCACGGCTACGGCGTGCCCCGGATGGGCCAGCGCCCACGCGGCGGCCACCGCGGCGCCGATGGACACCCCGCCGACCGCGATCGGGTCGGCCCGTGCCGCATTGTCGAGCGCATCGAGATAACCGTCGATGAGCCCGTCCGGCCGCGGGGCCGGCGTCACGACGACCGCACCGACCTCATGCATGGCCGCGGAAAACGCCCGGTAGACGTAGTCGTCGTCGGATCCGGTGCCGGGCAGCAGAACCGTCGTGACACCGCGCAGATTGACCGCCATCAGATGATCGTGCCCCGCGCTACGACACCTCGGCGTGGCGACCCGGTCCCGCGTGGCATATCGGAACCAAGAGGTCTACCGTGGCGTTGGATTGGGTAGATCCATGGTGGATCTGCAGAAGTCAGGAGAGGCCATGGCCACGGCCGAAGGGTATCTGCGCCGGCTCACCCGCCGGTTGACGGAAGACCCGGAACAACTTGACGTCGAAGAGCTCAGTGACGAAGCCGTCAGCACCGGCGCCCAGAAGGCGATCGACTGTCAACGCGGTCAGGAAGTCACGATGGTCGGCACCCTGCGCAGCGTCGAATGCAACGGCAAGGGCTGCTCGGGTGGCGTCAAGGCCGAACTGTTCGACGGCACCGATTCGGTGATGCTGGTGTGGCTCGGCCAGCGCCGCATCCCGGGCATCGAATCCGGTCGCACGCTTAAGGTGCACGGACGCGTAGGCAAGCTGGAAAACGGCGCCAAGGCGATCTACAACCCGCATTACGAGATTCAGAAGTGAGTGACCCCGGACCTGAACCGGGGAAGCCGACAAAGGCCCACGCAGTCCTCGAACAGATGGGCGGCATCAGCGGGCTGATCTACTCCTCGCTGCCCGTCGTGGTGTTCGTTCCGGTATCCACGGCCTTCGGCTTGATGCCCGCGATCGGCGCGGCACTGGCTGTGGCGGTGCTGATCCTGGCGTGGCGCCTGATCCGCCGCGAGTCCGTCCAACCGGCGATCTCCGGGTTCTTCGGCGTTGGGATCAGCGCGCTGATCGCGTACCTCGTCGGCGAGTCCAAGGGCTACTTTCTGCTCGGCATCTGGATGTCGCTGTTCTGGGCCGTCCTCTTCGCGCTGTCGATCCTCATTCGTCGTCCCGCCGTCGGCTACATCTGGGGGTGGGTCAACTCCCACGGCCGAGCCTGGCGCGGGGTGCGCAGGGCGGTGCTGGCGTTCGACGTCGCGACGTTCGTATGGGTGCTGGTGTTCACCTCGCGCTTCGTCGTACAGCAACACCTCTACGAGGCAGACCAGACAGGATGGCTTGGCGTCGCCCGCATCGCCATGGGCTGGCCGCTGACGGCGCTGGCGGCGCTCGTGACGTATCTGGCCATTCGGGCCGCCCAGCGGGCGGTTCACGCCCATGAAGGCCAAGCCGAGGAATCCGGGGAGACCGCCGACGAGCACGGAGGCGTAGCTCAACCCGATGCCCACTGACGCCGACACCGACAGGCCGCTGATCGCGGTCGCGGTGCTGGCCTCGTTCGTGGCGTTCCTGGACGGGTCGGTGGTCAACCTGGCGTTGCCGGCGATCGGCCGGGACTTCGGCGGCGGCCTCGCCCTGCAGCAATGGGTCCTCGACGGCTATCTGCTCACGCTGGGGGCGCTGATTCTCGTCGCAGGGGCTGTGTCCGATCAGTTCGGCAGGCTGTCGGTACTGCGGATCGGCATCGCCGTCTTCGCGGTGGCATCGCTGCTGTGCGCGCTGGCGCCAGGCGGCTGGATGCTGGTGACCGCCCGTTGCCTGCAGGGTGTTGGCGCCGCGTTCTTGGTGCCGAGCTCGCTGGCCATGATCAACGCGCGGTTTTCGGGGGCCGCACAGGCCCGCGCAATCGGCACGTGGACGGCGTGGACGGGCACGGCGTTCGTGATCGGCCCGCTGCTCGGCGGCGTGCTCGTCGACGCGGTCGGTTGGCGATGGATCTTCGGCGTGAACCTGCTTCCACTGGCCGTCACGCTCTATCTGACGAACAAGCTGGCGGGCGAGGAGTTCGCCGTGAACCGCTCCGCGCGTATCGACTACGTCGGCGCCGCACTCAACGCGGTCGGCCTCACCGGCGCCGTGTACGCGCTCATCGAGGGGCAGCGGCTGGGCTTCTCG